>MDSX01067779.1_pt1 | contig 11367 bp, 16 predicted proteins | sample 811141 | NCBI WGS metagenome assembly MDSX01 (sample SAMN05326642, study PRJNA326480) | marine metagenome | isolation source: seawater | place: Atlantic Ocean: South East | collected 2010
AATTATTTATGGAAAAGTATGAAAGTTTACTTCATTACAAAACAACAATAAGACCAAACAGAGCTGTCGACCGCTCTCAATTTACTTGGTATGATATTATCCATCAAGAAGATATAGAAGAAGGATATCCATACAGATTTAGGTTTGTTGGAAGTGAGGATAGATTAACCTGTGTCTTTCAAGGAATAGAAAATTTTAAAAGTTGTTTATTATTTATTACTTCTGATAAACCATCAAAACAAGAAAAACCAAAAAGAAAGCAAAAAAGAAACGACTACGAGGATTAGTATGAAGCGAATTGGTATAGTAGGAGCACGAACCTATACTAATAAAAGAAAAATAAAAGAATTTGTATTTAAATTAAGAGAACAATTTGGTAATAAAGTTGAAATTATAAGTGGTGGACAACCAAAAGGAGCGGATGGTTACGCTAAGAAATTTGCACTTGAGTTCGATATGAAATATGTAGAATTCCCACCAAGACATTATCAATATAACCAACATTGTATTTTAGAACAAAATCACTACGGAAAAAAATATCATATAACTAATTTCTTTGATATAAATAAACAGATAGCAGAGTATAGTGATTGTATAGTTGCATTTATTCCAAATAATTATAGTTCAAGAGGAACATTAGATACGATTGAACATGCACAAAAATTGAAAAAAAAAGTAGTTATTTTGGATTAAGGTGATACTTATATATATGTATATATGGAGATTAAAATGAAAAGTGAAACAAAGCTCACTTCGGTTAAAATTATAACTGATTTGTATAAGAAATTTAAAGGTGTGGCTTTAAACGAAGAATTTACATTGCAAAAATTAGTAAACAGGTCAATGGATAAATATTTAAAAGAAGAAGAATTTAAAAAGTCCATTGTGGAATATGATAATCTACAAATAAGTGGTAGTAATTTTTAAGTTATAAGGAAGGGTTGTATGTCTAAAAAGAAAATTTTATTGTTGTCAGACGATTTAAGAATGAGTAGTGGAGTTGGTACGGTTTCTAAAAACTTTGTTCTCGGAACAATTGATAAATACGATTGGGTTCAGGCTGGCGGTGCTATAAAACATCCTGAAGAAGGTAAAGTTGTTGATATGAATAAATCAGTTCGAGAAGAAACTGGTGTAGAAGATGCAAGTTTAAAGATTTATCCAATAAGTGGTTATGGTAATCAAGAGTTACTCAGACAACTTATGAATATGGAAAAGCCAGATGCTATATTACATTATACGGATCCAAGATTTTGGGAATGGTTGTATCAGATGGAGCACGAGATAAGACAAAATATTCCTATTTTCTATTATAATATTTGGGATGATTTACCATACCCAAGATATAATGAATTTTTCTACGAGAGTTCTGATTTGATTATGAATATTTCTAAACAAACTGTAAATATTGTTAATAATTGTGCAGTAAAGAAACCAAGAACAGATTGGGATTGCACTTATGTTCCTCATGGGATTCCTGAAGAAAGTTTCTTCCCAATTGAAGAAATGGACAAGAAGGCACTTGATTTCAAAAAATCAATGTTACAGAATAAAGATTATGACTTTGTAGTGTTTTGGAACAATAGAAACATCCGTAGGAAATTACCAAGTGATGTAATAATGGCATATAAAACATTTTGTGATACTTTGACCAAAGAACAATCTAAAAAATGTGTATTAGTTATGCACACACAACCAATAGATGGAAATGGTACAGATTTACCTGCAGTGGTTAGGGAATTATGTCCTATGTATGATGTTATATTTTCACATAAGAAATTAGAAGAAGAGCAGTTAAATTGGTTGTATAATATAGCAGATGTCCAAATCAATATGGCATCCAATGAGGGATTTGGATTAGGAACTGCAGAAGCAGTGATGGCAGGAACACCAACCATTGTAAATGTTACAGGTGGATTACAAGACCAATGTGGATTTAAATTAAAAGGTAAACACATTACCTACCAAGATTATACAGAAATTGTATCATTACACGATGATAAAAAATGGAAAGATAATCCTGATTTGACTTGGGGTGATTGGGTAAAACCAGTATGGCCATCCAATCGTTCATTACAAGGTTCAATACCAACACCTTACATTTTTGATGACAGATGTAGGTGGGATGATGTAGCAGAAAGAATTAGAGAATGGTATGATATTCCAAAAGATGAAAGATTGAAGGCAGGATTAAAGGGCAGAGAGTGGATGCTAACAGAAGAAATTGGAATGTCATCAAAACATATGTGTGAAAGATTTGTCCACGACATGGAACAGGCATGGGAAAAGTGGACACCAAGAAAACGATTTACTTTACATAAAGTAGTATAAGGAGAAATTAAATGATAGGTTTAGAAAAGTTTCTAAAAGTTATAGATGATGTTACCACATTTATCATTGGTGATAAAAGAAGTGGTGATGATAGACGAGTAAAAAAATCTAAAAGAAAGAAAACTCGTAGAAAAACAGTTCGTAGGAAATAAGGATAAAAAATGAGTTATAAACCTTTAGTATTAGTTACAGCACCAGTAGGAACAAGAAGTGGTTATGGTTCTCATAGTAGGGATATTGTGAGGTCATTGATTGATATGGACAAATTTGATATTAAAATATGGCCAGTTCGTTGGGGTTCTACACCACAGAATGCACTTGACCAAAAGAACCCAAAGGATATTCCTATTATCGAAAGATTACTTCCCTCACCAAATATGGATAGAAAACCAGATGTTCATATTCATATCGTAGTTCCAAATGAATTTCAACCATTGGGAACTTATAACATTGGAATTACTGCAGGATTAGAAACTACGGTTTGTCCTCCTGAATGGGTAGATGGGTTGAATAGGATGGATTTAAATATAGTTCCTGCTACTTTTATAAAAACAATTATTGAAGAATTAAAATTTGATAAAATTGATAAGAACACTAAACAAAAAGTGGGTGTGATTGGTTCGGAAAAACCTATTGAAGTATTGTTTGAAGGTGCAGATATTGATATTTATAAACCAGTTAGGGAATTTTCAAAAGATTTGGTTGATGAGTTTGAAGGGATAAAAGAAGATTTTTGTTTTCTGTTCGTAGGTCATTGGTTACAAGGAAATCTTGGACACGACAGAAAAGATTTGGGAATGTTGATAAAAACATTCTTAGAAACTTTTAAGAATCAAACAAAACAACCAGCATTAATACTTAAAACTTCAGGAGCTTCACCATCCATATTGGATAGAGAAGATATAACAAAGAAAGTAGAACAAATTAAAGCTGGTATCGAAGGTAAATTACCGAGTATTTACTTCCTACATGGTGATTTAGAAGATGAAGAAATGAATGATTTGTATAACCACCCAAAAGTAAAGGCTCATGTTTCTTTCACACACGGAGAGGGATTTGCTCGTCCATTACTTGAGGCTTCTCTTTCAGAAAAACCAGTTATAGCACCGAATTGGAGTGGTCATACAGATTTTTTGAGTCAGAAAGACGCAGTATTACTACCTGGTAGTCTTAATGATGTGAAAAAAGAATCGTTTCCAAAGGGTATGTGGATAGAGGGTACAAAGTGGTTTACGGTAAATTATAATTACGCATCAAAAACTATGAAAGATGTATTTGAGAATTATAATAAATACATAGTAAAGGGAAAGAAACTTTCCATAATGAATCAATCAAAATTTTCACTTGATAAGATGACTGAAAAGTTTGAAGGAATATTAGATAAACATCTTCCTAAATTTGTAGAACAACCAAAATCAGTAGATTTAAAGTTACCTAAATTAAAAAAGGTTGGTAAACCAAAGAAGATTGAATTACCAAAACTAAAAAAGGTGAATTAGTATGGAAAGAGTAATAGATTGTCCAGTATGTTTTGACCACGATGCCTGTTTTGAGGATACACAAGAAAAATTCAATTCGTATATGTGTTTTAATTGTGGATTTATGAGTAATAGTATTTATACCGAAGATAATTTAAATCAGATTGAAAATTCTTCTAAACTTGTAAATGAATTAAAATTCTACGATGAGGAGAGAAAAATATATTGGTATCCATCGGTAGTTAATATGGGAGCTAAAGGAATTATTTTTCCTGAAGGTTCTCCTGACAATTGGTATTGGAAGTATGCAGAAGTAGTTCAAATAGAACAAGAAGAACAATTAGATTATCCAATTCCAGGTGAAGAAGGTAAATTTTATACAGAAAAACTTGATGTAGAAAATGCTACATCATTTGGTCAATATGAATTTTTAGAGGCATGTAAGAAAATGGGTATAACTATGGATGTTCCTAATGTCTAAGATTGGAACAAGTTGGAATCGAGTTGAACCTGGTGATATTGTTTCGTTTAAATATCAATCGGTGGTAGATAAATCAAAACAGGCTAAAACATCCACCATCTTGGTATTGAATACACGATTTCAGAAGAAGTTAAAGAATGGTGATATTGGATATTATTTGAATGGTATGAAATTAGAAGGTTCTAATATATCAGTATTTGGTAATAGAGATAGTGCATATCAGTTATTAACCGAAGTAGGTGGTTTGGAAATCGTAGACTTACAAAATGAGATATATAAGGTAAACATCGAAAGTAAATATATTGGAACTTGGGGTGCTAACGAAAAGTTATATGTAGCATTACAGAAAACACCAGAAGGAAAGAAGGCACAATTCAGAACATATGATTGGAATCAATGTAGAAAAAGTGCTGTATTTTTTGAACCAATAAAATTACCTATGAAGAAGGTGATGAGGTTAGCAGAACAACAAGGTATTAGATGAAAATTAGTTATGGTATTACAGTTCACAATGAAGCTGACGAGTTAAATAGGTTATTAGAAATACTAATTCACAAAACAGATCCTGATGATGAGATAGTAATCTGTGTAGATGGAGATGATGATGGGGTAGAATTTGTATTACAATCTTGGACACAACAACACGCTGACCACAAGACAATGAAGATATATCAGAGAAAACTTGATGGTGATTTTGCAGCCCATAAAAATTCAGTTATAGAAAACTCAGATGGTGATTATATATTTCATATAGATGCCGATGAGTATCCACACGAAACATTACTATTACAATTAAAACCAATATTAGAAGTCAATGAGAATGTTGATTTGATATGGATTCCACGAGTAAATACCGTAGATGGATTTACAGAAGATGATGTTAAGAGATGGGGATGGAGAGTTACAGAAAAAGGTTGGGTAAATTATCCTGATTATCAGGCAAGGTTTTTTAGAAATCATAAAAGTATAAGATGGGAAAGACCATTACACGAAGTAATAAGGGGATGTAAAACATACGCACACTTACCACCACACGAAGAATTATCATTATATCACCCAAAGACAAAGGAAAAACAAGAGGCACAGAATAAATTTTATATGGATAATTTCAGTAAAGATTTATTGGTGAGACGTGGATAAAAAATATTTATTATCAAATGGAGATAGTTGGACTCTTGGTTTTATGTTGGATACTGAGTATATGAGATTAAAGACTATGTTCAAGATGAAAATGAATTACGAACACTTATCTAAATTAATAGAGGATGAGGATTTGGATGAATGGTCTTGGTATATTGAGAATACTAAGTTACAAAAAGAATCATATGACTTTTCTGTAAAGAATCGATTTACAGGATTGGTAAGTAAGAAAATGGGATTAGAAGAAATAAATATTTCATATCCTGGTAAATCTAACAGAGCAATAATGAGAACCACCATTGAGTGGATTTTAGATAATCAAGACAAAGTGAAAGATACTTTTTTTCTGATTGGTTGGACTGCACCACATAGAACCGAATCTGTATCTGAAGATAAAGATGAATACGAAATTGGTGTGGATTCAAATGTTCCCTTTTCTGAAATTAAAACACTATATGATATAATCAATTTACAAAATTACTTTAAAGTTAATGACATAGATTATATGTTCATTGATTTATTCTCTGGTTTATTTATGGAAATGCCAGATGTGATTAGAAATCCATATGATGATACACATAGAAACTTTACAACATCTTTGGGTTTGTATAATGATTTGTTGAAAACATTAGATAAGGATAACTTTCTTAGTGAAAAATCTTTATTACGGATAATAGAAGAAAATGTAGATGGTGGTAATCTTGTAGCTGGAAATCAATTTTGTGAATTACCAATAGAGAATAATTATTCAGATGATTATAAAGATTTCGTTGGTCATCCATCGATATCATCAAGTAAAATTATAGGAGATTTAATATATGAGAAAATATCTTCCGACAATAAGTGAATTGATAGATAGACTTTCTATTGTACAATTAAAAGAGGTGTTTATAACAGAACACAAAGAAGAATATGCTAAAGAAATTAAAGACATAGTTCATGATTTATCCGAGTTAGGATTGAACGGAGAAATGATACGGGCAATCGTAGTTTTATCTCAAATGAATCTACACATATGGCATAACGAAACTAAATATAGAGCTGGTGAAGGTGATGGTAATCTTGGATTGACTCACGGATTAAATGGTATCGGAAATACAGCAAAAAATATTATACAAGACCAAGTTGAAGATGGTGGTAGGAAAGATTACAAGATAGATTGTATAGCAGCCGAGTTCAAAGATTGGGATGTGAGTTGGTAGAATGTCATTCGAAGTAATAAAAGAGTTTGAGAATAAAGTATCAGAATACTTTGGTTCACCTTATGGAATAGCTATAGATAGTTGCACTCATGGTTTAGAATTATGTTTAAGGTTATTTGATATTCCCATAATTGAAGTTCCAAAGAGAACTTACTTATCTGTTCCAATGTTAGCAAATAAATTGAATAAACCATTACGATGGAGAAATGAAAATTGGAAAGATTATTACGAGATAAGTAATAGTGGTATCTATGATGCAGCCGTGTTGTGGGGAGAGAACACTTATGTTGAGGGAACTTATATGTGTATTAGTTTTCAATTTCAAAAACATCTAAGTCTTGGTAGAGGTGGTATGATATTAACAGATAATAAAGAAGCTAGAAATCAGTTAAAGAAAATGTCTTATGATGGTAGGACACCTGATTTACCTTGGAGAGAACAAGAAATAGACACAATGGGTTATCATTATTATATGACACCCGAGACGGCTATGTTAGGATTGGATAGGTTAGAAAGTGCAAAAAATACAAAACCAAGAGATTGGGTAATTTCAGATTGGCCAGATTTAACAAAACTAAAGGTATTTAATGTTTAAAGAAACACGAGGTCGTTCAACCAGAAAGTCTATCAGTTGGAGAATAATAGCATTTACTAATTCTTGGATTATACTGGCATTAAGTATGACCGAAGTTCCACTTTGGAATGCAATAATAATGAATGCTACGGGTATGATTATGTTTTATTTTCACGAAAGGATTTGGGATAAGATTAAAGTGGGGAGATATAAAGGATGATATTTTTTAGGTTAATAGACAATCGACTTTATCCAGTTCACGAGGTGGATACACTTGGATTTGAAGAACAAGAAGGATTGAGGATACCTGATGAGTATTTGGATACTCAAAAGTTTATGATTATGAGGACTTGCCACGGAATAGGTGATTGGGGAATACTATCTGCCATGCCTCGTTTATTGAAAAAGAAGTATCCAAATTGTAAGGTCTATGTTCCAACAAAAAAATTATTAAAGAGGGTATTTGGAAAAGAACATAATAATGTTCATGTGGTGTTTAATCACAATCCCCACATAGATGAATTTGTAGATGAGTTAGCTGGTGAGGTATTTCACGACCATTATAGAATTTGGGATAAAAATAATTCTGATATTCCATTACTCAAACAGATGTTGAAGTTTTGGCAGTTTACAGATGAAGAAATGAATGATTCACGACCTGAAATGTATTGGTCAAAGGAAGAACAAGAGTTAGGAGATGCCATAATAAGTGAATATATGGGTGATAAGGATTATGGTTGTTTATTAATTTCAGATAGGTTTGGTCAAGATGGTGATAAGAAATATGATTCTAAAGTATTTCAATCACATCACGAAAAACTTACGGTGTTATTACATCAACACGATTACCCTTATTTTTATTGGAGTCATATCCCCATAACAGAACTTGGATTTCAGTTCAATAAGAGATTGGATATGAGACATATAGATTTAAGAGTTCAGTTATATATTAAATCTAAGGCAAAAGTAAACATTGGTAATCAATGTGGAACTACACAAACTATAGCAAGATATTCAAAGTCATATAATATACAAAGACAATTTCCGATGGGAAGTAATATCATTGAGGGAGAAATTTATCTGTGAAACGGATATTGTTAATCTCAACAATATACAGAGTAGGAGAAAGAATATATCCTATTATACCTAAACTATCAGAAGAATTTGAAGTGGATGTTTTAAAGACTGCCCAAATGGGTAATCGGATGGTGTGGTATGGTAATGATGATTTAAGAAAAGTGTTTGATGATTTATATTGTGATTATGTTAAAAATATATTTTATGAAAAACCAAATTTAAAACAATATGATTTGATTTTAATGGACGATGATAGATACAGAAATGGGATGAAAGAAATATATGAAGAAGCATTTTCATTAGGAATACCTGTCATTGGACATCAACACGGAAACCAAGATATAAAAAATGTAAAACCTAATTTAAGAGAGAAAGGTAGAGTTTCTTGGGATTACATTACAGTTTTTGGTCAAAAAGAAAGAGATTCTTACGAACCACACATAGACCTCAATTTAGTTTTGAGTGGTGGTATTCCTTGTAATGATAAATTAAAAGAATATCAGAAAACAGATAAGAATATTTTGGTGATTGTAAATTTCTTAGGTAACAGAGGTGCACCATTTTTAAGATTTGATAAAAGGGTTTTCGATAAACTATGTTTATTAGATTTACAAAAAGAATACAATAAAAATGTAGTTATAAAAATAAAGAGTAGAGCAGATAATCCACAAGGAAAGACAGAAGATTTTGAATATCTGAATGATATCCTACATAACGATTTAGAATATGATATTGTAATGGATACAGATGATGATAATAAATTAATAGCTGATTCATCTTTTGTTATTTCAGCACCATCGGTAATGGCACTAAAACCAATTCAGATGGGAATACCTACCGTAGTTTTAGCTGCTCCACCAGCTAAATATACTCGTCAGTTTGGTCAAGTTGGAACATTCTACGATTGGGATATACAACAGGCAGAACCATTGTTATTATGGGATATTATGAAAAGTATAGAACATCAGTTTGATAAAGGTAGAGATGTTGAATGGATAGAAAAAACTATTGAAGGTGGAGTGGAGTATAATTCCATTGGAAAATACATCGAACATATAAGGAATATAATATGATAAGTGATAAAGCAAATGTATTTGAATCAGCCAAACTCGGTAAAAATGTTAAAGTAGGGGCTTATGCCGAAGTAGGTAGAGATGTGGTGGTTGGAGATAATACAAATATATCAGCGGGTGTATTCATACCTGAAAATGTTGTATTGGAAGATAATGTATTCGTAGGGCCACATGCAGTATTTACCAATGATAAGAATCCACCATCCTTTGGTGAGTGGAGAAAAGAAAAACCAACCATAGTAAAGAGTGGTGCTTCCATAGGAGCAAACTCAACCATACTACCAAATCTAACAATAGGTAAGGGTTCGGTAGTTGGAGCAGGTTCAGTAGTGACCAAGAATGTTCCTGATGGAGTTACGGTGGTTGGGAATCCAGCAAGAATACTCAGATGAGATACTTACATATTGTAGGGGCACGACCACAATATATGAAACTTGCTCCATTGGTGAGAGAGTTTAAGAATCAAGGATTAGATTTTGATGTCCTACATACAGGACAACACTATGATGATTCGATGTCATCTAACTTCTTTACAGAACTCAACATAGAACCACCAAAGTTTCAATTCAATAACAACAACAAACCATACCCAACTATGATATCTAATATGATTACTGATATATCATCAGTTATAAATGATTATACAGATGTAATAGTGTATGGGGATACCATAACCACCTTGGCGGGTGCACTATCATCAACTTTTTGTGGGAAAAAATTACACCATGTTGAGGCAGGAGTTCGATGTAAAAACTTAGAAATGCCAGAGGAAAAAATTAGACGATTGGTAGACGAGGCATCTAATTATTTATATTGTTTGACCGATAGTGACATGAATAATTTATCTCATGTTGGTGGAAAGGTATATTCAGTTGGAGATTTAATGTATGAGAATTTCTTATCTCAGAAAATCAAAAAGATAGATAAGAGTGGTTATATATTTGTTACGATTCACAGAGAAGAAAACACAAGAGAAAAAGAACTTACAAAAATAGTGGAACAATTGAATGAACTCAGTCGTTACAGGGCCATTGTTTTTCCAATTCACCCACGAACACTAAGTTGCATCAAGAAATATGGACTGAAGTTGGAGTTTGAACATTTAGATGCTATAAGTTATGGTGAAGTTTTATCTTACATACAGTGCAGTGACTGTGTGATATCGGATAGTGGTGGAGTTCCAAAGGAAGCATATTGGTTGGGAAAGAAAAGTGTTGTTGTGTTGGATGGTCTTGTATATCCAATACTCGAACACGAAAAGTATAGTGTTCGGTCAGACTACGATAATATATTAGAAAGTCTTGAAACATTAGAACAATTACCTGAAATAGAAGATTTCAATCTATTTGGAGATGGTAAAACTTCTAAGAAAATAGTGGAGATTTTAAATGGCTAGATTTGGATTGATAGGTGCATCAGGTTATATAGCACCAAGACATATGGAGGCCGTCAAAAATATTGGTGGTGAGTTGGTTACGATTCTTGACCCGAATGATTCGGTAGGAGTTATAGATAGGTATCATCCTAAGGCTACATACTTTAGTGAGTATGAAAGATTTGATAGAGAAGTTGATAGACTTAAAAGAATGGGAAAAGGTCTTGATTACATTTCGATAGCATCACCAAATTATTTACATGATGCTCACATTAGATTCGCACTAAAGAATGGAAGTCATGCCATATGTGAGAAACCATTGGTATTAAACCCTTATAGTATTAGTTCATTAGAAGAACTACAAGTCGAAACAGGTAAGAACATATACCCAATTTTACAATTAAGATTACATCAGAGTATTATTGATTTGAAAGAGAAGATTGGTAAGAAAAAGAACAATAAAGTAGAGTTGAATTATGTAACACCACGAGGTAAATGGTATCATTATTCATGGAAAGGTGATGAGGTAAAATCAGGTGGTATAGCAACAAACATAGGAATACATTTCTTCGATATGTTGTTATGGATATTTGGTGATGTAAAAAATAATTTTGTTTCACATCATAGTAATCATAG
>MDSX01082219.1_pt1 | contig 11367 bp, 11 predicted proteins | sample 811141 | NCBI WGS metagenome assembly MDSX01 (sample SAMN05326642, study PRJNA326480) | marine metagenome | isolation source: seawater | place: Atlantic Ocean: South East | collected 2010
AGAAACAGTAGAGTCTATTCCCGAGGCGAAATCTGCTAGTTCGAAAATTGTATCGAGATGCTCTGGGGCATCTCCGACGAGTATTGAAAGATCATTTTGCAAGCCAGTGATGGAGTTATTGATGTCTCCTGTGGTTGCGGAAAAAAGTTCTTCAGTTACTCCGCCGACTAATTTGTTATTTGCATAAAGCTTTCCGCTAATTTCGTGAAGCAATATGCTTTGGCTTGGTATTGCGCTAGTTACAAGCCTGAGTTGATCTACGTTTACTGTTCTTGACATGACTATACTATAATTAAGTATAGTTTACACAAGAATTTACTAGCCAATATGATTTATTTCAAATAATTAGATAATAGTCTATAGTCGTTTTCGTACATCTTTTTGACTAAAGCTCTAAAGTCGGTTTTTCTTTTCCAATTTAGCTCTTTTTCTGCAAGAGATGGATCTCCGCATAGTTCGTGAACTTCTGCAGGTCGATAGAATTTTGGGTCAACCTCAAAAATTAATTGAGCTTCTGGCGTAAAATATTTCTCCTCCCTGCCTTCTCCGCTTGCCTTATAGGGAATGTTCGCAAAACCGAGGGCTTCGTTCATAAATTCTCTAACTGTATGCATTTCCCCGCTTGCCAGAACATAGTTTTTGGGCGTATCTTGATTTAGCATTAACCACACTCCTTCCATGAAGTCTTCTGCGTCGCTCCAGTCTCTTTTCGCGTCTATATTTCCGAGCCTTAAGATCGGTGGGACTTCACCTTTTTCTAGGGCTATTTTAATTTTAGCTACGGTGTTTGTTATTTTTCGGGTTACGAAGTCGAGCCCCCTTCTCGTTCCCTCGTGATTAAAGAGCCAGCCTTGGACGGCAAAGAGATTATAAGATTTTCTATAAACTCTAACGATGTGTCTCGCTGCACATTTTGCCGCACCATAAGGGGATTGGGGTAGAAGGGGGTGCCCTTCGTCTTGAGGGCTGAAAATCACGTCCCCAAATTCTTCTGACGACCCCGCATTATAAAACCTACAGTGAGGAGAAAACCTCCTTATTGATTCAAGGATGTGCAACACCGCATTAGAGTCTGTCTCCCAGGTTTGAATAGGATAGTCCCAGCTTCCCGCCACAAAAGATTGTGCGGCGAAGTTTATAAAAAAATCTGGCTGAATGTCGATAATTACATCCCTCATGCTGTGGGCATCGTTTAGGTCCATGTTTATTAATTTAAACCTTGGCTCATCCTCTAGGTGAAGTATGTTCTCGTGGTTTTTGACGCTCAATCTTCTTGCGGTTCCGTATATTCGAGCTTCTGTATTGTTTAGCAAAAAATCAACCATATGACTTCCGTCTTGACCGGTTACTCCTGTTACTATAATTTTTTTCATTTCAACATTAAAATTGAGTTTTCTGTGTCTTTTGTCATCGGAGAAGGTAGGTACATTTTTCCTACCCTAAAGTAACCCCATTCATCATGCTCTATTGCATCTATAGCTTTTTCGCTAGGAAAAAGAAGGTTGTTCGCTTCTCCATGAAATACATGAAATAAGCCTTCACTATTGAAGCATGGAAAGGTTGTTAGTTCTGAGATTTCCCCCTCAAAAAGAATTCCGGTCTCCTCAAAGAACTCTCTTATCGCTGTGTCATTGGGGTTTTCTGCTCCCTCTATTACTCCGCAAGGCATTGACCACATGCCCGAGAGGTTCGCGCAAATCTTTGATCTTCTCCCAAGAAGAACTATTTTTCTTCCTACAGTTATTAGTAGTCCTGCCGCGCCGTATTTATTCATCAAGAAAGTTTGTTAGTTTTGATTTATTTTCCCAGTGCGGGCAGCCTTCGTATTTTTTTAATACGACTTTTTCTTTTTCTTCTGGAATTAAGTCTCCTTTGTCTTTCTCAAATGCCGTTTTTATTGTTTCTCCGCTTTCATTGATAAGTGCATAATAATCTATTGGCTTTCTAAATGGGCATATGTAGGCTTTTATTGGGTCTCCGTTTTTATCCAAAACAGGTTCTCCTTTTGACATTTTATAACCATCTTTGCCACAAGAAAGAGGTCCCCCGAATGTCCCGTCCTTTGGGTAATCTTTCTGCGCTGCAAATCCAGACCTAGCCTCTTCGTCCCCGAAGTTGTCTAGATATTGTTGGAATTGCGTTAGTTGATACTCGAAACCTTCTAGTTCGTCATCTGATATTGGGTCCATTTTAAGGTAGCCTTTTCCTGTGTCGCCAAATATATCCTTCTCCATATCAAATCTTAAAAAAAGAAATTCGCTTCTAGGTTTTGAGTCTGGTATTAAGTGTTTTACCGCAAGGCTATAAATTAAGTTTTGTAAATTATCTGTTATTTCTTTTCCTTTGAATACAGACTTGCTACTTTTGAAGTCTCTTATTACTACCGAATTATCTTTGTAGGTAAAAAGTTTATCTATGTAACCTCGTATTGCATAACTTTTATCTCCATCGTTTATTTCTAGATCAAAGAATCTTTCTGATTCTGCCGAAACAGGCTTCTCTTCGTCATCGCCGAAGAAGTCGCACCTCAGTCCCGAAACTATCATTTCGTCTATTAGGTCTTGATTTTCTTGATCTGCAACCCCGAGCTCTTCGGATTCTTTTTTAACTTGATTGGCGACATGCTCAGTATTCCATATAGTACCTTCTTTGACTATTTTGTTGAATTCTCTTTTATGTTTCGTCCCAAGAAGCTCGAATACATTGTGGCATACCGTTCCCCTACTAGCTCCATCGTTAGAGGTGTCTGGGAGTTTAAGTTTGTACTTGCACCAATAAACCCAAGAACATTGTTGGGCGGTTTTTATTCTGCTGGCAGACAGTTTATTTATAGGTTTATTCATCTAGTAATATTTTCTTGTTCTTTATAATAGTTTTTGGAATATGCTTCTCTATTGATTTTAGTTTTTTAAGTATCATTTTTCTTTGTTCTGAAGCTGATGTCGATTTAAGCTTCTCTCCCCATAGGTCAAAGTCCTCTTCGCTCATGTCTCCGAAATCTTTTTTATTGGGTAGGCAAATTGACAATTTATCTCTGTCGAAGAAGTTTAGGAGTTTTAAGTAATTTTTTATGCTCGCCTCTAACCCTCTATTTCTCTCCGATCCCTCATCGTTATTTAAAGATAGGGTTATTTTGTTGACTCCTAGGGAGACTATAGCGCAAGTTAATTTTGTTGAAACGTCCAAACCGAACGTAACTAATACGTTATTGTAACCAAATTGATTAAGCTTGAGCAAGTCCCCTATGCTTTCTACTAATATAACTTCTTTGGAATCCCGTATGCTTTCAGCGAAAATATCACTCGCGTACAAGGGATAAACCCAGGATTTCTTGGTTCCAATATGTTTCCATTTAGGCCTACTAGGGCCTGTGCTAGATTTTATCATATCTCTTCCCGAAAAACCTATGATTTGTTTATGTTCATTATATATCGGAAAAACGAATCTTTTATTCAGCTTCCCGTTCATTGCGAAACCTCCTTTTAAAGGTTTTATAACGCTGTCATCAACTCCTCTTTCGTTATAAAACTTGTAGTGAGGAAGTAGTTTTTCAAGGCATTCTTCTGGGTAGATTTCTTCCATTTTTATTTTTTCGTTAGATTCAATTCTGTTGTATGAAGCGCCTATATCGTCTTCCTCTATATATTTTTTAACTATCTTAGGGTCATTCGTGCCTAGGGTAACTTCTACAAGTTTTTGCAGGGGTGAGTATGGGCTGTTCTGTACGTAGTCTTTCCAGACTCCTGTGTTTTTGTAAATTTGAATCGCAGTACTATTGTCTCCGTTTCTGAACAGGGCGTTGGTCTGCCAGTAAGAGCCTCTGTCAGAAAGTTTGTAGCCTAGACTTTGTAGGCAGTCTTTTATTTTTCCTGGAGACATTATATATTGGGCACTTCGTCAAAGAAGCCTTGGGCGGCTTCAACTCCGTCTGAACTCATGCTTTCAACCAAGTCGTGCAAATCCCCCCTTTCTTCAATGGAGAAGTTTTCCATGTGTAGGTTTATATAGTTCTTCTTTTTTGACCCATCTGGCATTTCAACAGGTTGGATTGCTCTGTGAACATCTTCACCTAGCCATCTGTACTTCAAGCAAAGAAGTTTATGTGTCCCAAAGCCGTCTGGCTCAGATTGAATTTCATCCATTGTTTTCTGCCTTAATAAAAATAGGTGCGAACAGAATTGAGTTATTTGATCTGAGAGAGAGACTATGCTCTCGTCATCGACTATATTATCTGAGTTCCTGTTGTTTGTTATTCCAAGCCTATTACTCTGAACACTCGTTAGCATCGAAACTGTTGGGCCGTCCGCAAAAGATAATTCTTTCTGAATTAATTGTTTGAATTTGTCAACCATTCTCCCTACGGCCTCCCAGGAACTTAATCCATTTTGTTTTTCGTACGATGTTTTGATATAATCAAAGCTAAAGATCATCTTGTTCCCCCTGCCTACTTCGGAGAAGTAAAATCTTCTGATAATATTGATCATGCTATCTATTGAGTGCCCTGCCACATTGTAGTAGTAAAATTGAAAATCTTTAACTTTATTCCAGGTCTCCCTCACCTTCTTGACGACCTCTTCTCCTGCCTGCCTCCACCTGCCGGTTTCCAGTAAGTGCATTGGGACCCCTGATAAAGCGGAGCACTGTCTTACTATAAGCTCTTCTTTACTCATTTCTCCATTGTCAAAATGAAGGATAGGGACATTTTCGTTCATTGAGGAAACTTTTGTGCAGAAGTCCATGCAGAATTGCGTCTTGCCTACCCCCGCTCTAGCAACGACTACGGTTATGTTTCCCGGCCTAAGCAGAGATCCGTATAATTCATTAACCCTCTGGTGTGGACCATAAAGCCCGAATTGATCTATCGGGTTGTTACCTCTTTCTTCTATGAATTCCTCCATCTCGCAAAACAAATTTTCAGGTTTGTTTGATCCGATTTCATATAAATTTATTTTTTCGTTGTAGATTTTATCTGCCTCTGAGACTATATCATCAAACGAGCTTGAAGGAGAGATCCCTTTCATTTTCTTAGCGGTCTCTAGAGATGCATCGTGGATCTCCCTTCTGACTGTAAACTTCTTAAGTTCTATAGCCGCTTTCTGCACCCCATCTTTAGATATTTGTCTTAACGAAAGAGCTTTAATGTAATCTGCTATATTTATATTGTCTTCAAATGAAATTCCAAGAGATTGAACTCTCTGAGATAACAAGACTTCATCCAGGGAGTCCCCTGATTCTAATGCCTGCCTTAGGACAGAAAATATTGTCTTATTTACAATACTGTTTTTATCAAAAAAATCCTTTTGATCCACGAAGGATGCAATTAAAGGATACGACTCTGGATGTTTTATCAACCCCGCTAATAGGTGCTGCTCTAGTTCATATGAATATACCATGATCCTATCATATCATGATAAGCTGAATATGTCAAGGGTTTTCTTCGTCGCCAAGGTCGCTAGGGAAGTCTATTCCTATTTCTTGCGAAGAAATTTGCTCGAGATATTGTTCGAGGGCTTTTCTTAAGCCCATTTCGATTATTGGCGAATTAGCTTTTGTGACAATCGCAGGGTTTCCTTCTTGGTTTACGTAGGCGAGTATGAACCCGCTGTCTCCGTCTGAGTGACCGGTGAATTCAAAAAGTTGAGATAGGACTGTATCTGGGATGTTAAACTGATTTAAATTTTCAGGGTCAATGTTTTCGTCCATATTATATAGTACACCAATTAGAGGTCAACTCCATAAGACTCGAATAATTCTTTAGTCACTTTATCTTCTGGATATATTTCTATTAGTAGTATTTCGTTTTGCTCGCAAAAAGTTAACTTATCTTGATCTCTTTTAAGTTGGTTAATGTAGTTTATTTTATTGTTTCCGTGAAAATATGGTACATACTTAGTATGCTGCCTTCCCTGAACTTCTATAGCAATTTTTTTATTAGCATTATAGAAATCAAGAGACAGCCTTGTACCTGCTACAGGAAACTCTTCGAATACTATGTGATTTTGCCAGAATTTTTTAAGAAAGTCTTTGACGCCTTTTTGCATTTTGCTTTTGCTCGGAGCCGACCAATCTATTAGGTATTTTTTGGCTTTAGTTATGCGCCTAGTTCTTCCTGTTAATGTCTTAAATTGCATTAGAAAGATTCTTGAAGTCTTCGTAAAGAAAATCTGTTAAGTCTTTACTCTCTTCTAGGAACTCTATTATTCTCTGTTCTCCTTGAAATTTTTCGTTTATTTCGAGCTCTTTTGTTTTTAACTCTGAAATCAGACTGTCGGAAACAGTGATCCATGCTCCTTTCTTTTCTATTAGTTTGAATAAATATAGCATGTCAAGTATTTCTCTAGCTCTCCATATCGAATTTCCTTCTGTCTCTCCGTATTTTATAGGATACCTTACTTGCGAGCCCGTTCTTTCGTTTACGCTTTTTCTAAACCTAACTTTACAGTAATGACCTATGGGGTCTCCTTTGTCGTCAATTCTTGACGCGCTTGGGTTTTTGAACATAATATCTGAAGTGTATCTTTCTTCGAATTCAAGAATAAAGTTTGCGTAATGCTTTATTGCGTTTCCTCCGGCCTGCTTGGTTTTTGGGCCGCCCCTGGATGCGTATGGGTTGGTTGCTACTTCAACCCTTACTTGACTCGTGAGGATCATTGTATGCCCCATTTTGGTTATAGGTAGTACCATTTTCTTTAAAAAGACTGACGTTATTAGTGCTCCTCCTGCTACTTGCTCTGATTCCGCAAAAGGTTTATCTATATCTCCAACCCTGCATAATGCATCTACGGAATCAATTATGAACATATATTTTCTAGAGTCGTCATTATTGAAAACAAGTTCCCTGACTAGCTCGAAAACCTTTTCAAAGATATTGCAGTCAAACACGAATAATTTATCTGGAGAAGTATTTATACCCGACCTTTTTAGCATTTCCATACTAAGTCTTCCTTCGCTTTTTATGTAAATCACCATGCCTTCTTTTTTAAACATGTCTTGAAAGTTTCTTGCGAAAGATAGGGCGCAACTAGTTTTTCCTCCTTCGTTGATTCCTGTAAATCTGTGAGCGCCAGAAGGTAAGCCCCCTCCGAGTGCCATGTCGAGATTTAAGCTTCCGCTTGATATTTTATATTCTTCTGCTTCGCAGAAATTGTAGTGGTATTTTTGGTTATCTTTATCCGAAAGGAACTTTGATATTTGAGATGGGATTTCTACTTTACTCATAATTTTGGTCTATAAATTGCCTGATTGTTTTTGGTTTTTTTTCGAACACTCTATCTTCTCCTTCTTTTTCTCCTAGAGGTATGGTTTTCTTCTCTGGGATTTTATAGTTAAATTCTGTGAATTTTTTCTTCAACAACTTCAGCCCCGACTGGGACCTAAGCATTGCTAGGGAGTCAGTTTTTAGGAGAGAAACTCTCTTCCAGAAGTCTTCGTCTGGGAACATGTCCATCAGATCGTTTAGCATTTTCATCTCTCGAGCCCAAAACATACGCTTTTGGGTTTTTGGCTCGCGAACAAGCTTTTTGATTAAATCTCTTTTGTTTAGTTTTTTCAAGTACCATAATAGTACCATACTAAGTGCTAAAAGTCAAGGGATAAAATTATAATCGGGCTTTCTCTTCTTGTACTCTCTATTGTCCAGTTGCGAGTTTATGTATTTTTTAATGTTTGCGTTAAAAACTTTCAGCAAAAGAGGGCCTTTTCTGGATGGGCATAGGGAGTCTATCTCTAGCGATATATCTCTTAGGTCCATGAGCTCCCTTTCGTTGAATTTGATGTTTCTAGAGAACTGGTGAAGGCCCCCTAGGTCTGATTTTATTTTAACTTGGAACACACCTTCGTTTTGAATTTGTATGATTAAGGAGTTTTCTCCTTGGTCTTTTTTTTCTTCTTTTATTTCTTTGTTTTTAAGAATGAGTTCTTCAATTTGATCTTCTAATTGTTTTATTAGCACATCTTTTTCCTTGATTAGTTCCTGTAGGGTTGAGGATTCTTTTAGTTTAGATTTTATTTCGTTGGAGCGCTCTATTGCTTTTACGGACTGCTCTTGAACAGTTTTTATTATGTTTTTGTTTTCCTCGTATTTATCTATGAGGCTTTTTAGCTTTTCTATATCAGCTTTGATTTGAGCCTCCTTTAATATTATTTGAGCTTTTTGGTTTTTGAGCGTGTGAAGCTCTTTGCTTAAGCTCTGCTTCTTTGATTCAAGGGAGCTTATATCTTTAAGTGCGTCTGAGTTCTCGTCCCTGGAGAGTTGCAGTTTTTCAAATTCAAGTCTAGAGCTTCTGGCTAAATCTTTATACTTTGATACATCGCTTTGATATTTTTTAACCTGATCTTCTTTTAACTCGATAATTTTTACTTCTTGATCTATATCCTTCTTCCTTTCTTCTGCTAGAATTTCATGCTCCTCTATTTCTTTAAGTTTCTTTTGTAGTTCTCCTTGTTTTATTATTATTGATTCGTCTGATATTTGAGCCTTGGGGAATCTCTTCATAAGGCTTATGTGAGCAGCGAGAACAAGAAGTATTGCGAGGGGGTCAAATACAAAGATTAAGATTATTATTACTATTCTTACCGCTTGGCTTAAATCGAAGGCGGTTCCCGAAATGTCTGATATTAATTCTGCAACGTATTTTACTGGCCCGATTTCTGCCTCAAGCTGCATTGTTCCGTCGTTATGTTCGAATTTCTCAACCTCAAGACTTTCTATTTCAGACATGGCCTTAGCTATCTTTGAGTTGAACTCTTCTATTCGGGACACTGATGTTTCATCTGTGTATCCATCTTGCTGATATGCTTCAATTTTTTTTCTGATAGAGGATATAGACTGCGCGGCGGCGTCTCTTTGTTTTTGAATATTCCCCTCAGCTTTCTCTATTTTCGCTTTTATCTCCAACCTTTCCTCTTTTTGAGACTCTTCTAGTTCTGCTATTTTTTGTTTTTTACTAGAAAATAAGCCACCAGATTTATTCTTTAATTCATTAATTTCTTTATCTAGGGCAGAGAGTCTTAGTTGTAGTTGAGATATAATGTCTTTGTCGAACTTTAAATTTTTATCAAGATCTTCGGTTATTTGTTTTATTTTGCTCTGTTCTATGGTTATGTTTTCTGCGCTTAGCGACCCCTTTTTGTTCTTTGATTGTTCTATTTGTAGAATCATCTCTTTCTGTCTTTCTATAAATTCTCTTTGCCTTTCTATTTTCGAGTCGACTTGAGAAGACAGCGCTCTTGATTTCTCCGCATCTTGTTGGTGCTCTATGTGCGATTTAGATAAAAAGCCAAAAATACCCATACTTGTGATTGCCATTAGGACAAATATCGCAAACATCAAGTAGCATTTAATCGCCCTTGGGGCTGTCTTCCAGTTTTTATGTAACCATAATGCTGCTATAATTTTACCCACCTCCAGGGAGATTCCCATTGATACTACTGCCACCATTGACCCAGGGAAAATTGTTGCAAGACCTATAATACTAAAGTAAGCTGCTATGCAGGATATACTTAGCGCGGAAAATAACGTTGTTATTGCAAATATCATTTTTATTAATTAGTTATTAGACTAAAGTATATACACTTTTAGTCTTGTATTTCTTTTTTTAGAACTGTTATGAATTGACCGTTGTCTAGTTTTATTACAGCAAACTGCCCTCCATCGTCAGGACCTCCAATTTCTTCGTACTCCCTGATAATGGTGCCCTGTATGGAGCCAGAGTCTGTTTCTACGACACATCTTTTTTCGTCTTCTTTCACTTGCTTATATACACCATTGATTAACTTAAGTATACGCTCAAAAGTCAAAAGTCGACTTTTAACTTTATATAGACTTTACTTTAACTTTCGTGTATCATAGATAATGAGTAAACGGAAATACAACAAAAGATCCGATTACTGGAATCAGTTTAATAAAAAAGAGCCGCAAGAAAATGGAGAAATCCTTCACTCTCCATCTGCGGTTCCAATATCTTCCGGTGATCCATACTACCTTGAATCAAAGGCCTCGTACTCAAGAACTTCTAGTTCTGGAGATTCTACGGCAGGCAGAAGGAATTACATCCATAAGTCGGATAAAAAAGAGAGATTCTCTAATATATCTGGCGGGCTGCTACCTTATGTTTATAGCAGTGATGGAGTTGACGTGAGGGAGGCGATCGAATTATGTCAAAAAGCATATGCGAATATTTCCGTTTTCAGGAATGCTGTAGACATAATGTCAGAGTTTGCAAATAGCGGAGTTTACCTTGAAGGGGGTACAAAAAAATCTAGAGACTTTATAAGTAAGTGGTTTGAGAAGATCAACTTATGGTCTCTAAAGGATCAGTATTTTAGAGAGTACTACAGAAGTGGAAATATATTTTTGTATAGAGTAGACGGGCAATTCTCTAAGTCTGACTTTGATAACTTAACTAAGGTTTATGGTTCTGCGGTCTCCCTTTCCCCCGGGAAGTTGCCTGTTAGGTATATTATGCTTAATCCGTATGATATAGTCGCTAGCAAGTCTTCTTCTTTTGATACCGCACTCTATGAGAAAATTCTTTCTGAGTATGACATAGAAAGGCTTAAAAACCCTAAGACTGATTATGATAAAGAAGTTTTTGAGGCTCTTGACGAAGATGCAAGAAAGAAGATTGAGAAAGGTAGTTATAATTCAGACGGAATAAAAACCAAGCTTGATCCTAATAATTTAGTATATTCTTTTTACAAAAAACAAGACTACGAACCTTTCGCAGTTCCTTTCGGTTATCCTGTTTTGGATGACATAAATTTCAAGCTTGAGTTAAAGAAAATTGATCAAGCTATATGTAGGACAATTGAGAATGTAATTCTTCTTATCACTATGGGCGCTGAGCCTGATAAGGGTGGAATAAATCCTAAAAACATGCACGCAATGCAGGAGTTGTTTAAGAATGAAAGCGTAGGCAGGGTTTTGGTCAGTGACTTTACAACAAAAGCTCAGTTTGTTATTCCTGACATAAGTAAGGTTGTTGGTCCGTCGAAGTATGAGGTTATAAATAGCGATATAAAAGAAGGTCTTCAAAATGTAATTGTCGGCGACGAGAGGTATAGCAATACTCAGGTTAAGACAACTATTTTTCTGGAAAGACTTAAAGAGGCTAGGAACGCTTTTATATATGATTTTCTTCAGCCTCAAATTAAGATGGTCTGCCAGAACTTAGGTTTTCGTAAATACCCTTCCGTAAAGTTCGAGGAGGTAGATATAAAAGACGAAGTTCAACTCCAAAGAGTTGCAACTAGATTAATGGAGCTTGGTTTAATTACACCTCACCAGGGAATGGAGGTTCTTAATAAGGGCGTTTATCCTTCGGGGGAGGACCTGGATGCAGCTCAAAAAGATTATATCGAGCAAAG
>MDSX01098653.1_pt1 | contig 11367 bp, 16 predicted proteins | sample 811141 | NCBI WGS metagenome assembly MDSX01 (sample SAMN05326642, study PRJNA326480) | marine metagenome | isolation source: seawater | place: Atlantic Ocean: South East | collected 2010
ATCGTATCGCTCGGCACCGGCACCCCCGATTTGACTCGAACCGTGGTTGGTGCGTCCTTCGAGCTGGGTGAGTCGATGTTCGTTGACGTTGATGGGGTTCACTCGGAAAAGTTGCTGATGACCACCGATGGCGGGCACAGACGCGTCGACACCGAGACCCGGACCGACTTGGACTTTCTCGATAGGGGCGAGATTGTTCATACGCCCGGTATCGTATTGCACGCGGTCACGCATACCGAGAATCTCGGCACCGGACGATCGCCCCTGGGGTGCGATCTCACCAAAGTTTGGCAATTCACGCTTCGGAATGAGCCCGAGTTTGAATGACTCGTCCTCCTGCGGCGCCCACTCGGGAACGCGATCGGGCTCTTCATAGACTTGCTGCACCGGGTTCGGGGCAAGTTCGTTTTGTTGACCTTCGCCCATGTCGATGGGCTTGGCCACGGTCGGCGGTTTGGATTCAACGCTCAGCTTTTTGCCGGCATACACCAAAGCGGCGATCGCGAGGATGGAGACGGGATCCGCCATTGTTACTAGTATCTAATATTTTTATTGTCCATATCTCTGCTCAAAGAGTTCATTTTGAATCTCTGCGCGAGACGACACCATACCACGCGGAGCCGGTGGCGGGGGTGCATCCATTGAGTTATTGACGGGGAACAATGTGTTCTCCATCGGTTGAACGAGGGCCTTACCAAATCTCGTCGTGCTCTGGGGACGAAGCTCGTCGCTCACGTCGATCAATTGGGCGGGCGCACCTCCACCACCACGAAACGGTGCCGTCCCGTAAAGAACAGTGTTCGGCCTCGCCGGCAAATTCGCGTTCGAGTTTTCGGGGTACGTGAAAATTTCCTCGCCCGGTTTCACGATGGGGACCACGCCTGCGTTGAGGTTACGAAGTCCAGATAGCTGCTGAGCCATTTAGTGTAAGAGGATATTATTTTTTAAGGGCCGCACGCTTGACAACCGAGGCCGAGTTCCGTCGATCCACGAGCGTTCGGGTCACACACTCCCGGGGTGTCCCGGCACAGTTTACCGTTTTTCGGCCCGTACAGCGCCTCAGCGAAGGCTGTTTGATCCTCGAATGGCGATGGTGCGCTGTAAAATTGTCGTCCAGCCGCCTTCCGCTGGTACATAGGAAGCGCGGTGCGCGAACGACCGCCGTCGAATTGGATGCGGTCCTCGGCGTGATGCTTGACAAAATTCTTGACGGTCGGATAATAACACGCCGTCGCCTCGTCGCCCTGGTGCGTCACGAGCGTGTTACCGAACGGATTGTCCTCGGTAGGGAACCTACACTTCGGGGAAGTCTCTGAGACCGGCTTTTCCGCGCGCGCGGGTCGCCCGACGGTAATTTCATCTTCGATCATACCGTTCTCGTGTAAGGTGTACAAGATGGCGAGCGCCATCACACCGAGCACGAATACCCTGGGATCACGCCTGCTGATGTAGAGTGCACAAGTTGCATAAATGATGAATCGCGAGGCGGCATTCACGCGGTCCTCGGGCGTCTGATTTTTGCTGGGCCAGAATTGCGTCACTCGGTCCCCCCGCACGAGCTGCTTGAAATCGTCGAACCATACGATGGACATATGTCTCTATTACAAAACGACAACATTTATTTTAATCCGAGCGAGCCCATCATCTTACCGACGGCGCCCATCAAATCACTTTGTTTAAGATCACCACCTTCGAGTGAGTCGGCGCACTCCTGCGCGACGTTCTCGATCACGGACATCGTCTCTGCCGGTAGCGAAGTTAACACGGCGCCGAGCATCGTGAGTGTTTGGAGGTATTGCCAGATCGCGTTTTTAGTACCCTCGCTGAGAGATCCCCAGTTACCTTCAAAGTCAATGTCTTTCAAACCTTCCACCGTCGCGAGATCGGCGATCGCGGACTCGTCCTGGTTAGAAATCTTCGCCGTCAGCGGACCGATGCCCGTCATGAAAACCTCTACGACCTTACGCGAGTTCGCACTCTTCATGAGGTCGAGGGCGGTCACGGCCTTGTCGATACCCTTCTCGTTCGGGAGACACTTCTTAAGTTCGCCGAGAAAGTTCGTGAGCATGTCGTTGAAAGCGGCGACGGACGCCATGGTGTGTCGCCTGTGTATTACTAGTTCAGATGTTCTTTCCTTTAAATTGACGCAATCTATCTAAATGGTTCGAGCGAGATCTGTTCTTTTTGCCCAAGTCCGTTAGATACGATCACATACACAAGAATGGCGACGAGGGCGGCGGGTTTCGTGTACTCCACGAGCTCGCGAGGACCCTCGTTATTCAGCTTTGCTTTGAAGTGGATGTATCCGGCGGTCGCCACACCGGCGATGAGGGCGGCGCTGGAAGGGTCGCGAAGCATGTCGCTGATGTCGTTGGTACTCATTCGTAGTTATTGTATGACAAGATAATTCTTCTATCGTCGGCGGATTCGCGCGTCCGGGGCACCGTCGAAAAGCGTCGGTTGCTGCTCCGGGATGGGCGTCTGTGGACGAGGCGGCGGAGCGGTGCCGAACTCGTTGATCACGGGCGCCTGGGCCTGAGTCGGCGTCGGAGTCGGCGTCGGCGTCGGCGGTTGAGTGAATTCGGGCGAGGGCGGGGCTTGCTCGGGAGGCGCTTCAACGGTCGGAATCGTCTTCATTTCGTTCTCAAGTCCCTCTGGACCTTCCTCCTCTCCGATGTCATCTTCATCTTCTTCAACATCTTCTTCGTCGTCGTCTTCACTCTCGATCACGTCCGGGTCCTCAGTGTCGCCTTGGTCGGTGAGATCGATGTTCTTTTCGAGATCAGATTCACCGTTCGATGCCGTCATGTACGTCTCCAAGATCTCCTTGATCGGGATGAGCGATTTGACAGATCTCTCGATGGCGATGCCGAAACGCGCTCGTAAATCTTCGTCACGTTTGTGCTGGGGTGCGTCGTCGTGGAACACATAGGGATCGGCATAGAGGTTTTTTGCAGCTTCAATGAAGACCGTGTGAATGAAGATATCGTTCGTGGGCAACTTGAGTGAGATTTTCGCTGTATCCTGGCGGAGCCGGACGCTTGACATGATCTTTGTGGATGCCACGAAGACCGCGGCGAGCAAATCAGAGAAGTATGAGCACCGATCGATGATCGCGTCCGTGTGTTGTTTGATCATAGAGTTCGAGAAGTTCGGAACATCTTTGAGCAAAGACTGGAACGACACGAGCACCTTCTTACCCTTGGACATTTTGCTCGCCTCGTTGTACATGGCATCGAAGGATTCGATGAGGTGCTCGCTGAGGCACACGCCAAGTTGATCGATATATTCTCGTCTGGCTTCTACAAGCACGGACATTTCGGTCATGCCTACTGGTGTTATATGAAAGCATGGGAAATTATTGAGAGCCAATGACGCGCGCGTGACGCGGTCTCAACATCAGTCTTCTTCTGCGTGGTCTGATGTTGTTGTGGTGGTACATGGCACAGACAATTCGAAGAAGCACCTGGGTCGGCACTTCTCCCTTCATCATATTGACTTGCGCGCACACAAACTGCACATTGCCTCTGACGTACCCCTTCCCGGCGTCGATCTGATCCGGGCTGATGTTATATGGCCATTTTCTCTTTTTCGCACCCGCGTTCGTCGTCGGATGGTTCTTGTCGTACGTGAAGGTCATCTCGATTCCAGAGAGTGCACATTTGCCGCCCTGGGCGTCGTAGATCGCGAGCCAATCTTCGACTTTCATGTCGAACGGGGCGCCTTGTTTCTTCGCGCGAGATTTCGCAGTATTGAAAAGATTCCTGATGAATACGTTCGCGCTCTTCGTAATAGACGCGTTCGCGCGAGCCCTATTACATGTTTTACAATTGGACGATAACCCACCTGATACGGAGTTATTGCTCGGAAAGCACGATGCAGGTTGAAGTTGACCCGCTTTCGGACACTTCTCGTTTGAACAAATTTTGGGTTCGGTCGATCTGGGAATATTTCTTCTCGATCTCTTTGCTCGGTCATACGCTTTACAACACGATTTGCAACACGAGAAAAAGCGACCGTCTTTATACGTGTAGAAATCTGTGAGAGGTTGGTCGGCCCCACCTTCGTTCACACAATCGTCGCCTTTCGAACACCGCTTAGTCTCGGGTGGTACATCTTCTTCCATCTTTTGTTACAATGTTTCTATTCCTTTAAATACACCAATCTCGCGAGACGCGGTCTATGTCCCTTACATTCAAGCATCCATCTCCCGATCGACGAGGTGGAATTCGGCGACATAGGCGTGATCCGGCTTTTCTTTTCTTCTTCTAGTTTCGCCTTCACAACCGCCACCTTCGCGTCCCTCTCGACCCGTTCACGCCGCGCTTTGTCGACAAGCACGTCGCTCATCCATGTGTCAGGGGCAGAAAAGGGTTCTCCGGCGACGCGAGCTGATCTAAAAGCTATCTGTCCGTCGACGAACCTGATCTGATCTGTCTCGAACATTTTCCGCATGACTCGCATAGACGACTCCGGGTCTCTCGCGAATTCCACACCCGTTCGTCGTCTGCATGTTCGATAGGCGAAGGAAGCGTCTATTTCGGCGCTAAAGCCCGAAACTGTCCGTACCCAAAGGGTCTTTTCATCGGCTCGTGCGGCGTACACATCCCCGTCGATCGTACACCCAGTGCATATCCATTCGTCGTTCTTCATGTGCGTCGCGAAATGACGAGTGCCCGGGTCGGCGTCAGTGTGTCTGGCTCGACCGAGTCATGAAATTTCACCACCGCTCGTCGTGCAAGCGGAAGCATCCAGGCGTCTCAGTTCATCGAGCAAGGTCCGCATCCGTTCGCACGCCGCGCGAATCGCGAGCGCTTCACACGCTTCTTTGATTCGGCGTCGTCCGAGGGGTCGGGCTCGGTACAGTGCGAAGATGAGCCAAAGGCACCCCGGCATCAACACTGCAATGAGCGGCACCATCGTCGGTCGCGGGTTTCGATTCGGCGACCCGTTCGATATACGCCTCGAGTGCGCGTTTCACGTCTGGACACTGTAGATCACTCAATCGCGTCTCACCCTCCCGTCGGCTCATCTCATCCCCCGCGTCGCGGTGTGTTGAGGATAGGATGAGACGAGGGGTACCATTGTCTAGGGTTTAGAGTCTATTTCCATTGGTTCGCCGCCTTTTTGAGATTCACGAGCGAAGGGAATTCGAAGTCGTCGATGTTGACGGACGCCGATTCCTGTTGTGACTCGCGCTGCTTCTTCTCGCGTCTTCTCGTCTCTCGTGTCTTGGCCCAGCTGACGAAGATATCACAGTCGCCGATGCGCTCGACGGTAAATCCACCGCGCTCAAACTGCCGCGCGAGATATCTCTGAGCCGATGCCCTGTCGAATGCAGGGTATCCGAGAACAAAGGCAGGGACGCGCAGAAACACAGATTTTTGACGCAGATCGACCGCTTGCTTTAATTTTCGTTCCATGGTCTCGTACACTTTCGTCAGCATCTCCTTGAGCGTCTCACGTTTCCGAGCCTCGAGTGCCTCGATGGTGGTGATGTCAATCATCCTTCCTGCTATTATCGCGTTTTTAATTTGTTCAGGTCAAACGCGGTCGGGTTCACGCTCCCTCGCACCTCGTCGAGATCGAGGAACTCCTTCGCTGTTGAACTTTCATATACGGAAGAATCCACGGCATCGTCACGTATGTCGAGCGGTTGTGTGTTGAGTGCGAGGATCTCTATGGCGTCACCACGGGTGTGGATTGTGCTCACCGCGGCAAATCCGTGGGGCATCCCGCCTTGTTTCACGACGAGGTATTGAATCTCGTGCAGTGTGTCTCTCTCCCCGAATTCCCGGTGTCGGTAGGCGCGAATCGCGGTCGTCTCGATTATGTACGTTGGGGCGTTAACTCTCCGCTGGATGGCCATGTTCGTTTGAAGGACGAACTTATTCATCGTTTCACTATTTATTTTTGGTTCAAACTCGTCATATTTACTTTTGTCGACGGCCGCGTCATAGATTTCGACCTCGCGAGTGGGTCGCGGCTTGTGAAAAAATTCACTGAACCCTTCGCGCCTGTTAGGGAGCAGGGTTACGAGCACCACGAGTAGGATTGCGATGACTAGGGTGTTCATTTAATTATAACTACAAAAATATTCAAGGTGGTCGTCGCGGAGAATTAGCGTGTGTGCGTCTGTGTTGTCATTACATATTAATTTACTTGTGTTGTATGTGTGTTTTCTCGATCAATATCGAACGGGTCGCGTGCACGTCGCAATTTTTCATTTATTTTAATTCGAGTAATTATTTAAATATTTACTCATCTTTTTGATCGTCGTCGTAGTGCGAGTCGTCGTCCTCGCTCGTCGTCTCGTCCTCGCTCTCGACATCAGTAAATCTGTGTCGAATAGCACTGCGAAGAGTCTCTCCTGGGTCGTCGTCGCGCGTGCACTTTTGATAGATGCGCTGGCCCATGAAATAAATAAAATGTAGAACCCAAAGCGCACAGAAGAACGTATCGCGCGCGATCGCGAGCATGGAATCGACAGGGAACTTTTCCGGAATCGCCGAGACTCGACGTTCGAATTTTTGCCACGAGGTGTCCATCGTTATTATTACTAAGCCGCGATTTCTTTGAAGATAAAAATTCACGCGCTGAAATAATTAGAGATGTCCCTGCTCATCTTTTCCACCAGGTGTCAGCACAGTAAATCTGTGATTGAGTTCGTTCAAAAACATGAACAACTCCAACAAATAGTCCACTATCACGACGTGAACGTGCGAGGCGTCCCTGAACAGTACAGGCACAAGATAAACCGAGTCCCCACAATGTTGACGAAAAATGGAAAAATATTAGTGGGCAACGAAATCATCAACTGGCTTCGCTCACTCCTCCCGAGCGAAGAAGTCGAGGGGCACGGGTTCGGGGGGCACTTTTCCATGGTCGGGCTCGACGGTGAAACGGTCGACGACGGGAGTTCGTTTTCTCTCGACAGGTACGGGGAATCCATCGCCCCACCCATGACACCCGAACTCGAGGCAAAGATCAGTAAGCCGGTGGGTAATGGAGTGGCGTACGAACAACTACCTAGTTAAAGAGAAGAGATCATGTAAAAGAAAGAAAGATGCGTCTCGTGACGATCCAAGCTTCCGCATTCAAGTCCACCTTCGAGACGCTCAAAGATATCCTGAACGACGTGAACATCTTCTTCAGGCCGGATGGCGTGTCTATGTGCACGCTCGATGTGGCGCGAACGTCTCTCGTTGACTTGTTTCTCGCAAAAGAAAACTTCGAGGAATACGAATGCGACGAAGAGGAAATCATCTGCGGTGTCAACATCGCAAACACGTTCAAGCTGTTCAAAACGATAACTAACACCGACGTTCTCACGCTCTCGATCCCGCCCGGTGGCAAGGAGTATTTGCACATCGAGATATCATCCGAGACAAAGAAGCAATCGTCGAAGTTCGATCTCAAGCTTCTCGACATCGACGAATCACGGATCGAGGTCCCAGAGATTCCCAACGACCAGATAGTGTCCACGACGCTCCCGTCGACAGACTTCCAGAGGCTATGCCGGGATATGTCCAACATTGGTTCCGAGATCGCCATCGCGCGCAAGGAAAATGTACTCAAGCTCCAGTGCGAGGGCGATTTCGCGAATCAAGAGACGAGCATAGAAACGTGCGAGCGCATCGACACCTCGTTCTGCGGGACGTATTCGCTCCGATATTTGAACATTTTCACCAAGGCGACGGCGATGTGTTCGACGGTATCGTTGATGCAAGAGACAAATAACAGGTTTCTGATCTTGAAATACAACGTCGCGAACCTGGGTGAGTTAAAATTCTACCTCGCGTCTAAACAAGGTTGAGCGTAGAGTCAGAGACGGTAGAAACCTCTTTTTGTAATCCAAGTGCATTCACAACTCTCAGAATTGGAAACTCATTTTGTAAGACATCCTCGGTGTACGTGAAGAGATCGCGAAGCGGGACGAGCTCGCCGTGGAAATCCCCTTTGGGACCGCCGTACTTTTTGATTTTTGTCGTCACGTCTCGTTTAGGCTTGCCGTCAGCGTCACACAAATGGGCGCGACTGATCGGAATCGAGAATGACATACCGTCCGGCGTCGCCGGTGGCCATTCGTGATTGAGATTGTTCGAGATGTATTTGTACGGCTTGCCACCGTACCAGTACTTGACTCTCGCGATCACTCGCGTGACGCAATCGGGCTTTTTCGTGACGTTGTAATCTTCGGGCTCGTTGAGCGAGACCAGATAGTTGAGGTGATCGCGATGGGAAAACCACTCCCAGAAATCGCACTGATGGCGCCAGAATGTATCCATGAGCTCGCGTTTCGCGCGTTCGGCGTCCGTGACGAAGTACTCGAGATCAACGCGTGAGACGGCGTGATCGGAGGGAATCGTGAGTCTGCGCCAAAATGCAATGACCGGCACGATGATGTTCATCAAGATCCAAGTTAAAAGAAAGTTCATCTCTTCTTGCAGGAGATGGAAGGCAATTTTTTAAGTAGGCTGGAGAACAACATCTCCGAATTCACAAACAAGATCGATGGAAAAGATTGCAAAGATCATGGGCGTGAGCACGAATCAGATCTCGCCGAGTATCTCTTGAAGTGCATGCCGTACATCAAAGCTTATGCAGATGACGATGCGTGCGAAGATGACGACACGAACAGGGACAATGTCTTCGGAGCACAGGAGACGGTCGGATTGAAACGGGGTGAGTTGTATGAAGATTACATGTACCACGTCGAAGGCGTCGAGAGCGCGAAGCCGTTCCGCGCGCATCATCGAAACATCGAGTACAGATGTTCGGCTTGCGATTCAACGAACATGTGCCACTTTTCGGAGACTGCCGACCTCGTGTGCGAGGACTGTGGGCTCGTGAACAAAATGCTTCTGTCAGAAGAATTGACGTACAGAGAAGAACAAGAATCGACGAGTCGGATCGTCAACTACGCGTACAAGCGCGAGAACCACTTCAACGAATGGCTGAGTCAGTTTCAGGGCATCGAGACCACGACCATTCCAGATGAAGTCATCGTCGCGCTCCGAGAAGAGCTCAAAAAGATGAAGATCAAGGCGGCGAAAGATATCACACACGCGCGCGTTCGCGGGCTTCTGAAGAAGCTTCGCATGAACAAGTACTACGAGCACGTTCCGTTCATTACAAACATGCTGAACGGCGTCCGACCGCCTCGAATGCCGATCGTGTTAGAAGAGCGATTGCGTCTCATGTTCAAGGATATTCAGGCGCCGTTTGAAAAGCACGTACCCGCGTCGCGGAAAAACTTCCTGTCGTACTCCTATGTCCTCTATAAGTTCGTGGAGTTGCTCAGCGACTACGATGAGTTCCTTCAGTACTTCCCTTTGCTCAAATCGAAGGAGAAACTGCACCAGCAGGACATCATCTTTGAAAAGATATGCAAAGAGTTACACTGGGAGTTCATTCCGACCATTTAAAGGATTGATCGTCTCTCAACTCAGAACAACATGTTGAATCAGTACGAGCGGTACGTCATCGAGGAGGCGAGGCACTACATGGAAAAGGCGCGCAAGATACTGGAAGAAGGACTACTAGATCCTGAAAAGTATTACAAGGAATCGAAAGACGACTACGAGAAGTTGGTCAAGATCATACCGTTTCTCTATCTGATGAATCAGGGGTCGTCGCCACTTCCGTCGAACCTGTGAGAGGCACGCGCTGGACCTCGGCGTTGGGTGTTCCCCAAAAGTTCACGAGATAGCCAACATCTATGTTCAATAGGTCCAAATATCTCTGTAATTGAATCGCATTATCCCCGTTCAGCTTCGATTTGACGGCTTTAAATTCGAGCACGATCTCGTTGTTCACGATGACGTCCGGTTGGACCATCCCGCAACATTGACCGTGGAAGAAAACACTCACCGCGCGTTCACAATCGAAGGGTATCCCCTTCTCGCGAAGCGCGATGCAAAACGCGTTTCGGTAGACGCATTCTTTGTGCCCGAGGCCGAGCTCGCGGCGGACCTCGTGTGTGATGGATTCGATGTCGACGTCAATCATCTTCCTGTCGTATCAGGGATTCTCTTATTTAAATAGCGTTTTTACCATCGTTATGATATAAGTATGGTAAAAGTGATATATTCTAACCAGCGAGGAGCACGATCATGAGACAACAACACGAGACGCTCACGAAAGACACGCCACCGACACCACCCAGGGCTTTCTTTTGATTCTCTTCGTCCGACGTTGAATACCCGAAGACCGTTTCCGGGACTTTAAACTTGTTCTCTTCTTTCGCCGCGGCGACGGCCGCCGCGATCAATTCTTCGCGTTTCTTCTTCTCATCTTCAGCTGCCTGTACCTTGTCCTTGGCCGCTTGCGCCTTGTCCTTGGCCGCCTTGTCCTTAGCCGCGTCCTTCTTCTTCTGTTCCGCGTCGAAGTTAATGTTACACGCCTGCGCCGCTTTGACGCCCGCGGCAGCCTTGATGTTATCGAGCTCCAAGATTTGATTACAGATGGCGAGTTTGTTGGCACATGCCGGCATGCCGGTGGTTGGCTCGTACACGTCACCGCTACAAATGCTCGGGACGATACAATCAGGGTTCCCGAACAGACCTGTCGCGCTCATGAGACCCGCGTCTTCGAATTCCTTTATGCCCTCGACTACCTCCTTGCATCCGGGCAGGGTTTTGTTCTTCTTACAATGTTCGATGAAATCAGTCCGCGCGACGTTTATGCACTTACACCGCGCGTGCGTCGGATCCTTTTTACAGAACGCGATGCCTTTCGATTTCTTCAGAGCTGCGCTCGATAACTTATCGTAGCACGTCTCCTGTGTGTTGTCGTCGACGACGACCGGCATGTTCTTGACCTGTGCACAAAACGCAGTGCTTCTGGTGTCGCCGGGTCGGTATTGTCGCGAGTTTGAGTTCGACGCGAAACTCGGTCGGTCCTTCGGTAGACAGTCTGAAACACCGAACAGAGCCTGCTCATACATGTTCTTACCGCACGCCTGCGTCGCCAACTTTTTCGCATCTTTACTCCACTGGCGAAGCGTCCGCCCATTGGCGTCAAGATAATACATGTACCCGTTATCTATGTGGATACTGTCCGCGTTGTCTTGGCCACTGCCATGGATATCTTTAGTCTTTTGACCCTCCGCGGGTATCCAGTCATCGAACAGAACGGTTGAGGACCCTCCGTAATCACCGGCGTCGTACGTGGTCACTTTGCAACGTCCATGGCCACCCGATGGAATTTTGTAAGACGTCAATTTATTATGTGGGAATCCATCCTGCGGTAACCAGTTACTTGAATGTTTGAATTTCGTTATCCAACCATGGCCGTCCCACGACCAGTGCTCGCGGAGAATCATCTCACAATCGCCGTACACGACGTGGTTGTTAACGTAAACTC
>MDSX01029013.1_pt1 | contig 11366 bp, 8 predicted proteins | sample 811141 | NCBI WGS metagenome assembly MDSX01 (sample SAMN05326642, study PRJNA326480) | marine metagenome | isolation source: seawater | place: Atlantic Ocean: South East | collected 2010
TTAGAGATGGGGAGGACGCCGCCGCGCTGCTCCTGGAGCACGGTGCGGTCGTGGTGAGAGACGTGGTCTCCCTCGCGACGTGCACGGAGACGCGGGCGTGTGTTGACGAGCGCCTCAGGCTGGCCAGTCTCGAAGCTTTCGGCGACGCGAGCACGGCGACCGAGTTTTCGGCGGCGGGAAGAACGCCCGAGCAGGTCGACGCGGCCGCCAGGTACTTCGGCAACGTCACCAGCCCTGTAAATCGTCGCGACCTCAAGCTCGCGCTGAACGACGAGGTCGGCGAGTGCGTGCGCCAGCTTTTGCGCGCGTGCGGACCGTGCATCGCATCGATACTCACGGAAGAGGCTGAGATGTGCGAGCTCAGTGCCCTCGTCTCGGACCCGGGCGCCGCCGCGCAGCCGCTCCACCCGGACACGCAGATGTCTGGGGCGTACGCGCACTGCGGGCTGATCACCGCGTTCATCGCTCTGCAGGACGTGACGCTCGAGACGGGACCGACGGAGGTTTGCGCGAGGAGCAACACGGCTGAGGCGCACCGGGCGTTGTCAAGCGGCGCCGGCGAGGCGGAGAAGCTCCGCTCCCTGACCGCCGCCGGGATCCCCGCGCCCCACCCGACGCCGCTGAACGCTGGCGACGTCATGCTGATGGACTCGAGGACGATCCACAGGGGCGGGGCGAACGAGGGAGGCGCGAGACGGACGCTGATGGTTTGCACGTTTCAGGTGCCCAACAATCCGGCGCCCGGGAGCACGTACTCGCTGCTGGACGAGTACGCGGGGCGGTTCAGGCTCGGGGGGTTCGAGCGGTGGCGGGACCCGGCCGCGGCGACGGCGCTTTAGCTACGTAGAGTTTAGAGCAGTAGCAGTAGCAGTAGCAGTAGCGTGCGTTCATGACACTTAGAGAGCTGGCTAAATCCTAGGTAAATTCGACGTCACTCCAAGCTGAGCACGTCGATGGACACCGGAACGTGCTCAATCTCCGACACGATCACCTTACCGTCCGGCAGCTTCTTCGCGGGCATCTCCGGTACCTTCTCGAAGTACACCACCTCGTTCTCCGTCACGTACTTTTTCCGAAGGTTCATCAGCGCCTCGCTCTCCTCCAGCGCCGCGGTTTTCCATCGGTCCGCCTCGCCCGCGGCGTCCCGGCCCCGGGCTAAGTGTTTATTGGCGGCGTCGCAACACGCGATGGCCTCCCCGATGTCGCCCGATACGAATGCCTCCTCCGCGGCGCACCTGTACGCCCGCGCTCTGTGGACACTCGCGCCGAGCAGGATGTACGCCTGCAGCTTGCGGCTGATGCGGTTAAAGTCCCGGATGTTTTCGTTGAGGACGGCGTCAGCCTCCTTGTACAGGTCGTGCGCCCCGAGGTGGAGCTTGGCGACGAGGTCCCCGCCGGTGCCGCGCTCCTCCGCGCGCCGCGCCGTCGCCGCCTGCGCCTCGGCGAGGCACACCGCCCGCATCGCGTCCGCCATGGAAGGTAACAGCTCGTTCGGCCGCTCCGGGTCCGGACTGAGACCCGGTAACACTCTCGTCGCCGCGTGCTTATAAACACCCGCGGCTCTTCGAAGCGTCGTGGCCACGCCCGGCGCGCACTCGCCCAGCACGGGGCCCGGAGACCTCGGCGTGGTACCGGAGTCCGTCGCGGGTTTGGACTTGTCCCCGACGGGCGTCTCGAGCACGCTGCCGCCGCCGACGACGAGTCTGTCGCCGCCGGGGTCGCATTCGTGCCGCTCGGGTCCCACCGGCGCCCGCGGGCACTGGTCCACCGTCAGCGCCGCCTCGTCCCTGACGCGCGCGGCGAGGAGCATCCAGGCCATGCCGCGCTCCTGTTCGAGCGCGCGGTCCAATCCCTTGAGCTTGTGCATGACGTCGCCGCCCTCCAGCGGGCTGGACCACTTGAACTTGAGCTCCCCGGACCGGTTCGAGATCTGCAGGTTGTCCTTCTTGGAGCAGAGGCTGTCGATGAGCGGGACGTACGCCTCGCACGCGCGGGTTCGCTCGGAGGCTTTGGCGGGATCCCTGATCTCGCCTCTGGTGGAGCATAGGTCCCGTCGGGCGCTGTGATATAGAGGGGGAGGAGGGGGAAGGTCAGCGGCGGTTCGGCACCTCGGAGATGGCTGACGCATCGGGAACGACGGGGTCGGGGGTACCTGCTGATGATGCGCAGGGCCTCGAGCGAGAGCGACTCGTTGCTCTTGAGCTCCTCCTCGAACACGAACGGTTCGGTCTCCAGCTCCCCGGCGAAGTCGAAGAGCGGCAACATGGCCGAGCGCCGGTGTGCCTCCTCGGGTGCGCCTGATGAAATGATGTCAGCATTGCGAAACAAGGAGGAAACACGGCGGTGGGGGCCATTCCTGCGAGGGCGGGTTTCGGCGAAGATGGCGGCTTCGCGGGTAGCCGGTCGATACCTGGTTCTCGATCACCTGGACGTGCGCCAACCCTACCCGTTCATCCGCCTGTGGGAGCGATGGGGACTCGGCGAAGGTCCCCCGAGGGAGGAGACGGGGCGCCATCGCAGCGCCGAGCCGCCGTGGTCCCAGCCGCGCCCTTCGCCGCCCCCGGACCACCGGCATCACCGGCCCCGACGCGAAGATCCCCCCGCGCCGACATTCAGGGAAGCTCCACGAGAGTCCGACCCCATCTGGGACGACGAAGTATCGGCGGATGGCCGGGAAGACGAGCGCCCTCCGTCCGACTTCGAGACGCACGATGATGAGGACGAGGACGAGGGCACCGCCGAGGAGGAGCCGAAGGAAGACCCCGGCGTCCCACCTCCTCCTCCACCGGCCCCTCCCGCGTCGGAGCCGGCGATGGTCACCGTGGACGAGATGCGCGCGATGGGCGCCAAGGCTCCCCTCGTGCCCACCAAGAGGGTCGTGTCCGACGAGGAGGCTCGGGCGCTGGCTGAAAGAAAAGAAGCCGCGGCGGCGGCGGTGCGACGCCGCCTCGAAGAGCTCACCATCCGCCAGGCGGAGACGAACGCGGCGGCGGCGGCGGAGAAGAAAGAGGACCCGGTGAAACCACCGGAGCCCACGCCGGAACCCACGCCGACGCCGGCGCCCGAGAAGCAACCGAAGGAGGAACCGAAGGAGGAACCGAAGGAGGCCTTCGCGGAGCTTCAGAGGTACGCCCCCGACGAGCTCCGGGCGATGAACGTGAACTGCGAATCACCCCCGCCGGGCTTCAAAGCCGACCCGGGGTGGGCCGTCTCGTCCCGTGCGCCCAAGCCCAAGAGACGCGAGGCCGCGGCCGCTGCCGAGGAGGAGCGAAAGGACCGCGAGGACGACGCCGCCGCGGATGCGCTCCGGAAAGAAATCGCAAAGGTCGACGCCGCGGGTTGGTCGCTCTGGGAGGACGACGAGGATGCCTTCGCCGAGGACCAGGCGTTGGCGCTCAGCGCCCTAAAGGAGATCGACGACGGCAAGGCCTCGCTCGTCGCCGAGGCGGACGCGCGGGCTGACGCCAGGGCGACGCCGAGGGTTGACTTGGTGGTGTTTCCGCCGGGGGCGCTGTCGGCGTTTTCAAAAAACGACGTGGAGACCTCCGGGTGCACGCGACCCTACGCCGACGTCAAGTCGTCGCTCGGCGTGGTCTTCGGGACGTGGTCCGAGGTGGACGGGGGCGGTGGCGGGTGGCGCGCGAGGGTGGGATTCGTGCAGCCGTGGGAAGGTGAGCCGGACGCGCTCATGGCGTGGCTCAACGCGGATGAAGCCGCCGGCGACGCCGCGGGCGCCTCGATGATCAAGCCGGTGGGCTGGCTCAAGACGATGCACATGACGGGACCGGCGCTCACCGCGCCGATAACGTCCGCGTACGAGCTTCTGGCTGACCGTAGCAGGTTTCGGGGTGCGCCGCCGCCTGCGTCGGCTATGTACGTCAGTCTGGACGTGGTCAGGACGGTGACGGAGGAGCGAGCCTGCGTGGAGGTTTACGACTTGCGCACGGGCCGAGAGCTGGTGTTCGAGCTCTCCGGCGAGGACGACGACGACGAATGACTTAGCTAGTAGATCGATAATAAAGTTTAGCCACTAAGATTAAGACCTGAGCTTGAGGAAATCCTGCATGGCGTCGGCCAGCCCCGGGGTCCACTTCCTGTAAGACAAGAGCCAACCCTTGTCCCCGTATTTCCCGCACTGCGCGTCGTCAATCTGGCACAAATCGAGCCAGGTGTCCTCAGCCTTGGCCGCGTCCCCCGCGCGCCAGTACGTCGCCACGAGCGCCGCGCGGACATCGCTGGAGTACAGCTGTCGCGCGAGCGTCTCCAGTCGGCTCGTGGCGCCCTGCAAGTCGCCAGCCTCGTACGTCGCGAATCCCGCCTGCGCGGCCGAGATTTTCGCCTCGCGTTTTTGCCGGTTCGCGTTGAACAGATCCGCCGCTTCGTCGTAGTCGACGACAGCCTCGTCCCACCGCCCCAGTTCCTTGAGCGCCTGCGCGCGTTCAAACCTGGGCGTCGCGGCGTCCGCCCCCGTAGGTCTCAGCTCCAAACACTTGCCGTAATCCTCCACCGCCCCGGCGTAGTCTTTCAGTCCCTCCTTGGCGTTTGCCCGGCCGAACAGCGCTCCGGGGGCGGACGTCCCGGCGGGTGACACGGATAGGGACGAGTCGTACGCGGCGACGGCGTCGTTCCACCTGTACGCGTCCACCCTCACGTCGCCCAGCAGCTTCAATGTCGCAGCCTTGGCGAGTACGTCAGCCTTGGTCGGGTTCGAGTCGCCGGTTAAGGAACAGGAACCGGTTAAAACATCGGAGAGCGCCCCGTCCGCCTCGTCCAGCCGGCCAATCTCGTACATATCCCGTGCTTTGTCCATCGCCCGGAACGCATCTTTGCTGCACACGTTGGGCTGCGACAACGTCATCTCCACGGAGTTCATGCCGGGCAGGAATTCATCGAACTGCGCCGGGTCGTAGTCGCTGTAGGTCTTGGCGTCCACCGGCGGCGCCATCGACAGTGTCATCGAGGACAGCGCGGCGGCGACGGCGATGGCGGCGAACGCGGAGCCCTTCGTCTCTTCCTCCTCGTCCCCGTCCGTGTCGCGTTTCGTGCGCTCCTGCGCGAGCTCCACGGTGAGCACGCTGACGTTGCGGAGTCCGTGCCACGCGAGGCTCTCGCAGTGTACCTCCGTCGCCGAGAGCCCCCGCGCTTCGGCGGTGTGGATGAACATGTCGAGGTGCGGGTCCCGTCCCCACCCGGCGCTTCCCCTGCCCGCGAGCATGGCGGCCCCGCACCTGTGCTGGTGTCCCAGCACCACCTTGGTGTTCTCGTCGGCGTTGTTGGTCAGGAGCTCGCGTATGGTGTCGCAGAGCGGGCCGTGACCCCCGACGCTGTAGGTGCAATCCGACCCGATGACGAGGTCGAACGGGGCGACGTCGACGATCGTCGCGGGCATCTTCCCGCCGCCCCACCTGTACCCGGCGACGTGAATGTCGCACGACGGGTCGATAGCGCCACCTGGTGCCTTGTTGCGCGCGGCGTTGTCCTTCGCGAGCTTGAGCAAGGAGTCCGATCCGCCGTCGGTGAGTACAACCCGCGCGGCGCCCATCGCGGCTGCCGCCAACCCAACAGCTCCGGTGCCAGATCCCAGCTCGAGCACGGACGCTCCGTCGAGGCCCAGCGAATTCGCGTTCGCCTCGATCCATCGCGTGAGAACCGCGCTGGAGCTCCATACCTTCCCGCCGGTGCCGTAGCCGCCGCTCCAGCCCGGAGCCTCGAGGTCCAGCCCAACGGAAGACGTGGCAGCAGCTCTGGGGACGTGTCGGCACCCGGGACGCGATGGGCTCACGAGGGCGGACCCGCGACGACGCGACGCAACGAGCGGTGCGGCCGCGATACCGGGTGCGTTCGCGGTGCACGTGGACCCGCGCATCTCGGTCGACCCGACCCTCTCGTGCTCTATTCAAGTGTCGCGGCGACCATCAGGTGGAGACGATAGATAAGGAATCTCCTCGCTTTTTTTACCGTCGCATCGTCTAAAATAACTACCAGGACGGGGGGACGTTGAAGAGCGTCCCCTGCAACCCCGCGGAATTCCTCAGCGCACCCATGACCGGTCCCTCGATCCCGCACCCCGCCTTGAGCGCGGCGAGCACCGCCGGGAGCACCTCGCCCTCCATCAACCCCGCGTCATCGGCCGCGTCGTCCCCGCCGCCGCCGTCCACCCTCGCGCCGTTCATGAGCAACAGGACGGCCACCGCCGCCGAGGCCTCGCCGCGTCCCACCGCCGCGACCAGCGCCTCGCTCTTCTCCTCGTTCGCCCCGGGGCCGATGCACGCGAGGCCATGGAGCACCGCGGCGGCGTTCAGCGCCCCCGCCGCGGACTCCATCGACCCGGGCTCGTACGAACCCTTAGTCACGTAAACGCGTTCGACGTATTTCGCCGTGATGGCCTCGAGGGCAGCCTCCACGGACTCGCACCCCGCGGCGACCGGCGCCGGAACGCCCGCCGTCCCGTCGTCCTCGTCGTCCTTGTCGTCCTTGTCGTCGTCGTCGGATTCGAGCCACGCGTCGTCGTCGTCGTCTTCCTCCGTCGTCGTCTCCGGCTTCCCGTTCGCTTTCTTCTTCGTCGACGTCGAAGCTCTTCGCCTCCCGGCTTCGTACACGGCGTTGGCGGCGTCGTTGCCGATTGACTTGAACAGCTCTAGCACGGGCGGCGTCCACGCGTCCCTGTCCAGTGCGAGCGACCTCATCTTGGAGACGTGCGCGCCGAGGTGCCTGTGTATCCCCGCGCACCTCTGGCATATCACGACGCAGAGGTTGAGCGAAGCCCAGTCGGGGTCGGCGCCGCCGCAATCGGCGCATCGATCGTTGCCCGGGATCGACGCCAGCGCCGTCCTCGGATCTTCCTGTCCCGCGACGCTCTTCTCGTTGGCCGCCGACGCGTTCGCGTCGCCCCTTCCGGGCGTCGCCTGGGTATCTCCCGGTGCGTTCATGGATATGAGCTCGGCTATGACCCCTTGCAGATCCGAGAGCCACGCGTTCATCTCCTCCTCGGACTCGGCCTGCATCAGCAGAGTGTGCGACGGCGATATGATGCGGAAACAGTGAGGACGTCCGGCGACGCTCTTATCACCCTCGTCCGCGCCGGGCTTGACGCACGATAAGCGCAGGTTGACGACAGCCTCGGCGGGGGACTGGGCGCCCGTCGCCTCGGGTTCGGGCGCGGCGTTCTGCCTCACGGCGTGCCACACCGCCCCTATACCCCCCGCTATGCCCTTCACCGCCGTGCCCATCAACCCGTGGTGTCCGCCCTCGTTCGTCTCGTCGGCACCCTCCTCGTCCTCGTGTTTCTTGCCGCCCGGCCGTTTCCACCTCGGCTCGATCGGCGTGTGCGCGACGAGCCGCCCGAGGCTGTCCAGCACGAAGTACCGCCTGGTCCAGCCGCTGAATCTGTGGTTCGCGTTCCTCTGCAGTAAGTACCCGCGCCGGATGGCCCGCGAACCCAGCCTGCTGCCCTCCGTCGCACCCTCTAGCAGTGATTTACGAATCGCTGCGTCCGCGGATCGACCCTGGCTCATCCCCGGCAGGTTCTGCGACGACGGCGACGGGGACACCGAGACTTCGCGCTCGTTTTTGGGTTTCCACGCGCGGGGCCCCCACGCGCCCGTCGGAGCGTCCTTCTCCCAGCGCTCCGCGATGGTTCTCGACACGGCACCCACCACCGCCGACGATACGTCCCCGTCGTCCCCGGGGATATCCCCGTCCCCGGGTGCCGACTCCGCCGTAGGCGAGCTCGACGACGACGCCTGCTCCCGGTCGGTGACGCCGAAGGTGGCCTCCATCCTTCGACTCGCCTGCAGCATCCGCATCTCCGCCTGCGCCCTGCTCGCCATCGAGTACTCCTCGATCTCTCTGAGGTTACCTTCCAGCGATGTCGTCACTTTCGCGGCGTCCACGAAGAACCTGTGAAGCGCCTGCATGGTCTCCCGGGCGGACTCGAGCAACACGTACCGCCTCCGGCCCTCGACGTTGCACGCCGCCAGCGCGAGCCGGGCCCTCGCCGCTTCCAGGTTCTCCTTCGCGGCGGTGAGCTCGTCCTGCGCCTTGCCCCGCGCGAGCTCTGTGGTTCGTGAGAGGTAGTGTTCCCTGGCGCGTTCGCACGCCGCCTTCTTGTGGTCGTAATGGTCGCGGAGTTGAGCAACCTCGCGGAGGTCCTCGTCGATGAATTGGCGCAGCGGTGTGAGCGAGACGTCCCTGACGCGCCTGCCGAGGGACTCGCGGCACGTGCCCACCGCGCGCAAGGCGTCGGCGATCGGGCCGAGTAAAGGCGCGCCGACGGCCGCGGCCATGGGCGCGGCCATCTCGTCGTCCTCGGACGCGGCGACGGTGCCGACCCGTTCCAACGCGGCCGCGAAGGCAGCCTCGGATGGCTGGTTGAACCCGCGCGGCGCGCGGGGCTCGTCGTCCGCGTCGGAGTCATCCGCGGCGACGCCGGTGGCTAGGCTCTCCATGCCCGCGAGCACCCCGCCGAGCATGCCCCCGATGCCGTCCACGACCCCGGCCGCGTCCCCACCGAACGCGCCCCCCGCGAAGGGTCCCGTGGGCGAGAGGGACCTGGCGTAATGGCCGTACGCGCGCGACACCGCGTCGAACTCCCGGATGAGCCATTTGTTCTCCTGCTCGTGTACCTTGAGGCCGACCTCCCAGTTCGGGGTGTCCTCCAGGTGGTGGAGCGGGTAACTCATCGCGACGCCCGCTAGTCGACGCCGTGGAGGCCTCCGCGCGCAATTCTGAGAATGTCCAGTCAGCGTAGAACGAGCTCTCTTCGTGCTAAAATTGGTGCTAACGCTACTAGTCCGGCTCGTCACAGGGGGAAGACGAGGTGGGTGGCGAACTCCATGATGGTCGGCTCCAGCACGTACCTCGCCCCGAAGTACGCGATCACCCCGAACGCGATCGATATCGGCAGCGCAGGGAGCGCCCGCTCGTAAACGCCCAGGAGGAACAAGGTGCCCACCAAACCTTGAAGCACCGCGATGAAACACGCCGTCGCGACGAAAGTGTCGTACATCGCGGCTCTCGCGACGAGCACGGAGTAAAAGATGAAATCCCCGAGGCCGAGCTTGATGGAATCCGGGAGCGCGAACAGTTTGCGGCCGATGATCGGGTCCACGTAGGCCGGCGCCTGCCTCTCCGGGTCGTCTCCGGAGGCGCCGTACACGGATGAAACCAGCGGCGCCGACTCGGACTCGTCTCCATCCCCGTCGCCGTCACCGTCCGCCGAATCGACCTCCCGTATCTCCCCACCGACGCTCGTCATCTCCCCGATCCCCGGCCCGCTTCCCCTGCCCCGGTACCTCGCCTCGCCCACGCGCGTCCCCGACGACATCATAGCCTCGAGGACGCCCCCCCCGCTTCCGCCCCTGTTCTGCCTCACCGGCCTCCGCGTCGGCCTCGCCTCGTACACGAGCGCGGGGATCTCCTCGTTCCGTTCCTCCGCGAGCTCCACGATCACCCTCAACGGCCCGCCCGGCGTGAGCACCGCGTACATGTCGTACAGCGCCATCGCCACCAACAGGGTCCACGTGGTCCACTCGGGGATCCTGGTAAAGTAGAACGCGACGATGGCCGCTATGGCGATGAGGTACGCCTGGCGCATCGCCAGCGGCGAGGGCCAGAAGAACACGGCGAGGACGCCGACGATGCTGAAGTTGTAGACGCAGAACGTGTACGTGAGAATGTCCAGGGGTACGCCCAGCGCCTGGATGAGCTCGTAGCCGATGGCGGCGCCGAGGACGCCAAAGATGAGCAAGCCGCTGAAGCCCATGTACGCCCACAGGCACTTGGTGTAGTTGTACTTGAACAGGAAGAATATGAGGAACGTGGCGGCGGTGATGAAGGCGACGAACACTAAGGAGTTCTCTATGGCTCCGGTCAGCTTATCGCTGTTCGAGTCGGACTCCTGCGCGGGGGCGAGAGGTTCGGATGTCAGTTTTTAGGTTTGGTCGGTTTGGGTGGGTGCCCAACTTGGGTCACGCAAAGGGAGGGCGTCGCGCCGTGTCGTTGAATGGTCGCACCTCCTCCTGATACGCGGCCGTGGCTATGCCTCCCTGCATCTGCATCGCGTTCGCATTGTCCCCCACCCTGAGCGTGAGGACCAGCCCCGTGACGATGACCATGCAGATGGACACGGGCGTGACGATGGCTATGATCTCCTCGCCGGTGTCCAGCAGTCCTGGGGGCTCGCCCGGCTTCCTGCTGGGTGCCATCCTGGGCGGACCCATGGCGACCGATGCGCCTCCACGCTCCCTCTCGTCCCTGACCGGAGCGTCACGAGCGCGGTCACGGCGTCGAGGGCGTCCCGCGGCTCTCGACCTGCGTTTGAACCGCTCGCAGTGGAAAGTGAGGCGTGGACACCCAACTGGCTGACAGGTCTCCTCCTGCCAGCTGGCCAGCCACCGTTGCCAAAATCGCTCGAGGCGCGGCCACGTTCGGCACAACACAAGGCGCGCTGCTCGATCCGGAGCACCCCCGACGACCGCGCATTCTTCTCACGACACCCTAGCTAAGCCACTCACCATGTCGATGTTCGCTGCCCTGATGGACATGCCCAACCGCGGAGACCGCAGCAACGGCTCCTCGGCGGCGCCGAAAAACACGGCCCCGCCCAGCGGCGCATCCAAGAAGAAGAAAAAGAAGGGAGGTGGTGGTGGACCCAAGCCACAGGACGACGCCGCTATCGCCGCGAGGCTACAAATGTGAGCACACGTGAATCCCCGCATCGATCCCCGGACTTTCACATCGGCAGTGAGCACCCCGGACTCCGACGACCTCGGTTCCGGAAAATCTGGCACCCTCCCGCGATTCCACTGACGTCGCCACCTCCGCTCCCAACCCCCCCTTCACCCCGCAGGCTCGAGGAACTGGACAACGCGCCCCGATCGCAGGGCGAAGAGCAGTGGTCCACGGTATCCAAGGGCGCCCTCCCAAAGACCGTCGCGAAGACGGTGGCCAAGGAATTCGTCAACGATCCAGCCGCGGTGACTGCCGCCCACGCGACGGGCCACGCCTTCGGCGCGCTGACCAAGTTCATGGAACCCGACGACGGCGACGAAGACGACGAAACGCAACAGGAGGAGCCGTCTGGCGCGCTCAACGTCTCCGACTTTAAGGTGTCGACACCGTTCTTCCACGTGTTCGAGGACACTGGTAAAGGCGTGTGGTGCTGCGTGGTGACGTCGCCGTCTGGCTTTGACTCGGCGCCCGTACCGATCACCGCCACGGTCAAGCGGGTGGGTAAGCTGAAGCCGAACTCGCCGCCGCCGACGCTAGAACCCGAGGAGAACACCGAGGTGATCCTCGACTTCAAGCGTCGGCAGAAGGAGGAACGCAAGAAGGCCGCCGCCGAGGGCGGCAAGAAGAAGAAGAAA
>MDSX01017522.1_pt1 | contig 11363 bp, 9 predicted proteins | sample 811141 | NCBI WGS metagenome assembly MDSX01 (sample SAMN05326642, study PRJNA326480) | marine metagenome | isolation source: seawater | place: Atlantic Ocean: South East | collected 2010
CAGAAACAATACTTTCTACTTTAGAGTCTCTTTATGTTCAAACAAGAAAGCCGGAAAATATTTTTTTAGTTGATTCTGGCTCCACAGATGATACATCTGCAAAAATAGAGAGATGGATCAGAGATAAAAATGCAGTATATTTTAAACAATTATTTTCAGGTGAAATGTCGCCTAGCTCATCTATAAATATGGGTATTAAAAAAACAAATGATGATATCATTGCTTATATAGATTGCGGATTAATAATTCCTAGCGATTGGTTGAAAACAAGCGAGGAGTTAATGATCTCTTTAGGGAGTGATATCGTTTCTTCCTCAATTTTTACCAAAGGCGTGAGCTTGATAGATAAATCATTTATCGCGCAAACATATGGCATTGAAAATAATACGATATGTTTGCCTGGCTCACTTATTAAAAAAACTGTTTTTAATAAAATTGGATATCTAATAGAAGCAGTTAGGTCAGGTTATGATGTTGATTTTACAAACAAAGCAAGCATAAAAGGTCTTAAACGCGATATAAATAGTAAGATTGAATTAAAATATATAGGAACTAATTATACAAATAGCTATAAACAAGGAATAAAAAAAGTATTTTCTTATTCATTGGCCGGTTGGAAGACAAAAAAAGATATAAAGCCACTTTTGTATTTTTTATTAATTATTTTATTCTTCATTTCAATATCTTTCAATATGCATATGTATTATATAATAATTTATTGTCTACTCAGAATGATATTAATACCAATATATAAATCTCAGATTTGCAAAACATTATTAAATCCACTTAATTATCCGTTTTATTTGCTTAGCGGTATTGCTATCGATTTTAGTAGGTTATCTGGTTATATTTATAGTTCAATTTATAGAGGAAAATATGAGTAAAAAAGAAAAAGATATTTTATCTGAATCTAATATAAATGATAATGATTTTCAGGTTCTTAAATATTTGGATAATACGCAAATTACAAGCCAGAGAGAAATATCTAAGTCTTTGAATATAAGTTTAGGAAAAATCAATTTTATTTTGAAAGCCCTTATCGACAAAGGCATAGTTAAAGCACGTAACTTTAAAAATAATCAAAACAAAAGAGCGTATGCTTATTACTTGACTCCAAAAGGTATAGATGAAAAAACACGTCTAACTATTAGCTTTTTTGATAGAAAAAGCAAAGAGTATGATAAACTAAAGAAGGAATTGAGAGATTTAGAAAAAGAAATAAAGGCTTCTGGTAATAAAAATGAGTGATGAAATTAACTTAACGACAATAATTAATAGAGTTATACAAAATAAAAGATCTATGGTTGGTATAATTATCGGCTCATTAATATTGTCTATCGTTATAGCCTTAACTCAACCAGAAACGTATAAAGCTACAGCATATTTGATACCACCAGAAAACAAGTATACACAGCCCCTAAACGTTTTTTTGAATGATGGTTATAGGCTGTCACGTGAAGAATTAACGCCAACTATTGTCTATAGAACGTTTGTTTTAAATCTTCAATCTCGAAAATATCAAAGAAAATTCTTTTTCGATAATAAGATATATAAATATTTTGATGAAGATAATCTAAATAAGTCATTTGAACTTAATTTTCATAATCAAATGAACTTTAAAATTGAATCCAAAACTGTTTCTAGAGCATTTAGAGAAGAACAGTTCTTGACTATCAGTTTTATACATACTGATCCAGATCAAGCAGCCAAGTGGGTCAATGATTATATATCAATGGTTAACGATATTACTTCTCAAGATTTCGTTGACGGCGTTAATATATTGATAGCAAATACAAGAAATACGATATTTTCTGAAATTAGTAGTAAAAAAAAATCTATCACAACAAGTGACACAAGATCGAATTATTCAATTAGAAGAAGCTTTACAAATCGCAAACACTCTTGGGATTGTTAGTCGCGAAAATAGTTTATCTAATCAACAGAATGTAATATTAAGCGAGGATGAAAATATTCAAACCAAAAGTCCAATATATTTATATGGTTCTGATGCATTATCTGCTGAAATAGCTGCACTTAAAAAGAGGACCAATATAGATTCATTTATTGTAGGTTTGCGACAACTTGAACAAGAAGCTAAATCACTTGACTCAATTAAAGTGGATGTAAAAAATGTAAATACCGCGCAAGTAGATCAAAAAGCAATACCTCCTGAATCACGATACGCACCTAAGCGAAAGCTAATCGTTTTTCTTGGCTTACTATTTGGTGGCTTCATTTCATTTATATATATTTTGCTGACATTCTTTTTTAGTCGTAAAACTATATAATATATTTATAAAATACTTCTCTCATATTATTCTAAATTTTATTTCTTATATTGTAATATCTTTAACCTAATCATCACTATAAACTGTAATGACATCTACAACATACCATCTTAATTATTATAATTTAATTAAAGTTACAATATTCTTTTTAGTTATAGGAAATTTAGCAAGGAGTGTTGTAAAAACTCCTTCTGCTATAATTGAATTACTACTTTTAGGAGCTCTATTATTTTTTGCTATACTTTATGCGATACAGAATTATACAATTACAAAAACTAGTTCATTAATTTTCTTTATTTTTTTATTCTACTTGCTCTTTCATATCATTAGCGCATCTATAATCAGACCTTTAACTTTAGATATATCTTTCTTTACTGCATTACAATTTAATCTATTGGAATTTCGATTATCAATAATTAGTTATTTTATCCCCTTAATATTTATGCCATTAAGTCATCAAAATATCCTAAAGCTTGAACATTTTTTCTATCTTTTACTTAAATTCTCAATTGCTTATACAATTTTTGAGCAATTAACTTCTCTTTTAGGATTTAGAGGTTTTTATGAGTTTATATATAGCAATTCAGGTATCGTAACTGATAATCAAATTGGTGTTAAAAGTCTGGGAATGTATAGAATCTGGGGTCTGATTGGCTCTCCTCAATTATTAGGAGTATTTCATATTATGTCACTATTCTTTATGCTTCATAAGCATGACAAATTTTGGGCAAAGTTAAGCTTTATAGCAGTTATTTTAAGTACATCAAAAACTGCTTATTTGATTTTGATTGGAGCAGGATTTCTTTATTTATTATATAAAAGAAAATATGCTTTATTATTCTTATCATCAGTACTTTTTATTTTTCTCTCTATATTCCTATTTAATTTTTATTATTATTTAATTGAATCTCACTCAGATAATTTTGCTGCATTTCAAAAATTTATTGGTTCAATTATTGGTTATGGATTAAATATAATGAATGTTGAAGAGGTAAGTAGACCGGATAGATTTATTACAGGAGGACCACTTTATAAGCTTTTAATATATTACCAAGCTAATCCATTAGAGATTTTTTTAGGAAAAGGGTTAACATATTCTTTTAATGATAATCTTATCACCGCTTCTCCTCTTGCGGATTATTTATATTTGACTTCTGATTTTTATATCCTTACATTTTTTGATCAATATGGTGCTTTTGGAACTTTATTATTAACTTACATATTTTTTATTTACCCACTTATAAGACTAACAATTGAAAATAGTTATTTAAACTTTATTCCGATAATATTCTTTGTATCAATGTTTCACTACCCACCTCAAATATCAAAACTAATGATGATAATAGTAGCTTTACCGCTTTGGCATATCTATCTCAAGAAATATGAAAAAAAATCAAGATAAGCCCGCTATAATTATATTGTGTGGAGGCAAAGGACTTAGATTACGACCAATAACTAAAGATATACCTAAGCCACTTGTAATGCTAAATGATAAACCTATACTTCAATATATATTGAATCAATTCATAAAATATAGATTCAATAAATTCCTAATAGCAACAGGATATAAATCTAATAAAATTAAGAATTTTTTGAAAAATAATTTTCAGACGTTAGACTATAAAATTATTAATTCTGGAGATGTAGATATTTTAACACGAATAAAAGATTGTATTGAAATTATTGATGATGACTTCATATTAAGTTATGGGGACACAATATCAAATATTAATTTAAATAAACTAATAAAATTTCATAGTGATAATGTCAATTTTGTCACTGTTACTTCTTTTCCAATTAAAATACCTTTTGGAGTTATGGAGATTGATAAAAATAGCTTTGTAAAATCATTCACTGAAAAACCAACACTCGATAGTGTAATGAATATAGGTTACTTTTATTTTTCTAAAAAATATCATGATCTATTTTTTAAATATAATAGCTTTATTGAAATATTATCCTATCTTTCTAGACAAAATAAACTTAAGGCATTTAATCACTCTGGCATACATATTACTATAAATACTATTGCGGAGCTAGAATATGCAAACAACAATATCAAAAAAATATTTATCTAAAAAATTCTGGAATAATAAGAATGTTATGATAACCGGCATTAACGGATTTATTGGTGGCAATTTAGCTAAAAAACTAATTAATCTAAATGCAAATGTTATTGGTATTTCAAATAGCCAACGTAAAAATAAATTTTTATTTTTTGAAGATATTGCTAAATATATAAAGTTTCATAAAATTGATATAAGCGAATATAGAAAAATTAAGGAACTAACAAATCTGTACAAAATAGATATTTGTATTCACCTAGCTGCACAAGTGGATGTTAATATAGCTAAAGAAAATCCACATCTTACTTTTGAATCAAACATTAAAGGCACATATAATTTATTAGAAAATTTACGTAACCATAAAAGCATTAAATCTATAATAATAGCTTCTTCAGATAAAGCATATGGAGAATATGAATTCAAAGATTTACCATATAAAGAACATTATGATTTGAGACCTCTATATCCATATGATGTGTCCAAAGCAGCTGCTGACATGATAGCAAAATCTTATGCTACTGATTTATTTAAGTTACCAGTAATGATCACCAGATTTGCAAATATTTATGGTCCTGGTCAGTTAAACTTTACGGCACTAATTCCTGACTGTATTTTGGCAAACATGGGGCTTAGACAATTTATTCCGAGAGGTAATGGTGCTAATAAGCGTGATTTTCTATATGTTGATGATGTTTGTGATCTATATCTTTGTCTATCATATAATCTCTATAAAAATAAAGATTTAAGAGGAGAGATTTTCAATGCGGGAACGGGTCATGGGTATACTGTAAATGATATTGTTAAAAAAATATGTATGATTTATGGCAATGATAATCTTTACCAAAAAATATCAAAAAGATTTATCAATAAATCACTAACAGGTGAAATTGAACATCAGTTTATGACTTATAAAAAACTAAAGAAATATTTTAAATGGGAACCGAAATATAAGTTAGAAAAAGGATTAAATATGACAATAAATTGGTATTTAAAATTCTTAAAAAAATATAAATACGAGTCTTTCATCGAGAAAAAGAAATAATGAAAATATTAATCTTAGGTGCAGACGGATATTTGGGTTGGTCAATGGCAGCATCACTGTCTGAGGATAACCATGAATTAATTCTTGTTGATAACTATTCGAAAAGGAAATATATGAAAGAGCTCAATAGAACTCCCTTATGCAAGATGCCTTTAGTAACAACCCGCATAAAAATCTTAAAGCGATTGAATAAAAATATATCATTTTATGAGATAGATTGCATGAGTTATAAAAAAATGAAGTCTATAATTAAAAAACATAAACCAGATGCCATTATCCATTTTGCTGAATTACCCTCTGCGCCTTTTTCAATGCTAAATAATAAATATGGTTGGGATACATTGCATAATAATCTTCAAAGTACTTTTAATCTTCTCCATTGCATAAAAGATATTGTTCCTGATTGCCATATTATTAAACTAGGTACAATGGGTGAATATGGAACACCTAATATAGATATTGAAGAAGGTTGGATTAATATAAGACATAAAAATCGAAAAGATAAATTCCTTTTCCCTCGTCAGGGCTCTAGTTTATATCATATGTCTAAAATTATGGATACAGATTTAATATGGTTCTATGTAAGAAATTATGGTTTAAATGTAACAGATCTAATGCAGGGACCCGTATATGGAATTTACTATGATGATAAACACAAGAATGACGAATTAGTGCCAACTTTCACATATGATGATATTTTTGGAACTGTTTTAAATCGATTCATAGTACAGGCTGTTGTGGGTACACCATTAACAGTTTACGGCTCTGGCTCTCAAACAAGAGGTTACATTAATGTAGTTGATACAATTAAATGTATTAAATTAACGCTTGAAAATAAACCAAAAAATGGCGAATTAGCTATATATAATCAATTTACAGAACAGTTTACTGTAAATGAACTTGCAAATCTTGTTAAAAAATCTCTAGCAAGAATTGATATTTTTGCAAAAATAAAAAAAGTATCAAATCCAAGAATAGAAAAAGAAAAACACTACTATAATGCTAAACATTCTAATATCAAAAAATTAGGTTTAAAGCCACTTAAATTAGATAAGAATATCATTATTGATATAGCAGAATATGTAAGCAGGCATAAAAATAATATCAATACTAAAATAATTCAACCAAGGGTGAATTGGTAATGAAAGTACTAATTACTGGAGGACTTGGTTTTATCGGGAGTAATTTATTAGAGCTTCTAATCTCAAAAAAGAATATAAAACAAATTATTATAATTGATAATCAAAGCAAATCTTCATTGCAATATATTAAGTCAATTTGTAACTATAAATACTTTTCTAAATCTAAAGATTATATTATAAATCGTAGTAAGGTAAATGTTATTAATGCTGATATATTGAATTATCAATTTGCATTAAAAGTCACAAAAAAAATTGATTATATTGTTCATTTAGCAGCTGAATCAGGTATCGACTCTTCGATAAATTTTCCAAAGAAATCTTTTAATATAAATGTTAACGGAACAATGAATTATCTAGAAGCAGCTAGAATTAATAATGTTAAAGGATTTATTTTTTCTTCTAGCGGAGCAGTTTTTGGAAAATCAAATCCTCCAATGAAAGAGTTTATTAATAGAGCACCAATTTCACCATATGGATCGAGTAAGTTATCAATCGAATCCTTTTGCGAAACATACAGCAATATATTTAATCTTAATACAACAATTCTTAGATTTAGTAATGTTTATGGGAAATATTCAAGTCACAAAAGTAGTGTAGTAACTACATTTATAAAAAATATACTTCATAAAAAGTCATTAAAAATTAATGGTGATGGTAAACATACGCGAGATTATATATATGCAACTGATTTATGCAGGGCAATTTATCAATCAATACTAAAATGTAAAGGTTGTAATATTTTTCATGTATCAACAGGGAAAGAGACTTCAATAAACAAATTAATTAAAAAAATATTTTCAATATTTAGTAAAAAGAAATATAAGATGCCTTCTTTAGTTTATAAATCTAATAGACCAGGTGATATGAGATTTAACTCATTGTCAACTACATATATTAAAAAAAACTTAAAATGGGAAAATAAAACAAGCTTAGATAAAGGTTTATATAAAACAATATCTTGGTATTTAAAATAAATGAACCATGTTGTATAAATTTACTAATCCAGAAAGTGTAGAAGTAGTTATATTTGATAATTCATGCAATGAGTTATTTACAGAATATGTCCTTGATAAGAAACTTAAATATACAATAATAGAAAGTAAATTAAGTACGCTCTTTATAACTTCAAAAATGATCTGGATGTTTATCAAAAATATTATCAAAATCAAAAATAATGAAAAAAATCTGCTTTCATATCTTTATAAAGTATATTTATTAACTACTATTAATCTATATAATCCTAAAATTGTACTTACATTTCTTGATAATGATTTAATGTATCACTGGTTGGTTAGAAATGATAATAGTATTAAATATCTAGCAATACAAAATGGCATTAGACAGAAATTTGAATTTGATAAGCTTGAAAAACATGCATCTGTTGAAATTAACCATGATTACTATTTTTGTTTTGGCATGTATGATATAGATTTTAATAAAAGAATGGGCTTTAAAGCAAAGAAATCTTTTCCATGCGGATCTCTAAAGCTTGGAATATCTGAAATCAAAGTGAAAAACACAGAAAAAAAATATGATATTTGTTTATTATCAAACTATAAACAACAAAGACACATTAAAAACTGTCCAATTACAAAAGAAATAATTGATAATAATTTACTTTTAGATAAGCATGTTAGTAAATATTCTAAGCAAAACAACAAATCTCTCATAATTGCTCTAAGAACAAATAATGATGAAGAAATTAATTATTATAAATCTATTTATGGTGAGCACACAATATTCTCATCAGGTCTTGTTGAATCTTATAGTAGTTATAGAGCATCGAGAGAGAGTCAAGTTACTCTTGCTTATCAATCTACATTATTACTCGAAATGTTAGCAACAAAAAATAAGATTCTACATATAGATTTTACAGATAACAAGAATCTTTTTGATTATGATTCACCAATCAAGTATAAATTTAAAACATATGATGAAATGGTCTATAAGATAAATGATATTTATATGATGAATCTTGACCAATATATCAATATAACAAAAAATCAACAAAAATATGTTATGAATTATGATTCCAATAACCCACCTCATGAAATAATTAAAAATGAAATTAATATTATTTTAAATAGTTCAAGAACATGTTAATTGGAAAACTATATTATTTTATAGATGCAAAAGATAAGATATATTTATCAATATTATTTCTTCTAGCTATATTAATAGGATTTATTGAATTAATAGGTGTTGCATCGATAGTACCATTTATAGGACTCTTAAATGATCCAGATTATTTTGTAGATAACAAATACTTCTTAATGATTAATCAATATTTATTATTTGACAATGAATCTTTAGTTTTTATTTCAGGTATTTTTCTCATAATGTCATTTGTATTAATCAATTCACTTAATGCATATAATTTATGGTTGACAACTCGATATGGTGCGACATTAAGTCATAAGATAAGCATGTTGACAAAAAAATCTTACTTGGGACAATCTTACAAATATTTTATTAATGCTGATATAGCATCAATTAGTAAAAATATACTTGAAGAATCAGGTAGCTTAGGAGAGTCTATTATTATTCCTTTTATGCAAATAATATCTAAAATAATTATTGTTACATTTATTTCTATATTATTGATAATTGTCAACTTTGAGGCATTTATATACTCTTCATTAATTATTTTATCAATATATATTTTTTTATTTAAAAACATTAAAAATAAAATTAAAGATTTTGGCTCAATGCGCTTACAGGCAAATGATGAACGATTTAAAAATGTTAATGATTGTTTTAATAGTATTAAAGATGTCAAATATTATGGTGCTGAAAATTACTACTTAAATAATTTTTCAAAATCACAAAATGATTTTTTGAACTTGACAGTGAAATGTATAATTTTATCAACTATGCCAAAATACATAATAGAAATAATTGGCTTTGGTGGCTTCTTTAGTGTTATCTTGTATATGAAATATCTTGGAATAGACATTTCACTGTATTTACCAGTTATTGGTTTATTTGTTTTTGCTACATATAGATTACTACCATCTATTAATCAAATATATGCTTTATCTTCTACTTTACGTTTTCACATTCCTGCACTAGATATTATCTATAATGTTGTCACTTTAAATAAATCAAAACATTTTAATTATAATTTTAAAAAAATGAATTCATTAATTACTTTTAATAATGTTAGTTTTTCTCATAATGACAGTGATCTGATATTAAAAAATATTAATCTTGAAATAACAAAAGGCACTATCAATGCCATAATTGGAGAGACGGGTGCGGGGAAGACTACTTTACTAGATTTATTACTTGGCTTTTATCAGCCAAGAGCAGGGATTATAAATATGAGCGATCAACTCATTGATATTGATAGTAGAAAGATAAAAATAGGGTATGTTCCTCAAAAAATTTCATTTATCGATGATAGCGTATATCAAAACATTGCATTTGGTTCAAATGATAGAGACACAGATATTAATAAAATTAACAATATTATTGAAACTGTCAAATTGAAAGAATTAGTCAGCAATCTTCCTAATAAAGGATATGAAAAAATTGGGGAAAATGGTGTAAAGCTCAGTGGTGGGCAATTACAAAGAATAGGAATGGCAAGAGCACTATATTTAGATCCAAAAATACTTATATTAGATGAAGCTACTAATGCTCTTGATATCAATACTGAATTAGATATTTTTAATTCAATAATTAAGTCTTATGAAGATTTAACAATTATTTGGATAACACATAGACCATCATCCCTGTCTTTATGTAATAATATTTTCTATTTAAATAAAGGAAGTATTAAATATCTTAATAATGAAGATAATTCTATTAAGGATGATGATTATATTAAAAATATATTACAAAAGGAGATATAGAATGTCATTCTTGAAAAATAAGAATATTTTAGTTACAGGTGCAGATGGATTCATAGGATCACATCTTGTCGAAAATCTTGCATCTAAAGGATGCAATATTAGAGCTATGTGTATATATAATTCATTTAATTCTTGGGGCTGGTTAGATACCTTAGATAAGAGCCTTATGAAAAATATCGATGTCAGGCTTGGTGATATAAGAGATATTAAATCAGTTAATAATGCATGTAAAAATATTGATTATGTTTTTCATCTTGCTTCTTTAATTGCAATACCTCACTCATATGACTCACCATATTCTTATCTTGAGACTAATGCTCTTGGGACAATGAATATTATGGAGTCTTGTCTGAATAATAATGTAGAACGAGTCATCCATACGTCAACCAGTGAAGTCTATGGTCACATAAGCAAGATTCCCATCAAAGAAAGTAATTTAACCTATGCTAAATCTCCATATTCTGCAACAAAAATTGCAGCTGATCAAATTGCTTACTCATATTATAGTAGTTTTAATCTTCCTGTAAGTATTATTAGACCATTTAATACATATGGACCCCGACAATCAAACAGAGCGATCATACCAACAATAATAACTCAAGTTCTTAATAATGATAAATATATTAAATTAGGATCGTTGTATCCAACAAGAGATTTCTCGTATATTAAAGATACTGTTAGAGGTTTTTTGTTAACTGCAAAATCAAAAAAAAGTATAGGTGAAATAATAAATATCGGCTCTGGATATGAAATATCTATAGCCGACTTATATGAATTAATTTGTGATATTACACAAACAAAACTTAAAATTAAAACAGAATCAACTAGAGTAAGACCAAAGAAAGGCGAGGTATTTAGACTCAAAGCTGATAATAAAAAAGCAAAAAGATTGATTGACTGGACACCACAATATAAAAACAAAAATGGTTTGATAAATGGATTAAAAGAAACAATTGATTGGTTTAAAG
>MDSX01097384.1_pt1 | contig 11360 bp, 12 predicted proteins | sample 811141 | NCBI WGS metagenome assembly MDSX01 (sample SAMN05326642, study PRJNA326480) | marine metagenome | isolation source: seawater | place: Atlantic Ocean: South East | collected 2010
AGCCTGGCTGATTGCACTGGTCTTGAAAACCAGCAACGTGTTAAAGCGTTCGGGGGTTCGAATCCCTCCCCCTCCGCAAAATATTTTTTAATTCATTTTTTATCTAACCTAGCATAGGATAGCGTAGCAACAGCTGTTAATACTATGCAGGGGTATAGATTTAAGAATCCTTGGAAAAATAAGAACCAAAAATATAGAGCAATAGGCGCTGTAAGAGCGAACATATATTTTTTAAAAAAGATCATATCAAAATTTAAAATATTTTTAATTTATTCTCACCCTCTTTAGTAAATTTATCATAACAATAAATAGCTAGGAGTAGTATTTTGAAAAATTTCTTTTCAGCATTTATTCTTTTCATTTCATTTTCTCTATTTAGCTGCACTAATACAAGCAAGCCAATAACGGAAGATGAAGTACGTAGAACTATTTTAAATATGCTTGATTCATTTTCAGTTGAAAGTGATAATATGGAAAATTTTAAAAACTTTGTTACTGATGATTATGTTTTGTACGAAATGGGTCAAATAATGTCTGCTGATGATTTTATTGCATTTGCAAAATCGTTTAATAATATTGAGGACGATTGGACACATTCAGATATGAAGATATCAATTGACAAAAATTCTGCTCATGCATATTTTAAAACTAAAGGGAGATTTGTCTCTCTTAACAATGGAAAAAAAGAATTATCTAATTATGAATGGCACGAGAGCGCATATTTAGTTCGTATTGGAGACGAATTAAAGATTAAATTTTATTTTTCAGATACTATTAATCAAACAACTGAACCATTAAATTAACGGTAAAAAAATAAGGAAGTTTTCATGGCAACATTAATACTACGTGAAACTTATCGATTACTTGAAGAAGAGATGAAGGTTATTGATCGATTGAAGAGAGAGACTTCAGCTAGGATAAAAGTAGCAGCTGATCATGGCGATTTAAAAGAAAATGCCGAGTACCATGCAGCCCGAGAAGAGCAAAGCCTTATAGTCTACAAAAAACAATTAATGCAGTCTCATGCACCATTTCGTTTTATAGAACAAGGCGATATAGATACCGATGAGGTTGGCTTTGGTAACAAAGTAACTGTTTTAGAAGAAGGGAAAGATGCACCCGAAATATATAATCTTTTAGGGCCTATTGAGTTTGAACTAGATTCATTTCCAAATATTGTTACTTATCATTCCCCCTTTGCGCAAGAAATGATAGGTAAAGAGGTTGGCGAAAATTTTGTTCTTGAGATTGAAGGTAAAGACGTAACGTTTACAGTGAAGGCTATCGAAAAAGTGGAAATAGTTAAATCAAAATCATAAATTTTTAAAAGCTAACAAGAAGGAGAGCGGTATGAGCTTACCATTGGTATTTAGAGTATTTTCTGGAATACTATTTATTAATTTTATTGGAGCAACATTTGTGTCTGAAGTGTGGCTAGAGCAAGCAAATTTTGTTACTTCTCCAAGCATGATTACACTAAGTCAAGCGTTTGGTGTATCGCTTTTAGGGACGGCGTTTATTGCTTTTAGAGCTCCTTTAATTGCTGGAGATAGCCTGTCTTCTTTTGGTCAAGTTTTCTCTATAATTAGTTTTTTCTTTGTAATACTGATTAGCTACCATTTGTTTACAGGTCAAGTATCTGGGCCAACCGCCACAATAAACCTTTTGTTAAATATTGTATTCTCTGCTTTATTCTTTATGGGAAGCAAAAAGTAGAGTTTTCTATAATTATATGAAGTTGTCTAATTTACCTATGTACAACATTAAAAAAAGCGTAGCAGGTCTTTTATTCATATCCGCTTCTGTTTTTGCTCAGGATTTTGATTCAGATACCGTCAAAACCAATGAACATTCATTTGCAGTGTCTCTTTTTAGCGAAGGATATGAAATACCTTGGGGAATGGCTTTTTTGCCAAATAAAGAGCTGCTTGTATCTGACCGATCAGGAAAACTTTACCGAGTTTCATCCGATGGTTCAAATCGTTCAGAAATATCAGGAGTCCCAGAGGTATTATATAAAAGCCAGGGCGGTCTTCTAGATATTGCTGTTCATCCAGAATTTTCAGACAACAACGTGGTCTATATTTCCTACAGCCATGCAATTAAAAGAAAATCATTTACGCGTATTGCTATGGCTAAATTAGTCGACAACAAACTTGTTGATTTAAATGTAATCTTTAGTGTTGATAAGAAGCATTATACCCCTAGGGCTATACATTTCGGTAGCCGCATTGTATTTAAGAACGGCTACATTTACTTTTCAGTTGGTGATAGCTTTGAGAGAGAAGAAGCCCAAAATTTAAATACTCCAAACGGAAAAATTCATCGCCTTACCTACAGTGGAGAGATTCCAAAGGATAACCCCTTTTACAATGAAGATGGTTCAATAAGCTCTATCTGGACATATGGAAATAGAAACCCTCAAGGGTTAGCAGTTTCAAAAGATGGAGTTATATGGCAAACCGAGCATGGTCCTCGTGGAGGAGATGAACTCAATATAATCAAAAAAGGCGTTAATTATGGGTGGCCTGTAATAACCTACGGTATTAACTATATTGGTACTAAGATAACGGACATAACAGAAAAAGAAGGTATGGAGCAACCTGTTTGGCATTGGACTCCTAGTATCGCAGTTTGCGGAATGTCTATATATGAAAGCGATCTATTCAGTAAGTGGAATGGAAATATTCTGGTCACATCACTTAAGTTTGAATATCTTGAAAGGGTTGTTGTAGAAAATAATAAATTTGTTAGAAAAGAAAATATTTACCAGCCAGGAAGTCGCGTCAGAGACGTCGAGGTTGGTCCTTATGGAAAAATTTATGTTGCATTAGAAAATCCCGGCCGTATTGTTATGTTATCACCAATCAATTAGCATGATAGGGTGCATATAGATATGAATAGAATGCTTACTAGGGGTGGCGTTGAATTTTTAGCGGTTTTTTTAGGAATAGGTCTCTCGTTTAATGTTGAAGAGTGGAGAGAGGATGCACAAATAAAAAATAGACTTAAAAGCGACTACCTTAATATCAAGAAAGACCTTGAAAAAGATCTTCCATATTTAATCAGGATAACTGACGAACAATCAGTTGCAAAAGAAAATATGCAAAAAATGATTTTAATGCTTCATCCTGATTCTACATTTAATTACGATGAATTTATGCGACTAAATACCGCAGCTGTTGGCAACAACACGTTTTTTGGCACCCAGTCATCCTATGATGCTTCTGTCGCTAGTGGCAGATTAACATATTTTGGAAACGATGAACTTTCAAATGAGATTGGAAAAATTTACAGCCATCACTACTACAGAATTCATTATAATGGAGAATTACTAGACAATACCTATTCTAGACCGCTTCCAAGATTAGTTACTGGTCCAAACATCAATGCGCCTAATATCAAAAAAGAAAATATAAAACTTATTAAGTCACATAACTACTTAGCTGAGCTTCAATTGATTGAGGAGTTTCAAGGTATTTATGTATCGAGATGTCAGTGGGGTATTGAGCAAATTAAAAAAGTAATTAATATGCTTAACAAAGAATTATAATGTCTAGCTCTTCTCCTGTTAAAGTTCGTTTTGCGCCAAGCCCAACAGGTGAATTGCACTTAGGAGGCGCTCGAACTGCATTATTTAATTGGTTGTATGCAAAGAAACACAAAGGTTCCTTTTTTCTAAGAATTGAAGACACTGATAAAGAGAGATCTAAACAGATTTACACTGATCAAATATTAGATTCTTTGAAATGGCTAGGATTGGATTGGGATGATCCTCTTATTTATCAGTCGGGTCGTTTGGACCGATATAAACATTACTTGAACAAGCTTTTTGATGAAGGTAAATCCTATAGATGTTTTTGCTCTAAAAGCGATATTAAAAACTATAAAGAAGACACCTACACTTTATACCCAGGAACCTGCAGAAACCTAACAAACGAAGAAATTAAATCTAAGCTAAACCAAGGGATATCATTTACCGTTCGTATAAAGCTTGATGAGGGCGTAACCGTTTTTGATGATCTTGTTTATGGGGCTATTAGTACAAATAATAAAGAGCTTGATGATTTTATAATTGCACGATCAGATGGTTCACCAACGTATAATTTTACTGTCGTTATCGATGATTATGAAATGGAGATAAGCCATGTTATTAGAGGAGACGATCATCTTTCAAATACTCCAAAACAAATTATTATTTATAACAACTTAGAATTAAAATCTCCATTATTTGCTCACCTTCCAATGATATTAGGGTCTGATAAAAAAAGATTGAGCAAGAGACATGGAGCCCCAGGGGTTCAAAATTTTAATGAAATGGGTTACTTCCCCGACAGTTTATTAAACTACCTGGCGTTACTCGGATGGAACCCCAAGAATGAAAGAGAAGTGCTAACTTCTGAAGAGCTAATTGAAAGTTTTTCTTTTGAGCAGGTTCAAAAGAAAGGTGCGGTTTGGGACGAGAAAAAATTGCATTGGTTAAGCGGTCAACATGTACTGAATAAGACCCCTCAGTTTTTATTGGAAAAAATAAGATTGATAGATCCCGATTGGGGAATGAATACAGACCTTTCTAGGTTATTAAACATTATTGATGTACTTAAGCCTAGGGCAAAATCCTTACAAGAGTTTGTTGAGAAATCTAAACATTTCTTTTACTTTCCTAAATCATACAATGAGAATGAGAAATTAAAAGCATGGCCCAATATGGATTCTACTAAAATAGTTTCTGAATCAATCCAAATCTTGGATACAATCGATAATTGGAGCTCTAAAGAATTGGAAAAAGCAACTAAGACATTTGCATCAGATAATTCTTATGGGGTTGGAAAAGTTATCATGCCTTTACGTTTAGCTGTGTTTGGATCTCTAGATGGACCATCATTATTTGAAATAATGACTATTTTGGGTAAAAAAGAAACCTTAGCTCGCATAAAGAGCGCAATAAATTCAATGCCTAAATATTAGCTATGAGTGAAATAAGTAAAAACTTTATACAAAAAATTATTGATGATGATAACATCTCAAAAAAATTTGATAATAAAGTACATACCCGTTTTCCACCAGAGCCTAATGGATATTTACATATTGGTCACGCTAAATCTATATGCCTCAACTTCAATATTTCTGATGAATATAATGGAAAATGCAATCTCAGATTTGATGACACCAATCCCATAGCTGAAGAAGATGAATATGTGCGCTCGATTCAAGAAGACGTAAAATGGCTGGGCTTTGATTGGGAAAATAGGATGCATTTTGCTTCTGACTATTTTCAACAGATGTATGAATATGCATTACAATTAATTAAAAATGACGATGCGTATGTTTGTGAACTTTCACCAGACAAAATTAAAGAGACTCGCGGCACACTTCAAAAACCGGGCATAGATAGCCCATTTAGAAACAGAGCTCGAGACGAAAACATAGATCTATTTCAAAGAATGAAATCTGGTGAATTTGAAAATGGTACAAAAACATTGCGCGCCAAAATTGATATGTCGCATCCAAATATGAACATGCGAGATCCTGTGATATATAGAATTCTACATGCAAAGCATCATCGAACGGGAGATAATTGGTGTATTTACCCAATGTACGATTGGGCGCATGGACTAGAGGATTCAATAGAAGGTATTACGCATTCATTGTGCTCGCTTGAATTTGAGGACCATAGACCGTTATATGATTGGTACCTTGACAAATTGGATGTATACCATCCACAGCAAATCGAATTTGCAAGATTAAATCTTAGCTATACTATAATGTCTAAGCGAAAATTAAAAATTCTTGTTAAAGAAAAATATGTTAATGGATGGGATGATCCAAGAATGCCCACAATTTCAGGGTTCAGGCGTAGAGGTTATACACCAAAAGCCATACGTAATTTTATGGATGAGGTTGGTGTTGCAAAGCGCGATAATGTAATGGATATTGCAAAACTAGAATCATCTCTAAGAGTCGATTTAAATAAAAGATCGCAGAGAAGAATGGCCGTACTAAACCCTCTTAAGGTGGTAATTACAAATTATCCGGAGGAAAAGGAAGAGTATGTTGTTGCTAAAAATAACCCAGAAGATGAATCGGTTGGTACAAGGAAAGTTCCTTTTTCAAAAATTTTATATATTGAAAAAGAAGATTTTATGGAGCATCCGCCAAAAAAGTTTTTTCGACTCACTATTGGATCTGAGGTTCGATTTAAGTTCGCTTATTTTATTACCTGCAATGATATGATTAAAGATGAGAATGGTAATATTCTTGAGCTGCACTGCACCTATGATAAAGATACGTTAGGGGGAAGGTCTAATGACGGTAGAAAAGTAAAAGGAACTCTACACTGGGTCTCAGCAAAACACTCGATCCCAGCGAAGGTAATGATTTACGATAGATTGTTTACTTCACTAAATCCAGATAGTGAGAACAGTTTTATTGATTTTATTAACCCTGAATCATTGGAAATTCTAGAGAATTGTCAACTTGAGCCTGACCTTAAAACACTGGAAAGTGAAATACCGGTTCAGTTCGAACGATTAGGGTATTTTTTCAAGGATCTTAATTCCACAAACGAAACGCTGATTTTTAACAGGACGGTTGCACTTCGAGATACGTGGGCTAAAAAATAAATATGAAAAATTACATTGAGAATACTTCGATTTTCTATAATTTGATGTCCTATGCAATCAGTTTCTAAATACTTTCTCACTTATCTGTTGGCCATAACATTTGCTTATGCAGTGCCTCCTGCTCTAAATGTATACGTTATCCCTTTTGATAATTCAAAAAGTGAGCCTGCATTAATGTGGCTTTCAGAGGCCTTTTCTAGTATGATTTCTTCAAACCTTTCTGATCAAGACAGAGTATATGTTAAAAACCAATCAAATCTTGAAGAGGTTATGTCAAACCGTGGATTGTTAACACAGCAGAAACCGGGAACAAAAAATTTCCTCATTCTAGGCAAATATGAACGCTCTCTTGATAAGTTGATAATTTCAGTTCAACTAATTGATATAGCAACATGGGACGAGGTTGACAGTAGAAGAATTACTGGATATTACAACAAAATTGATGATGTTAATTCTTCTTTAGTAGCAATAACGAAAACAATTCTTTCTCCATATTTACCAAAACCGACAAAAAGTAAATACCCCACCTTAACAGAGGGTAGGGGAATGCAAAAGCCACCAACTTATGCTCAAAGTGCTATAGACGCAAGCACGGCTATTGATTATGCAATTTTAGAGCTGGAGAAAAAACTTGATGTAAGTATTGGTGCGCAAGGACAAATAAACCCTGACGAATCTAGGGAGATTGAAGGGGAATGGGTGCTCGACCTATCAAAAGAAGGCTATGAAAACGCAAAACCGGAAAATGAAATGAATACGGTTATGATGGTTGAGGTGCTCGAAAATTTAATGAACAACCCATATACAGTAAACTTAGATAAGCCAAAATTCAATTATGACCCGCAAAATAAAAAAGAATTTCAGGTACAGCTTCCCGTTAATTATAAATTAAAGGGAAGTATAATAAAAGATATGCTAAAATCATTGCCCTACTCTGGCCTGAAGCAGGATGGTAATCTTACAATTTTTTATTTTAACAAAGATAAATATAATTTTCCACTTGATATATCCGAAAAAATTAAACTTGGTAAATACCGAGCAATACCGGTTATACAATTACAAAACTCCTCAGGTGTACCTCTAGCTGTTCTTGTTGACTCACACGACAAAAATATTCAAAGTCTAAATAGTGAGCGCTTAGTTTTTAAATCTTTCCGATCATTTTCTCCGTTAATTGATTTTACTGTTGGTGGATGGTCAATGCAGGTTTCATTGGAAACTGTTGATATTTCTGCAAATTATGAATTTAAAATTGATGTAAATACAGCAAATAGTATTAGTAGGGTAAAATTAAAATTCGTTCCAGAAAACGAGCTTTATGATTATCTAAGCACATTATTGTAAAACAATTTTGATTTATAAATATCTTCTCTTAGCATGCATAGCATTTTCATCAGAATCCTACACGCAAAACGTACAAAATAAACTTCGTTTAAAGCGAATTGATGGAAATAAAGTTAATCTAAAACATTATCTTGATAAGGGACCTGTTTTAGTAAACTTTTGGGCAACTTGGTGCGGACCTTGTAAAAAAGAAATGATTCATCTTGATCGACTATCAAGAACATATAGAAAAAATAACCTATCTATACTTTCGATTAGTATTGACACACAACGCAGCTTATCAGAAGTAAAAAGATATGTTCGTTCTAAAAAATACGATTTTGAAGTATTTGTAGATCCTAACCAGCAAATTTTTAAAAAACTCAATGGAAATATCATGCCAACAAATGTTCTTATTGATAAGAGCGGAAAAGTAGTTTGGATGCATTATGGCTACATGCCTGGAGATGAAGAAATTATGGAAAAACAAATTTCGCTGCTTCTTAACAAATGAAAAACTTTACTCTATTAATTTTTTTAATATTTTATAGTAAAAGTACAGCTCAAATAAATTTTTCAGGATCGCTTGTTTCCGGCTACGGTAAAAGTGAAAACAGTTTTAACTTTTTTGAAAATAGGCTGAGCATAAATTCAGACTGGAACAATTGGATAGGGTGGCTTGAGTTTGAGCATTCTAATCCTCCAGAGTTAGGAAAGAGGAGTTTAGGTTTTAGAAAAATCCGTTTGGAGTATCAAGGCGATAATATCTCTTTAAAGTTCGGAGATATATATGAGTACTGGGGAAATGGACTTGTATTCAATATGATAGATGATCAAAATATTGATTTGGACACAGGCGTAAATGGGGCCCTAATTTCGTATTCAAATGACATTGGAAGTTTTGAATACCTCTATGGAAATCAACAAAGCTGGAGATCAACTGTTCACATGCCGGATTTTGATGAACGTATCCCAAATTTCAGAACAAACTACTTACTCAACGGAATAAAAACATCCTTTAATATTTTAAATAATTCATATGATTTTTATTTATTAGATGTAGTTAGTAAAGATCCTAAAGATATAAACACGACTCTTAATACATCTTCAGGAGAAATTAACTCTCTGCTTTATGGACAAAGTGTTAATTTTTTATATAAGAATCTTGAAGCTGATTATCATTTTGTGCATAAAATTAATGATCAAGGATCGGCTCACAACTTTAATTCTTATATTTTTTTAAATGATTTTTCATTAAGCCTATCTTTAAAAGATTACTTTTTTGATAAACTCCCACCAAGTAATCGTTGGGACTATATAAATAATCCTAATGGCTCAAATTTCTTTCAGCAAATGCCAACTGTTTTCAAAGCTCATAGTTCATTGTATTTAGCTAGAATAACACACCAGGTAGACTATAATGACGAACTCGGTTTTAGCATTACATTAGAGAAGCAAAATAGCAATGATGGATCGCTTATTTTTAATTATTCACAGTCTAGTCGACACACTGAGTGGGAGAATTTAGAAGATCAAAATTCCGGTTTTATATGGACCCTTAAAAATAATGTTAAAATTCCATCTTACATTTGGCAGTATAGTCCGTTTCAAGAAATCTATTTTGAAATTAATGGATATCATAACTCTAAGTTATTTTATCAAATATCTTATGCTAATACCTATGATGTGACAGATGTTTTTTCTAGTATATACCTACAATCAGGGCATGCTTTTAGTTACGAAGCACTAAAAGCAAAAACCGTACCAATTATTTTATCTTATGAAGTGAATTCAAGGAGCAGTATTAATGCACAGCTTGAATATCAAGTCTTGGAAAAAGGTATATATAGTATGAACCCAAGCAGCTCAAATCCCAACCAAAGATTTGGGTCAAGCTTTTCAGAAAATATTCAAAAGAATAAGTTTTTTAGTATCGGTTTTTCAAAATCTCCAAACTGGTCAGTTAGTTTAAATATTGATAATACCAACACCGAAGACATTTTAGTTCTTGAAAAGAAGAGAAATACTAATTTTCTTGAGAATCTACTCGATCCTATTTTTAATAAGTCTCTAACATGGTCTAATATTGAGTTTGTTTTTAACCCGTTTAATTCTACCCAAATTTCTTTATCTTATGGCTCTCAAAGAGGTGGCGTGTTTTGCAGTAATGGTATCTGTAGATATGTGCAATCTTTCGAAAATGGGGTTAAATTTGGAATAACCGCAGCTTTCTAATTATGAAAAGATTTAAATATAGACATCTAATTTTATGCTCAATTTTTCTTTGGACGTGTGAGGATAAGACTGCTAGTTCCAGTTTAGATTCAATTCAGATCGTTACAAGTCAAGATGTGTTAATGCCCAAGCAGACTACATTTTTGTACGCTCGTGGTTTTGATAAAGATGGTAATAGGCTTAATAAATTATCTATTAATTGGATGTCTTTAAATGAATCGATCGCGACTATTGATAGCGAAGGTAAGGTCTTAGCTATTTCAAAAGGTGTTGCAACAATATCGGCAACTAGCTCAAATATCTCTGGTATGATAGAAATAATAATTTCGGAGAACAAAAAAAGAGTTTTGAGCGAGATGTTTACATCATCTACCTGAGGGCCGTGTGCCTCCGCGGAGCGGAGTTTAAATAATTACACCAACCAATCTTCAGTGAATTCTATCAGCGCTGAGTTAGATAGCATTTGGACGCGAATTTATTATCACGTGTGGTGGCCCTCTCCAGGTAATGACCCTATGTTTGCACTCAACCCTGACCTAAATAGAAGTAGAAGTTCATACTATGAAGGTAATTTTACCCCCCACATGTTTACAAATGGACTTGATTCAGGTTCAAGTCTAAACCTATGGCTAGAAGATCCTAAGAAATATTTAAATACCGTATCAACATTCAATATTTCACAGAAGGGCTCTAGAGTTGATGATACCATTGTTTTTGAGTTAACTAGCAGCAACATGAAAAATATTGATAGTTCGAGCGATATTAGGTTATTTGTTGCTACTGTGATGGGTAAAGTTGTTTATCCTGGGTCTTATAACGGCATGTATGAACATAAAAACGTCGTAATTGAGCAATTGTTGGGAAATTCAGGAAAAAAAATAAACCACATAGCAAATTCATATTACGTAGAAAATTTTAGCTGGACTTTACCTGATGCTTGGAAGAACAATGCCGATATCAGGTGGAGCTATAATAATCTCAAGGTCGTATCGTGGATACAGGATTTCAATTCAAAGGAAATACTTCAATCGGCAGAATTTAAATTTTGATTTAAATTTAGATTAAACCTTGAGGAGAAGGTAGGATAAGGGTAGATTTGGCGCACTTTATAATTGTTTTTTATCAATAAGATTAAATGCACCCGTAGCTCAACTGGATAGAGCGTTCGGCTACGGACCG
>MDSX01083770.1_pt1 | contig 11357 bp, 10 predicted proteins | sample 811141 | NCBI WGS metagenome assembly MDSX01 (sample SAMN05326642, study PRJNA326480) | marine metagenome | isolation source: seawater | place: Atlantic Ocean: South East | collected 2010
CTTTTGACCCCGAAGGCTTGCTTAATCCTGGGAAAGTCTTCCCCACATTGCACCGCTGCGCGGAATTGGGTCGGGTACATATTCATGGCGGTCATACGCGTTTTCCGGATATCCCAAGATTCTGAATTTATGTTTAATTTACCTCATCATCCCACAGCGCCGTGCTGGTTCTCTTCCTCTACTGTAGGCTGTAGGGGGACGACATACGAGATAGCGCTTCCCTTACCGTGTGCGGGAGGTGCTGCGAAATGAGGGTTTGCATTTGTCGGAACACTTAAAACCTCAAACACCCGACCAAGTGCGGGAGGCCGTTCAATGGGCTGCGAAAAACAAGGCTCCGGTTGAGTTGATCGGTCATGGCTCGAAGCGTGTGATTGGGCGGCCTGGAAATGCGGGTCACACGCTCGACGTCTCAGCACTCTCTGGTATTTCTCTTTACGAGCCGGCGGAACTTGTGCTTTCAGCTGGAGCTGGCACTGCGCTTTCTGAGATCGAGGAGACAGTCGCAGCAAACGACCAGCAGCTGGCATTTGAGCCACCGGATCTCTCCCACCTTTTAGGCCATGGAAATGGGAAAGGGACGTTGGGTGGCAATATAGCAAGCAATTTTTCCGGGCCTCGGCGGATCAAGGCGGGTGCCGCGCGAGATCATTTTCTTGGCTTTAAGGCGGTTTCAGGGCGGGGCGAAAACTATAAATCCGGCGGTCGTGTTGTGAAGAATGTCACCGGGTATGATCTTTGCAAGCTACTGGCGGGTTCTTGGGGGACGCTAGGCGTCATGACTGAACTGACAATCAAGGTTTTACCGGCACCGGAGAAAATCCGCACAGTGTTGGTCATGGGGCTTGATGCGGGTGCTGGAGTTGCGGCCATGACGCGCGCCTTTCATTCGCCGCACGACGTGACTGGTGGGGCTTGGTTGCCCGAAGTGCTCGCCGCAGGGTCTAAAGCGTCTTATGTTCGTGAGGCTAAGGCCAGTATGACCGCGATCCGTGTCGAAGGCCCCGGACCATCCGTCGAATACCGATGCCGAGCGCTACGCGAAGAACTTGGCATATTCGGTCCGACAGAAGAGTTGCACGGTCATAATTCAAATTGGTTCTGGAGCGAAGTGAGGGACGTTCTTCCTTTTGCGGCAGATGGCGACACCCGGTTGGTCTGGCGAATATCGGTGCCACCACAGGCTGGGGCTGGCCTCGCTGCATATTTGACTGATGATCCCGGTTCTCAGGCGTTTCTGGACTGGGGTGGCGGACTTATTTGGTTAGCGGTTCCCCAAACAGATTTTGCACATGCCAATACTATTCGCGCGGCGGTTTCGGAGGTGGGTGGGCACGCCACGCTAGTCCGTGCGCCAGAAGAGCTTCGGGTAGCCGTGCCTGTGTTCGAGCCGCAGTCAAATGGTTTGGCGAGATTAAGTGCGCGCGTGAAGGAGGGTTTTGATCCTTTCGGCATTCTCAATCCGGGCCGCATGTACGCGGGAGTTTAGGCCATGCAGACCAATTTCACCCTCGACCAGCTTTCCGATCCGGATATCGCGGAATCCAACGCAATCCTGCGGGCTTGTGTCCACTGCGGTTTCTGCACGGCGACATGCCCGACCTACGCGCTGCTCGGCGACGAGCTCGATAGTCCACGCGGACGTATCTACCAGATCAAGGATATGCTCGAACGCGATATCCCGGCGCCAGTGGAGACAGTCAAACACTTGGATCGTTGTCTCTCCTGCCTTTCGTGTATGACAACTTGTCCATCCGGCGTGCACTACATGCATTTGGTTGATCATGCGCGCGCACATATCGAGAAGACCGTGCGGCGGCCCTTCATGGAGCGTTCTATTCGGAACCTTCTTGCTTTAATTTTGCCGCGCCCATTTATCTTCCGCCTAGCCTTGATTGGAGCATTCTTTGCCAAGCCTATCGCTCGCTTTCTCCCGGGCGCGTTAGGTGCCATGTTTCGGATGGCGCCGAAGTCGATTGCGCCACCGAGTTATGTCGATAAGCCGCAGGTGTTTTCAGCAATAGGAAAGCAGCGCGGGCGCGTGGCCTTGATGAACGGCTGTGCGCAGCAGGTTTTGGCGCCAGAAATCAACGAAGCGACAGTTCGTATCCTGACGCGTCATGGCATTGAGGTCGTCGTCGCGGACGGCGCTGGTTGTTGCGGTGCCCTGGTGCATCACATGGGCCGAATGGGCGATAGCCTCGGACAAGCGGCGCGGAACATTCACGCTTGGTCGTGGGAGCGGGAGGTGCGCGGGCTTGATGCTCTCATTATTAACACCAGTGGCTGCGGGACGATGGTAAAGGATTATGGTTTTATGTTTCGTGAAGACCCGATCTTGAAGGAAGATGCAGCATGGGTGTCTGCGATGACGAAGGATGTGACTGAATATCTGTCCACGCTTGATATACCGACGAAGGCGCCGGAGCTGTTGCGTGTGGCCTACCATTCCGCATGTTCGATGCAGCATGGTCAAAAAATCACTGAGGTACCAATACAACTGCTGAGTAATGCTGGCTTCGACGTTGTGAGCCCTGCCGAGGGGCATCTGTGCTGTGGATCCGCTGGAACCTATAATATCCTAGAGCCGGAGATTGCAGATCGTTTGAAGGAGCGCAAGATAGCGAATCTTCAAGCGATCGAACCACAGGTGATTGCGGCTGGCAATATTGGTTGTATAGCGCAGCTCGGGAGTGGTACAGCGCTGCCCGTTGTACATACAGTAGAGTTGTTAGACTGGGCGACGGGTGGACAAAAACCAAAGCGATTAAACTAGTGAAAGCCGTGTATGCAGGGACTTAATTCCTAGTATTTATTTACCATAGGCGTCGGCGTGTTACTTGACGTGGGCAAAACGCCTTTTGGGACGCGGCATGTCGATATGCTAAGCGGCAGCTTTTTCCGAATGATCCTCGGTTAAGAAATCTCCTTAATTTTTCACTTTTTTGAACACCATGGTTTTTTGCAAAATAAGCGTCACCGTGTATTTAAAATTCACCTTTAAATGAGTTTTTGCATAAGCTTGATGGTCTGGCTTGCCCTAGCGAGGACCAGACACATGTTTGCTGTGATGGCCCTTCGGGCAAAAGATCCGAGTGTGGCAAAACCGCCAAAGATTGGGAGAATGATTTAATGGCTTCAGATGCTTATGACGCTGGGCTTGCGGTCCGCCGCGATGTGCTTGGGACTGAATACGTCGACAATTCAATCAATAATGCGGACGACTTTTCCAGGAAACTTCAAGATTTTGTAACCGAACACGCCTGGGGCACGGTGTGGCGAGACGAAACGATCGACCGAAAGACCCGAAGCATGATCAATGTTGCGCTTCTTGCCGGATTGCCGCGACATGAAGAATTGCGATTGCACCTTCGTGGCGCTCTGACTAACGGCGTTAGTAAGGATGAGATTGCATCAATCTTGCTTCATATTGGTGTCTATGCGGGCGCACCCTGCGCCGTAACAGGTTTTAAAATAGCTCAAGAGGTTTTCGCAGAATTTGATGGCGAAAACGATTAGGAGATAAATATGCGTGTTGGATATGTCGGTATTGGAAATATGGGTGGCCCGATGGCGGCTAATCTTGCTCGGGCCGGAAATGAAGTGGTTATTGGTGACCTTAACCAGCCAGCGGTCGATGCCTTTACCACCGAGCACGAAACGGCGCGCCCGGCGAATGGATTAGCCGCTGTTGGACAAGAAGCAGAGGCTGTGTTCACTTGTCTGCCAAACGGCAAGATTGTTGCCGAGGCGGTTCTCGGCGAAGGCGGGATCGCCGAGGGTATGGCTGAAGGGTCGATCTTAGTTGATATGTCGTCCTCAGCGCCGATGGGCACAATTGACTTGGGTAAGACGCTATCGGAGCGCGGTATCCGTATGGTCGATGCGCCAGTTTCTGGCGGTGTGCCGCGAGCGGTCGAAGGCACTATTGCTATCATGGTTGGCGGCGCAAAGGAGGATATCGAGAAGGTGCGTTCAGCGCTGGAGACGATGGGCGGTCAGATATTTGAAACTGGCGGCCTCGGCTCTGCGCATGCCATGAAATCGATCAACAACGTTCTATCGGCGACGAATTTATTGGTGGGTATTGAAGCGCTGGTGGTTGGCAAGAAATTTGGGCTCGACCCGCAAAATATGGTCGACATCTTGAATTTCTCTAGTGGCAAGAACAGCGCGACGGAAAGCAAGCTCAAGGAATACGTGCTAAGCCGTGAGTTTAATTCCGGTTTTTCAATGGATTTGATGATCAAGGATGTGGCGACTGCGCTAGACCTGGCTCACGAGATGGGTGTTCCTTGGCAGATTGGTAGTACCATCCACGAAATGTACCAAGCAGCTCGCAACCATATGATTGATAATGCGGACAATAGTGATATTGCGCGCTGGATCGAAGCAAACGGCGGTATTGAGCTTTGAGTTTGGAAGCCTTTTCTGAGGGACGAAGTTGGACGGGCGCGCCGCCCGGCGTGCCCGTTCTCTACTATGACGACCTGGAAGCAGGTCATGAACAGTGGGGCGGTGAAACTATCGTCAACCGCGAGGAAATCCTTGCACATGCTAGGGAATATGACCCTTGGCCTTTTCACACCGACGACGATAAGGCGAAGAATTCGATCTTTGGCGGTTTGGTGGCAAGCGGCGGTTACACCATTAATCTTTGGTTTAAGCTTGGCCACCAACTTTTGAACGTTGAGACTATGGGAGAGGTCTGGGCGTTGTTGGGTGGTATTGAGATGAAGCTTCGCTTTGTTCGTGGCGTGACACCGGGCATGCGCCTGCGGTTTATGCGTCGGGTAACAGATAAACGCGAATCCAGTAAATCTCATCGAGGCGTGCTATTTCTCCATAGCGAGATCATCGACCAAGACAACGGCGATCCGGTACTGACAATTGATGAGGTCGTTCTGATTGCACGAAAGACGGCGGACTAGGAATTACTGGTTAATTTAGAAAACACTTGCGGCTTCGGGTTCTGGATTGACGGTCGAATAGTTAGTCATGATATAGCCGAAGGCTGTCTCGGTAGAGATCCGCGGGTCTGGAGATAAGGTGCTGGCAATAGAAAACGCTCCGGCTGACGTATCGCAGCAGATAATCATAGCTACTGCCGATGATCGGCATCTATGTCCGCACCTGAGCCTGCGGTTAATTCTGAGGCACTCAGTCGGTTGACGCGCGGATAGAAATCCTGTCGAATTTAGATAATTGCCCCATTAGACCTAGCAAGCAGCTGTCCCGAGTTCCACTTGGTGGGCTCTCACCAGATCGGCCATGCTATTAAACATTAAGTTGTAGCTCGGTATGTCACCTGGATGCATAGCGGCACCGAAGCCTTCTTTATTATGGCGACGGTAGATCCAGCAGTTGTTTAGACCACAAATATTAGCCGGTGCATGGTCGTGGAACATGCTCTCTGCTGTATGCAGAATATCAACCTTTTCAATACCCAGACGCTGCAGATTTGCCAGCATATACTCAAAGTTCAGTTGTGATGGTTTATAGGAACCGATGTCTTCTGCCGTATAGACCGCGTCAAACTCAACTTGAAGTTTCTTGTTGCTGTGCGCGAAGCTTGCGTTGTCGACGTTGGAGAGGACGACGAGCTTGAAATATTGCTTGAGATATTGAAGCGCACTCGCACTGTCTTCAAATGCAGGCCAATCCTGGACTGACCGGCCATAAACGAGACACTCGTCCCAATCGACGGCGACGCCCCATTCCTCAGCCAGACGTTTGTAGACCGTGGCCAACAGCTGTGAATAACTCTTCGCCGGTGTTTGGCGTTGGGTGGAAGACTCGTGGTATGCGTGCGCCTCTAAAATGTCGTTGCTCAAGAGCGATTGAGAGACTTGAGATGTCAGTGGTTTAAGGCCGTTTACCATCCCGGTTTCCCAGTCGATTAGCGTTCCGTAAACGTCAAACGTCAAAGCCTTGTATTTGGTGATCTGCATGTCTCACTCCATTCCCGTTGGTTTTTGGTTTTTGAGACAGCTGAGCTTTTGGGTCAAGAGTGAGGGGGCTCAAGAAGTTCATCTATACGAACTACTCTTTGGCATTCTAATGTGGCCATCGTAGTGCTCACTGGCAATTTTTGCTGCGTCTCTTTCCAATAAAGGTTGCGTATAATGAAAACTCTCACGCCCGAATTGGTTCCAAGTTTTATCCCGCTGCCGCAGATGGGTTTTAGCTCGCACCTATGTATACCGGAGATGTGCGATCTACAGTTAGCTGGCCGCGGGCCAACTTGATGTGGGGTGAGGATAAATTCGGCCGCTGGGGCGTTGATCCTGGAAAGGGGTTGATAAAAAGGCCCCAGCGTTGTCGCGACACATACTGGTCGTCGGTGCCTGCTATCGTTAGGAATTCATTTGCCAGGAAGCCGTAACTTCATAATCAACTAAACTTTATTCTGTGGCCGATGGGATTATGTACTGGGTCTGGTCCAACTTGATGATCATACGTTTCACCAAACGGTTTTCTTCATTTGGGAACGCGTCGCGGGCGTGAAGGACTACCGCATTGTCCCAAAGTACAAGGTCGCCTACCTGCCAATCATGTTCGTAGACATTGTCTGGTTGCACAGTGTGCACAAGCAACTCATCCAATAGACTATCGGCTTCGTCCTGGGGCATGCCATCAATCCCGATAAGGGTGCCTGGGTCGATGTACAGCGCTTTTCGTCCGGTTGCCGGATTTACATTGACCAATGGATGCTTGACGTCTGGCGTCTCGCGGATACGACGAACTCGGTCGTGGTTGTCGTCAGTCTTAACGACCTCTCCCGCGCGGGCCTGATAACTGAAGGTGCCAACCAGGCGGTCAATCGTGTTTTTCATATTGTTGGAAAGTGTTGAGTAGGCGCGGTAGAGGCTGGCCCACCGGGTGTTGCCGCCGTTCACCGGTAGTTCCACCCCGTAGAGAAAGCAGCCCGTTACCGGCTCGGCATAGTAGGATTGGTCTGTGTGCCAGGTCAGTCCTTTGTTCGCAAGCCCGCCGAGAGGTTCGCCGTCTTGCCCGCGCATATTGGAGAGAATGATAACTTCGTTGTATGTAGACAGCCAATGCGTTTCCGCATAGATGCTGGGGCTGCCAATCATGCGGCCGAATTCGAGTAACTCACGTTCCGACAGTGATTGCCTACGAAACACTAAGACCCCGTGTTCTTGGAATGCCTCATGAATTTTTAGCGCATCATCGCTTGCCAGTGTTTCCCAGAGAGCGCTGCCATTGACTTCGCAGGCAAAACTGCCCGCGGCTGATACAAACTCCATTGCCAGACTCCCAATATTCTAATTTAAAACGATTTTAGCGCCAAGGCCCTGTAAACCAAGGGGCGCAAGTCGCTGCGGATCGGATAGGTCCGAGACGGCATGAACTGCGTGAAGAAGATCGCGATAAGATCGGCGACAGGATCGACCCAGAAATAAGTGCTGGCTGCTCCCGACCAACCGTAAATACCCTTGTTTCCATATCCGACTCTTTTAGGATCAAGCACTACAGAGAAGCCGAGCCCAAAACCGATGCCGCTCCAATCGAGACCACTAAAATTTGCCGCGTCCATATCTGCCATATCGCCGTCAAGATGGTTGCGGGTCATCAAATCAACAGTTTCGGCTTTTAAAAGCTGTATGCCATTGAGTGTTCCTCTATTTCGAAGCATTAGACAGAACCGTAAGTAGTCATCCATCGTCGAAAGCAGGCCGCCGTTCCCGGATTTGTATTCCGGAACTGTCAGGTATCGGCTGGTCGCCGGCATATCAATCGGTCGGATGGGTTCGCTGCCGTCTCGAGTGTAATTACCTGCAAACCGCGAAATCTTGTTCGAAGATAGGTGGAAGCCGGTGTCTACTAAGCCGAGGGGTGCAAAGATTTCTTCTTGCAGAAAGGTATCGAACGGACGGCCGTCGATGACCTCGATTAGATGCCCAACCACATCGGTGGCCATGCTGTACTCCCAGCGAGTGCCCGGTTCAAATAGCAACGGTTTGTTGGCAAGGCGATCGATGACATCTGTTAGCGTCCCTTCGCTTCGTGACCCGTTCACGCCGTCTGAAACGTAGAATTCTCTGAGTGGGTGTTCCGAAAAGGCGGGCAAGATGAAACCTGCTGTATGGTTTAAGACATGCTGCATCTTGATTTGGCCGGCTGCGCTTACGTGATCGCCGTCGGGGCGATAGAGCGTCATTTCATTAAATTTAGGTAAAAAGCGCGCGATGGGATCGTTTAGATCGAAATAGCCACGATCCCAAAGCATCATAAGCGCGACACTCGCCACCGGCTTTGTCATAGAATAAATGCGGAATATCGTATCCCGAGAGACTGGGGTGCCACTCTCCAAATCTTGAACCCCTTTGAACATGGTGTAGCGTTCTGCTTCGCTCTGCCAAAGCAGCAAGGAACAGCCAGCGATTTTTTGTGCTGAGATGTAATCGTCAAAATATTGATCGATTTGTCGGAGGCTGTTGTTGGAAAATTTTGTGTGTTTCATTTCTTAAGCTCGGTCACTGATAGTGTCGCTGGCAATTTACTCTTTCGATATTCTACATGTCGAACCTACTATCTCTAGAAGGGACGATAGGGATAATGGGAGGCCGTTATGAATGATGTTTTTAAATTCTCCAATCGACATAAAGACCTTATGGCGCGAGACCAGGAATATATCCTCGGCTGGCGATACGAGCCTCAGGTTGTATTTGAGCGTGGTGAGGGCGTTCAGATCTTTGATGTTGATGGGAATGCTTATTACGATTTGAGTTCTGGTATGATGAGTTTGACCCTTGGGCACGCGCATCCCGAGCTTGTAGAGACGATCCGCGATATGGCGGACCGGTTTGTTCACCAATCTGCCTGGTATTCCAATCCGTGGGCTATCGAATTTGCGGAATTGTTAGCGACAACGCTACCGGGAGATCTCAAAGTTCTGAACTGTGCAGTTACGGGTTCGGAAGCAAATGAGATTGCGATGCGAATGGCTCTTGGGGCCACTGGTGGCTTCGACATCTGTTCAATGGTGCGGGGCCTACACGGTGGTTCTTTAGCGGCGGAAGCTATGACCTCGGTAGGTGGCGCGCGGCGGCGCGGTCTTGGGCCACTGACTATGCCGGCTCGCTCTAATTGCATTGTACCTGCTTTTTATTATAGGGCGCCGGTCGACGATCCGGACCAATGGGATGAAATCAGCTTGCGGATGACCGAGGAGCTGATTGAATATACCACCTCGCAAGAGGTGGGCGCTTTGATGCTCGAGCCTATCGCTGTGCCGGGCGGCATGATCGTGCCATCAAAGCGCTGGCTGCAAGGTATTCGCGAAATTGCCGACCGCTGGAGTGCGCTTTTGATCTTTGATGAGTGTCAGTTGGCACCAGCGCGTATGGGCACATTCTGGGGCTTCGAGCACTATGATGTTGTTCCAGATATTGTAACATTTGGTAAAGGCTTGTCGGCCGGATTTGCTTTCTGTGGTACCGTCACAACGCCTGAGATCGCTGAGCGATCGAGGGGGACAAAAGGGCTTCCTTGGGCCGGCACATATTCGCAAGATCCGTTACCGTCTGCCGTTGCACTCAAACAATTACAGATTGTGCTTCGGGACGATCTTGCGGGTCATGCCGCTAATGCAGGGGTATTTCTGGAGAAGCGCCTTGCTGAACTGACAGAGAAATATGAGTGTATCGGCGATATCCGCGGTCGCGGTCTATACCGAATGTTGGATATTGTCACAGATGGCAAATCAAAGGAACCCGACGCTGAAATGGGTGAGGCTATTCGCTACCATGCGATGGCTGAGGGGGTGACGATGATCGTTGTGAAGAATTACGCTCGAATTTGTCCCCCTACCATAATCACCGAGGACGAGCTCGATGACATCGTTGGGCGGCTTGATACGGCGATTGCACGAGCGGTGCGGGGTGAACCCGTGCCTACCAATATTTCGAGCTCCAGTTCCTTGGCGACTAACAACGATGCAAAACGGCGGTAATAACAAAATCAAAGCACATTATGATATGTATCCCCTTTTAGCCTATGATGTGGGAATAGGCGGATGACGGCGGTAATTTTCGATTGCGACGGTGTGTTGGTCGACAGTGAGGTTCTGGCACTTGAGATTGAACTTACTAGCCTAAAAGAAATTGGACTCGAATTTGATTTAGAGGTTTATCAAAAACGTCATTTGGGGACGACTTCCACTGAGTTCTTCAGAGAGATTGAAGCAGATTACCATGCGAAGTTTGATGCGCCTCTACCCGATGGTTTTCGTGAGAAGGTTGGCCAACGATACCGCAAAGCGTTTTCAACGCGTCTTAAGATTATCGACGGTGTGCACGACCTTCTATCATCGCTCGAATGCCCAATTGCGGTCGCATCTGGCTCGTCGCCAGAAGGCCTTGCCGTAAAACTTGCGCAAGTTGAAATTGCGTCATTCTTTGGGAAGCATGTGTACTCATCCCATCAGGTTAAGCAGGGGAAGCCTGCGCCGGATCTTTTTGAGTTGGTGTCCCAAGCTCTCGGTGTGCCACCCGGAGATTGTATAGTCGTTGAAGATAGCGAGAGGGGCATCAAAGCTGCCGTGGCTGCCAGCATGCGTGCTATTGGTTTTACAGGCGGTGCTCATTGTCTTGAAGGCCATGGTGATGGCCTCATAGAAGTTGGTGCGCACGCAGTTATCAGCCAAATCAGCGAGCTGAAAATGCACCTTTGACATTCTCTCGTGAATGACAAGATTCGCGGTGTAATTTATAGGGGAGTAAATCATGAAATTCGCGGTTCTTGGCGCCGGAGCAGTTGGTGGATATTTTGGGGCGCGTCTGGCGGAAGCCGGCGAAGATGTGACTTTTATAGCGCGAGGCGCGCATCTTCAGGCTATCCGTAATTCGGGACTTCGGATCGAAAGCGAAAATGGCGATGCGCATATTCATCCAGCCCGAGCGACAGACGATCCGGCAGACATTGGCCCTGTCGATTATGTTCTATTCGCCGTGAAATTATTTCAGACGGAAGAAGTAGCGGCATTCGCAAAACCATTAGTCGGTCCCAGTACAACGCTAGTTGCACTGCAAAACGGTGTAGAGTGCGCGAGTGTCCTGTCAGCAGCGCATGGTAGGGAAAAAATCCTTAATGGCACGAGCTATATCGCAGCTGTGATAACGGACCCGGGGTTGATCCGTCAGACTGGAACCTTTGCGTCCTTCGCTTTCGGTGAGCAAGATGGCACGATGTCAGAACGGGGTCAGCAACTAAAGGACGCCGGAGATAAAGCGGGTCTTTTTCCCACGTATTCATCGGATATTGAAACCTTGGTTTGGATGAAGTTTTTATTAATAGCAACAATGTCGAGCATCACGACGACGACCCGCAAA
>MDSX01012772.1_pt1 | contig 11353 bp, 4 predicted proteins | sample 811141 | NCBI WGS metagenome assembly MDSX01 (sample SAMN05326642, study PRJNA326480) | marine metagenome | isolation source: seawater | place: Atlantic Ocean: South East | collected 2010
CGGACCGTGAAGGCCGCGGAGGCGAGAGCGGAGCTCATCGTTGGCGTCTCGATGAGGGCGCGACGAAGTAGTGAGATCCGATTAGCTCAGATAGACCAAAATCTCGTTTTTTTTGCTTCGTGATTGGTTTAACCTGGAATTTGGCCCGTATTTGCAAATTGTGGGCGGGAGCGAACAACCACTTTCGCCAACCCTCTCTACACAAGACTTGCGCGCTCGCGGCGAAGCGTGGAAGGATGGCGATGACGGCGTCGGTGGGAGTCGCCCAGGCGACCGCATGGGCTCGACCCGGCGCTCGCGGCGAGCTCGGATCGAAACACCGCATCGGGGGAGCATCTCACGGACCGACCGCCAATCGTCGGATCTCTTCGTCGAGGAAAAGGATGACCGCCGTCACCGAGGCCGCCGTCGACGGCTCTGCGCCGACGCAGGATGAGCTCCCGGAGTTCGCCAAGACCCGACGACCGTTGCCGAACGTCAAGGATATCGTCAAGAACCCGATCAAGTTCGCGACGGACCTCACGGACGCCATACCCAAGGGTGCGGATCGCGTCATTCAGCAGAAAGTGAAGCAGGTGGTGGTCCCCGCGAACAGGCTCGAGGACGCCATACGCGCTTTATCCGGGCCGGAGCTCGCCGCCAAGACGGACGAGTTCCGTGGGCGCCTGAAGAAGGGCGAGACGTTGGACGATCTGCTCGTCGAGGCGTTCGCGGTGGTCCGCGAGTGCGCGAGACGCGAGCTCAACATGAGGCACTTTGACGTGCAACTCGTGGGCGGCGCCTTACTCCACGACGGGTGCATCTGCGAGATGGCCACCGGCGAGGGCAAGACCCTGACCGCGACGTTACCCGCGTACCTCAACGCGCTCACCGGGAAGGGCGTGCACGTCGTCACCGTGAACGATTACCTCGCGAGGCGAGACGGCGAATGGATGGGCCGCGTGCACAAGGCGCTGGGTCTCACCGTGGGAACCATCCAGACCGACATGGAGGCGGAGCAAAGGCGGGAGGCGTACGAGGCGGACATAACCTACGTCACGAACACCGAGGTCGGCTTCGACTACCTGCGGGATAACATGGCCACCGAGGCGCACGAGCTGGTCATGCGCAGGGGGTTCAACTACGCAATCGTGGACGAGGTGGACTCGGTTCTCATCGACGAGGGACGCAACCCGCTGCTCATCACCGGTCCGGCGGAGGAGGGCGACGAGGAGATGAACAAGTACACCATCGCGTCGCAGGTGGCGGCGCAGATGAAGGAGAACGCGGACTACACCGTGGACCGCAAGCAGAAGACGGCTGACCTGACGGAACGCGGCATGATGGTCGCCGAGCAGCTCCTGGGCGTGTCCGACATCTGGGACACGTACGACCCGTGGGGCCGGTACCTGCTACTCGCGGTCAAGGCCCAGTCCCTCTACCTCCGCGACGTGCACTACATCGTCCGGGAGGGTCAGGTGATGATCGTCGACGAGGGCACCGGACGGGTGCAACCCAACCGCAGGTGGAACGATAACATCCACCAGGCGGTGGAGGCGAAGGAGGGCGTCGAGATCAAACGCGAGAACACCACCGTCGCGTCCATCTCGTACCAGTGCCTCTTTAAGCTCTACGACAATCTCTCAGGCATGACCGGCACCGCGTCCACGGAGGCTGAGGAGCTGTACACCACGTACAGGCTCTCCGTGGTGACCGTCCCGACACACCGGGAAAATAAACGAACGGACAAGCCCCACGCCATGTTCCGAACCGCCGCGGCTCGATGGAACGCGGTCGCGGACCTCATCGTGTCGTGCCACTGGGAAGGTCGGCCCGTGCTGGTGGGTACCACGTCCGTGGAGCACAGCGAGTACCTCTCCCAGCTCCTGTCCGAGTACAGGTGGCAGTCCCAGGACGGCGGCCTGGTGGAGGGCGTGCCCCACAAGCTCCTCAACGCGCGGCCCCAGCTCGCGGCGAAAGAGGCGGAGATCGTCGCTCAGGCTGGCCGCGCCAACGCGGTCACCATCGCGACGAACATGGCGGGCAGAGGGACCGACATCGTCCTCGGCGGTAACCCCCCGGGTCTCGCCAGGCTCTTCCTCGAGCGAAAGCTCTTTCCCAAGCTCAGCGCGGGCACCCCCGAGGCTGAGGACGCGTCGCAGCCGAACCCCATGTCCACGGTCAAGATGTCCCCGAAGACGGAGGCGGCGGTGCAGGCTGCCGTGGGCCTCGCGCACGTCACCGCCAAGGCTGACGGCGCCATCCCGGTGTCACCCGACAGCGTCGTGGCGCTCGTCACGGAAGCCGTGGAACACGCCGAGCAAATTTTGAGGGGCGGCGCGGTGAAGGAGGCTGCGGAGAAGGAGGCTAAGGAGAAGGAGAAGGAGGTGGGCGGGCCCAACCCGGTGGTGAACGCGCTCAGGCACGCCGCCGTGTGCCTCCTCGACGACTGCACGACGCAGTGCCAGCGCGAGGCGACGCTCGTCCGCGACCTCGGCGGGTTGCAGGTCATCGGCACCGCGCTTCACGACAGCCGCCGGGTGGATAACCAGCTCAGGGGCAGGGCGGGGCGGCAGGGGGACCCGGGGAGTACCATATTCTGCCTGTCCATGGAGGATGAGCTCATGGCGGTGTACTGCCCGGGGTGGGCGAGTTCGTCGGTGTGGGACTGGTCGGGCATGGACGACGACACCCCGCTCTTCTCCGCCGTGGTGGACAAGCAACTCGCGGGGATCCAGGCGTCCATCGAGGACTTCCACGCCACGCACAGGACGTCGACGTACGAGACGGACCGCATCATCGACGGGCAGAGGGACGCCATATACAACGTCCGGCGAAAGGTGTTGGAGGATGGCCAGACGCCGCTGAGGGCGCGGCTCATTCGGTACATCGAGTGGATCGTGGACGACGCGTGCGACCGGGCCAAGGTGGACGGTCTACGGCCCATCGACGACTGGGACATCAAGGGGCTTCTCGGTGACCTGCGCACGGTGTTCGCGGGCAGGCGGGACCAGTGGCTGAACGAGTCTGGGCAGGAGATGGGCGAATTTCCGCACTTTCTCCCGGGCGTCGACGGAGAAGGGATCCGCGCCGCGCTCAAGAGCAAGGGTGCCATGCCGCTCCAGACGGAGCTTCCCAACCTGGAGGCTGCGCCCGAGGTTGTCGCGGCGGCGCTCAGGGGCGTGGACATCGTGGACATGAACCCACCCGCTGCACCGGCGCGCGTGGTGGACACCGAACCCGAAGCCGCCGAGGAATACATCGCGGCTCGGGTGGAGAAACGCATGGAGATTTCCAAGGGCATGAAGTCCCTGGAGGACTACGGCAGGCGGGGGATGAACGCGGGGGAGGGACGGATGCTCCGGACCTACCTGTCCGAGAGCGCCATCGCGCTCTACCTCGACAGGTTCGCGCGGTTGAACCAGCGGTACGATCGCACCGACCTGGAGGCTGTCGAGCGCGTGTGGGCTCTGCGGGCCATCGACGAGCGGTGGCAACGTCACCTGGTGGAGATGCAGGTCCTTCGGAGCAGCGTTAATGTCCGCGCTTTCGGACAGCTGGACCCGATGGAGGAGTACCGCATCGACGGCGCGAGGGCGTTCGTCGACATGGTCCGCGACATGAGAAGGAAGACGGTGGCTAACGTGTTCTTCTTCGTGGGAAGCGCCGTGGAGCCCGTGCTGGACTTTGAGGAGGTCGCCGCGGAGGAGGCTGCGGCTGTCGCCAACCCCGCGGCGGCGGAGCGCGAGGCTGAGATCGCCAAGGTGATGCAGGCGACCGGCATGACCTCCATGGCGGACTTCATCTCCGCGGATGAGGACACAGAGTCTGAGACGGTTCTGGTCGAGGCGCGGGCGGCGAGCGCGGGGAAGAAGATGCAGGCGATGGACGACGGCGAGGAAAAGAAGATGATGGAGGAGGCTGAGCGGGTGTTGGCCAAGCAGCGGGCGCTGATCGAGGAGGAGGAGGACCTGGACGGCGACGAGAACGACGGATCGGTGACGTACAAGTTTTGATGAAACAAAAGCCGGAATAAACTCCATTCACCCGAACGCGGTGACGCCCATGCGGCGCAGGATGTTCTGTCCCTTCAACGCGTGCACGCCCACGGCACCCACGTGGAGCGGGACGAACATCTCGTAGTACCAGCCCAGCTGTTTGTGCAGCTTGAAAGCCCGTCCCGCGAGCTTACCGTCTCGTTTCGAAGCTCCCGGGATGGTGACGCCGAAGAACGGGAGTCCTTTGCCACCATAATATCCCATGATGAACCCCGACACGGGCATCGCCGTCATGAACCCGTACATGACGAGGTGCCCGACCTTCGCGGCGACCTGCTCGATCTGGCTGCCGGGCACCGCGGCGGGGATCTTCGTCGTGAGACGCAGCGCCAGCCGAGGGACGGAGAGCGCCAGCACGGTGAGGCCCAGACTTTTGTGGAGCATCATGAACCGTCCTTTATCCTCAGCCTGCTCCTTCGGGAGGTTCATGGCGAGCTGGACGAACGCGAAGGTTCCCACGGTGCCGCCCGCGATGAGCCAGTGGAGCGCCTGGAGCGGACGCGCGTACTGCTGCTCCAGCGCGGACGCAGCCTCGGCGATCGTCCCGGCGGAGGCGGCGAAGCCTCGGAGTTGGCGGGAAGCGATGAGGCCTTGGCGACCGAGGCGACGGAGGCTACCGCCGTGCGAGCGGTAGGGGCAGCCGCGGCGGCCGCGGCGGTGTACACGGAGGATGCCATGGAGGGCACGGCGCGGCGTGAGGTCGCGGCGCCGACCTGTGGGACGGAGAGGAGGAGGGGACGGTGGGCTCAGAACGTCGGTGCCCACGTCGTGACAATCGCGTTTTTGGGTCGCCAAAAGCGGCCCGGACGGTGTCTCTTGCAGAGAAGTCACGCGATGGACGCACCTGTGTCAGCGCGGCTCGAGCCACACGGCGAAGTGTTGCCTGATGCATCGTGGAGACGTGTGGGCGGTGCGCGTCGAGTCTGGAAGGCGGACCCACGGAAGGTGCACCGATCAAGAAGCGATTGACAACTGGCATCGTCATTTCTTTCGGTCAAAATCGCGCCAAGGAAAAGAAATGGTGCCCACCTGACCTAGGGTTACCAGAAGGGCGAACGCGCGGCGGGCGACGGCGACTGGGGGCGGGGCGTCACCTCCCAGTAGGTCGCCATGGACTCCGACTCGGAGGATTTCGTGTACGTCGGCACCCCCCTGGAGCAGGAGGAGGAGCAGCGCGGGTACCGCAAGAAGGTGACGGACCTCGCGGTCACGAAGGCTCTCCCGGTGCACAAGCAGGAGGCCACCGACGCGGAGGGCAGGCGGCGCTTCCACGGCGCCTTCACCGGCGGATTCTCCGCCGGGTACTTCAACACCGTCGGCAGCAAGGAGGGATGGACCCCGCAGCAGTTCACGTCCACGCGCGCCAACCGCGGCAAGGTGGCACAGACTGCCGAGGATTTCATGGACGACGACGAGCGCGAGGAGATGCGGGCGACCGCGCTCGAGGCTCGGGACGATTACGACACGTTCGGAACCGCCGCGGAGCTGAGGGCGCAGCGCGCGATGGCCGCGAGCGAGGCGACGGGGGACGGAGGCCGACGCAAAGTGATTGGCCCGGCGATAATCCCCGGGCCGGTGCCCTCGGATCTGGTCGTGCCAACCTCAGATCCCGTCGGCGCGAGGCTCCTGCGGCTGATGGGCTGGAGGCGGGGCAAGGGCATCGGGCGCAAGGGTGCACGCGACGATAGCGGCGCGGGTGGCGACGACGAGAACGGTGAATGCAACGACGAGAACGGCGGACAAGGACGTCGCAAGAGCCGATGGGGCGCGTCAACCACGGCTCTCGTAGACGACACGCCGCGATACGTCCTCCACCCGAAGACTAACCTGCACGGCGTCGGGTACGACCCGTTCGAAGGTGCCGAGGAGTTCCGCAAGGTGGCTCATGCTCGGACCAAACGCGCGAACGAGGACCCGCGGGGGTTGGGGTCGACGCGGCCGGAGCGAGGGGAGGCTTTCGGGGTTGGCGTCTTTGAAGGGGACGACCCGGACGAGGACGTGTATCGCACGCGGACGTTGGGAGGCGATTTGATTGGCCACACGTACGAGATCATGTCCGAGGAGGAGGAGGAGAGCGACGGGGAAGATGCGCGGCGGCGCGCGAGGGACGCTACCGGTAAGAAACGTTCGGGCGGAGGAAACGAAGGGGACGCCGCGCGCGCGAGTGCGGTACGGGGTTTTTTACTCTCGGCCGACTCGCTGGCTCCCGCCAAGTGGTACCAACCCCCGACCGTCCCGAAGTCGTTCCGCGCGTTTCACGTGTTCCCACCGGGCACGGAACCACCGCCGATCGGTGGGGACGCGTCCAAGACGCTCGCGTCGAACGTGCCGAGGGCGCCGCCGCCGCCGCCGCCGGTGCCCCCACCGACGGATGCCGAGCGCGCCAAATTTATCGACACGACGGCCATGTTCGTGGCTAAAAACGGACCCGCGTTCGAGCAAATGGCGCGGGAGAGGCAACGCGGGGACCCGAAGTTCAGCTTCCTCCACGGCGGCCCCGACGAGGGGTACTATAGGTACAAGCTGGGCGAGTGCAGGCGGGAGTTGGGCGCGGGCACCGGGGCGGTGAGCGTTTGGGCGAACATGGCGCTCGGCGAGGCCCGGCCCAGGCCGCTCGACGCGGACGATCGCGCGAGGATGCTCGGGGAGGCGCCGTTGCCGGCAACGATGAAAGGCGGGGGCGCGGCCAGGCCGCTGTCCGCGGCGCCTCCCCCCGGGACCAAGGTACCGGAGAAGCAGCCGGAGGTTATCAACGTCAAGGGAATCGCCGCGGGCGACCGGAGCAGGATCCAGGCCAACCTCGGGAGCATGTTCACGTCGGGGAGCACGCTCGAGACGCAGGACATGGGCCACGGGTCACGCGCGCTCAAGCCGGGGCTCACCATGGCGTCGTCCTTTGTATCCGCCGGCGCGGTTGAGGACCCGAAGGAGGCGAAGGAACGGGCGGAACGCGCAAAGTTGGCCCCGATTCTGAACTCCCGCGTGAGCGGTGACTGGGCGCCTGAGAGCCTCCTGTGCAAGAGGTTCGACGTGAGGGACCCGTTCGAGGGGCGGTCCAAGCCCGGGCCGGTGAAGAGCTTCAAGTCGGACAGCATCGTGCTCACGGAGACTGTCGCGGCGGCGAGCGCGGCGGCGCCCAAGTTTCTGGGTACCCAGACGCGGGGTGAGCAAAACACCCAGGAGGTCCCGCAAAACACCCAGGAGGTCCCGCCCCCGCCTCCCCCGCCCGTCGCCGCCACGTCGCAGGCTTCGGCGATGTTACCGCCGCCGCCGCGGACTCAGCAGTCCGTGCCCGCTCAGCAGTCCGTGCCCCCTCCGCCGAGGCGGGACCCCGGCGGAAATGACCTGCGGCGGTACAGCACCGGCGCGTGGGGTTCGCGGCCCGTCGCCCCGCCCCACTCGAACGACGCACCCGGCCCGACGCCCGCGCGTGGTCTCACCGCCCTCATGCCCGAGCCCAGCGTCAAGGAGGAGGCTGAGAGCTTTCTGGATGGCCTCGGGATCGTTCCGGAGCGACCGATGGAATTTTTCAAAGCCATCTTCGACGACAGCGACGACGAGGACGACCCGCCGCCGCCCAGACGGACGCGAAGGTCCCCGTCGCCGCAGAGGAACAGGCCCTCGGCGATGGACAACGGGGTGGAGAGTAGGCGGCCGATGGAGGTTCATATGACGGTCTCGGGCCCGGCGCCTCCTCCCGGGGGTCTGCCGGCTGCGGCGGGTGACAAGCGCTCGGCTGCGAGGGACGAGGATGACGACGAGCGGAGGTTCTCCAAGAAGGCGAAGAAGGAGTCCAAGAAGGAGTCCAAGAAGAAGAGCAAGAAGAGTAAGAAGGAGAAGAAGTCCAAGAAGAGCAAGAGGTCGAGGAGGGACCGGTCGGACAGCTCCTCGGACAGCGACTCGTGATAGCCCCATAGGTAACTAGAGTGATAGCAACATTAGTTTGTCACATCCGACGAGAGCGAGGAGAAAAACAACACTCTACAGGGGCGCATTCCCCACGCCACCATGGAGGACTCCACCCCCACCATGACCCCGCGCGAGCACTGGCAGCGCGCGGTGTCGAAGGTTGCCGCGGAGCGCATCGTCGACGATGGAATCCAGGATGGGTCCGCGTTCGCGCGCGTGGTCAAGCAGCGCACATTCATCAAAATGGTAAACTCCGAGCGTGCCTTCCAAGCCGCGTTCGGCGCCAGGAGTTTGAGGAACAGCCTCTCGCTGTCGTCGAAGAAGCTCGTCGCGAAGGAGGATGGGGATGATAACTTTGAGGGTATCGGCGCGTCATCGTCCTCGGCCATTCGCCCGAGAGCACGTGGCCAATCGTCAATCGTCCCGGAAGCGGAAGATTCGCATGCGAAAGCGGATTTGGACAAGGCTGAGCGCGTCGCCAAGTACGTCCGGGTGGAGGCATCCGAAGAGGAAGGCTGCTTGAGGGTGGCGTCTGCGTACAGTCGCCGGTTTTACCTGACCCCGAACTCTAAGTTCAACTACTCGCAGTTCTTTCGCTCGTTCCTGTACGAGATGCTGACCTTCCCAACGTTGCAGTGGATGGCGGTGATGGTCGTGGAGACTTTGGTGTTTGGTCACACGGTTCAGGAGGCTATGCATTGCGCCGGTGCGCGCGAATTCGCTCCGATTCCCATCATCGGCGAACGCATGCGGAAAGGGATGAGGCAATGTGACGCCAACGCCAACGCCATGTTCGTGTTGGCACCCATCCTGTTCATCGTCCCGCTGGTTGCGGTATTTGCCGATCTCGGGAACACGCGCACCTACATCGAGCCAATGGAGTTGCTGCCACTGTTCCTGATGTTGGTCGTGCAGCGCAGCGTTATCGCGTGCAAGTACGGTATTCTGCCCGCATCGTACACCTCAGACGACTTCGGCAAGATATACCAATCGATGACACCCAAGGAGCGAGACCGGACTCTCATATTGGGAGCCTGGATTGACCCCAAAAACGAAGGGCATTTCGACCTGCTGAAGATGGAGCTTGAGAACGCGTGTCTGGAGGCTGATGTGGAATTGAACCAAACTGAGATCAACGTGGGGAGCGCGCAAGCGGCGCGCGCGATCAGGATGCGGTCCCGAGGTATCGGCGAGCGGTCGGAGAAAAGGACGAATGAGACCCCGGAGGTTGTGTCCGGCAAGGAACTCATGGCTGCTCTCGTCGACGTTCACATCGGCAGGCAGATGCCCTCCGCGATTATGGCAGGTATCATGCTCATCAGCATACTGTTCGGGCTCACCGGGCCGGTCATGCGCGGGTGGTGCGGCGTGCCCATGTTCGGCGGGACGCACATGAGCAAGTTCACGGCAGCCGGCCTATTCATCGGCAATGTCATGATGTTCTTGGGAAATTTCTCGTATGTGGCGACGTGCGCTTGGCACTACAGGAGACAGTACGAAGTCATGGAGGCGCTCAGCCAGATGGTCAGGTTCCCGGGCGAGCCGCTCATAAACTTCCTGCCGCCCAAACCCAAGCCCAAGTCCAAGACTAAAGTGGATGCCGACAAAGAAGAGGAGAGCGCGGAGCTTCGGGAGCTTCGGCGCGCGGCGGAGACGGCCGAGTTCGACGTGATGATCGACCTGAAGGACCCCGCGAGCTGCCTGTGTTGGTCGCTGGTCAGGCGGTCCATGCGACACATGGGATCCTCCTGGGGGCGGAGGATGGAACTCTATTCGGCCATCTTCCTCTTCGCCGCGTTCTTCTCGGCAGGTATGATCCTCGGTCTGTACTTTGGCGCGAACCGCATGACGCACCGCCTGGCGACGGCCGCGTCCTGGTACTTCCTCGCCATCATGGTCTCCTCCCTGGTGTCCATCACCATCTACGAAGCCGCCGCGATAAATGAGATTGTGCCGAGGGTTCGGTCGTGGCTCAAGCGCGAGAGCGTCGCCATCGCCGCGCAGATGGCGTACCTGCGCAACGGGTGGATGCCGTCGGGAGGGAGCGACGGGGATAAACAGGAGATCGAGGAGCTCCGGGGCGCGTTCAGGCTCATAGAGGCGGTGGAGCAGTACATTCGCCTCGAGGAGGAGGAGAGTCACCCGGTTGAGGTGTTCGCCAGTAAGATCAAAGCCACACCCGCGGTGGTGACGTTCGTGGTGTCTTCGCTGCTGTCCATGCTCCTGATCGCCATGCAGCGGGGGTTCACGATGATGGAGAGCGAGGGGTGGTCGTACGACGGGAAGAACGGCGAGTTCGCGATGGATCCGAGCAGGCAGATGGAGTAGACACAGGTTTTAGTGACAACCAAAAAAATACGAGTACCTCGTAACGGTCGCCGCCGCCTGCAGTTTGGGTTAATCCCTGCGCCGCATACTCGAGCGCACGCCGATAGGTGCGCCGAGGCGTGTGGGTGGTCAGGGGACACTCCGCGCTACGTCAACATGGATCTAAAGGAGGTCCTGCGCCGGGGTTTGGAGCGCATAGCGGAGCGCTGCCCTGAGGCGCCGGAGTCCTCGCCCCAGTGCGGCCAGTCCTTCACGGAGGTGCCGGGCGGTGGCGCCGGTGGAGCGAGGCGATGGCGGGTGCGCAAGGGCGCGTCCGAGGACGCCATGCTCGCCGCCGCGGGTAGCTTACTCCTTGATCCTGAATACGCGGTGCCCACGGGCGGGTGTCTGAGGCCCGTGGCGCTGCACGCGCTGTCGCACGCGTTGGACGCGCGGCTGGCGTCCAGGCGAGCGGCGGCATCATCGTCGGGGAGGAGCACCGCGGACGATGGGAAATCTCGGAAGAAGCAGCGGAAGGGCGGCGACCCCGGTGCGCTCGCGTCGGTTAACGAGCCTCAGAGCGCCGCCGTGATGCACGAGCGCGCGTGCGCGGCTCTCGGGATGCTGCTGGAGCTTTTACCGCACGCCAAACCGGTGGCGATGCGGTACCTCCGCGCCACCCCCGCGCCGTTCTCGCGGCTGTGCGACGCTCTCGGAGAGGGATCGGGCGGCGGCGACGGCGGCGGGGGTGGCGCGGGCGACGGCGTCGAGGGCGCGAGCCGCGAGCACGCGCTGCTCGTCGCGCGCGCGTGCGTGAGACTCCTCAGAGTGCTGGGACCCGCCGCGGATGGCAGCGGCGCGCGAGCTCCGTCCACACCCGACCGCGACGACGACACAGCTGGCGCGTCCACCACCGCCGCGCACTCGGGCGCCTCGGGCGTGCTCGCGCACTGGGATTGCTCCCGCGCGCTCCGGTTGCTCCGACACGACGACCCGGAGGTGCGATGGACGATATCGGCGGCACTGGAGCGCGCGCTCGGCCTGCCCGCGGAAACGATCGCGGCGCTCAGGTCCTCGCACGCCCCCGACGCCTCCACGTC
>MDSX01017368.1_pt1 | contig 11352 bp, 14 predicted proteins | sample 811141 | NCBI WGS metagenome assembly MDSX01 (sample SAMN05326642, study PRJNA326480) | marine metagenome | isolation source: seawater | place: Atlantic Ocean: South East | collected 2010
CCGCTCTTTCGTTGTCAGTTTTCTCAGGGAAAAGGAATTTCAGTGCTTCCACACTGTCTACTCCTAGTTCCTGCAGGTTTCTGACAACAATCGACTTCTGGTTGATGTCGTAAGCGGTATCTTCGTATACGTCACCTTGGTAACGATACGTCACCTCACGCTCACCGTCCTCAGGAAGACCAACTACACCAGAAGGAACTTTGCCCTTCTCGATAGCGGTCTTAATCTCCTGATCCACCTTGATATCAAAGCGGCGAAGAGAAGTTTGATACTTCTCATTCGACTCAGGAGTTTGCTCCTTTGGAGGTGAGGGAACTTTCATTCCCGAAGCAACAATAAAGGACTCTCGGAAAATTTGTTCCTGGTGGTAGATAATCATTTCCAACAAACGGCAGAATCCGTAGGTCAGAAACGACTTATTTTTCCGCAGAGCAGTTGCTTGCGCTCTACCTGTGAGACCTTTGATCTCTGTGGCAGTTGCACCAGCTGAAATCGAGATCTCGTCGACTCCGCCAAGCGCTGTACGAATTTCTTCGCGTAGTAACAGCGCATAACGGTTCATATCCCCAGACACAGGGTCTGGAGTCATGTAACCGACTCGATCTGAAGGCTCAATGTTCGCAATAATTCGCGGAACACGGAGCCCACCACCCATAGCGGTGCCAAAAGGCTCGCTAACCCTTGTTGAGGGGGTGGTTTGACCCGCAAATCCGCTCTGACTGCTGATTGTCGGGCGGAAAGTGTTCTGAGCGTCGTTAGCTTCGACCAGATCACTACGGGGTCGAGAACTAATCAGCGTAGGGTTACCAAAGAACTCAATATTCTTGGCAACATTGCGAATAATTTGATCATGGAGCACGATTTGCTCCATAAATGGGTCAAATTCGCCCTCACCTTCGGTTCCTGATGCGTTGGGCTTGTTTAGAACCTCTACAGCAGGCACAAAACCCAGAGTATTCTTTCTTGTGTTGGATGGAGTCAGGACACTTCCAGGTTCCAGCTCAAAACTAAGCTCAGAATCACTCTCGTTTTCTGTTATTTCGTCTGCTGTAATAGCCAAACGAACGTATCTTTTGTTCTGCCCGTATGTTGTTGAAGGCAGACCTAAGTTGCTATTCTTAACTCTATAGCTATAGAGAATGACAACTTCCTCGACAGAGCCGTTGAGGTCGTGGTAGACCCGATATTGGTTTTTGTTGAAGAAATAGATCTGATACTTCAGTTTTTCATCAGGACGGAAGTAAAACAAACCACAACCGTCGATCAGGAAGTTCCTGATAATCGAAGGAAATCGAATATCAAGCCTGTTGAGGGCAATAACGTCTTCTAAGAACCTAGAACGACTCTTATAGGTGTCTTGTTCACAGTAGAAGGTGATACCCTTCTTGATCATGTACAGGACCATCTGCTGGATGTGACTAAGCACAACCATCGTCGCTGATTGATTTGAGCGATCCTGAGTCCTTGCGGCTTCTAGGATCTCCTCAAACCGGCTTCTGATTTCAGTTGAGGATGACATTCAGAGTCACTTGTCCTTTTTACGCATTTGCTTGGCCTTACGAGCCTTCTCAAGAGCAGACTTACGCTTCTCCTGATTGCCTCCCTCTTCTTTTTTCTCGTCATCTTCTCCTTGCTTTTTCTTGAACCTCTCTAGGAGTTCAGGCGGCATCTTGTTCGTCATCGGGAAGAAGATACTTTCTAACTCTTTCTAGTTTAACCACCTCTTCGGGCAAATCCTCAACCGGATACTCAGTTAGTAAATGGTCTTGGCGTCCGAGCATATCGGTATTGCCGGGTTCCGCAACAAAATCATCGCACAGCTGTTGAACCTCTGGCTTGTCCCAGATGTAGTATTCGGCGATGTTGCGGAGTTTGGTTTTTCTTCGGTCTGCATCTCCCATCCAAGAGAAATGCCAGCCAGCATTCCGAACACCAACATAATAATTGTCAGTCGACGCCCGCATCGCCGATAGAGTTCCGAATTCTTTGAGCTTTCCGACTGTGCTAGCCACACCGCAACGCCAATCAAAGAGTTCACCCTCCGGAGAAACGAGTTGACGATCTGCACGTCCGTAGTGCATGCTCATACTCATTCTAATAATCTTATTTTCCTCCATATCGACAGAACGCTTGATTGCTTCGATTGCAGAAGGGTTAGTGATCTCGTCGCAATCAGAACAAATAAAGTAATCGTCATCATCAAGCATAGAAAGGCCAATGCTGAGAGCATCGCGCTGACCTCTTTCACGAATCCACGGATCTGGAGCTTCCGTAGCGCTTGGAAGCTCAACATGAAGGACTTGAATCTTTTCTTCTGGTAAACCCAACTCGCGAATAGTCTCCACACAGGAGAACGCTTTTTTGTCTCCACGGTGGGTGCGGTTTGCGTCAGTAATCAGAAAACCATCAACGTGGTTCTCCAACGTGCGGACGCGCAGCTCTAGGAGTTCTTTTTCGTTGAAATACGTAAAGCAGTCAACAATCACAAAACGCTTGCTAGTAGCAACATGCTACCTGCGATCCTTCGCTGATGCCAAAAGCTGTCTCTTCATGACTTCTACATCAGCTCTCTCGTCCATGTTGGGATCAAAAGCTTCATTAGAATCCGCATTCGGCGGAGGAGGTGGGGGTGGTGCACCTGCTTCTTGATCGAGTCCCTGACGGACAAAGTCTCCATAGCGGTTTTCACCACGCATGGAGTTTTGCATTTGAGAAAGTTGGTTGTAGTTCATCAGAAAAGAACAACAGCAGAAGTAATGTCACCACCAGAGATGGTTGTGGCACCAACAGGGAGCAGAGGGTTATTAACAAACCCACCCATAGGAATGAGTTGTCCTTGTCCGTCGTTCAGTTCGATATAAACAACATCGCTATTGTTGCTAGTGATGACGCTGACGCCACGGCACGTGGAAAAAGTTTTAGGACCGTCAGAGGGAGTCCACCTAAAACCACTTGCATAAGGCAAGGACGCAACCTGCCCGTATACAGTTCCAAAGGCTGGGATATCCATAGCTCAGGAAATAATCATCATTCTACCTCTTTCTCCTTAATCAACAGGTTTAAGTACCACTGAGCTTTTTTTAAGGACTCAACTCCTTGCTTGTGGTTCTCTCTCCAGATGTACTTTATGCAGTTGGCTTTGCAGTAACCAAAAAACTCTTCATCAGTTAGTGCAGACTTAATCGCATCAATACACTCGATACCACCAGCGGTGTAGTGCGATGGGTGGTTGACGTTGTCGACTACGCTCATACAAACATGTTCTCGGTGGTTATGCAGTCTGCCTGCTTTAGGAGGTTATCAGAGTATTTTGTATCCAAGTGACGTATCAAACCTTCGTCAGCGATGGTTACCCAATCACCTTTTCGCACCAGAGGCACCACGCGTCTGTGGTCTTGTCCTTCTTCTAGGTTTTCAAAGGCAATACCCATAGATGAACGATCGGCAATAGGCCAGTTGCGGTGACCAACCATTCGATGGCTGAGTTCAGGGTGAGAACTGACCGAAGCAATGTACTCTTCAGCCATTTCTTGATCAAGAATCATCATCCCTGAATAAGGGTTGCCTAGCAGGATGAAACCAAGATACTTCTCGTGCGTAGGAGTCAAATAAACCTTTGCTTGATGCGGAATGTCGTGCCAAACATTTTCCGTAAGCTCAGTCAAGTTGTACCTTTTGTAGTTGTCAAAAGGAATCTTGAGGTCCCCGTTTAGTTCGTATCTACAGAACGAGGGTTCTAGGTTTAGTTCTTTCAACATATCTTTGTTCTCCAACCAGTAGTTCAGGTGGTCGGGAGTAAACAACATATCGTTTTCAGAGTACATGTAGTAATCGTATGTGCTCTGAGTTACAGCTAACCGTAGAAGATTTTTGTGTGCCCAGCACAAGTGGTAACCGGTATAGCTAGAAGGAGCGGCAACAATCTCTACGTTCAGTTTTTCGCAGATGTTTGCTTCGATCAAATCACGGAGATCCTCTTGATCTCGCATGTGTTCGTAATCGATATAGATAACTACCGTTGTCTGAAAAGGAAATTTCGCATACTCCTTCAGACACTTGAGAAGTGGATCAAAGCGAGACAGAGGGTCGTGGGCAGTAACCAGAATGAGAAATTTTTTCATCAGTACTCAACGGAGAATTGACCTCGTTTTTGGAGGAAAGTCATTAACCAAACGTAAGCATCCAACAAGTCATCGTGGCTAGTTGCACCAATATTGATTAACTGGTCGATAAGCGCCTCAAACTTTCGGTACTTGTTGAAAGTCACCTTTTTGTTCTCCAGAAGACCTAAGGTCCCCCGGAACCTAGCAATTTTGTCTCCCCTAAACCCTTTGACTTCGTGGATGTGCAGGTTGTAAAGGCCACGCTCGTTCAAGAGAACTCTTCGTATATCAGCAGCAAGACTAGCTTGATACGCTACAGCCTCAACGACGAGGGTTACAGTTGAATATGTAGGCATGTACACACCGTCCTGGAGCACCAGGATGCCCCACTCCACCAACATGTCGCAGAGAAGATCGATTTTTTCTAAATTTCCAATTGAACGGACCTGATGAGCGTCCACGATGTAGTAGTCATCTTTCAATCTTCCCCCTAAAACAAATGCGGTGTAGTCAGACGTTTCGTTTTTACTTGCCGAAAGGTCAATGCCCACAGCCAGAGAATCAAACTCTGTGGCAACTTCTCCTTTGACAATGAGATCAGGAGACAGCACCAAGTCAGAAGACATCACTGCCTGCTGTTGATACTGGTAAGCAAACGCCACAGGATCTAGTTCTTTCTGTTGCAGCAGGTATGTTGCCGACCACTGACTAGGCCAGTAACTAACAGGCTCACCATCGTTGTCGTAAGTAATAGCTTCTTGGGAAACCTGCTTCCAACCTTTTTGTGGGATGAACATAGTTTTATGAATATCCAGCGGATGGAATCGGGTGCCGAGACATATCGACCTGCCACCTTCAAACACAATCGGTGCGATAACACTCGACCAGTTATTATTCATCTCCTCCCTAATCGAAGGGTTTTTGATATCAGCGCTGGATTTAATAGGGTCATCCACAATGACAAGGTGAGCACGTTTAGACGTAATCGACCCTCTCAGCCCCGCAGCACGAAGAGTAAATTCTTCATCACCCACTCGACTGATACCTGCATAGTCAAAATCAATTGACCAGCCCACATCACTCTGCATACCCTGGCGGAGCTGCACTCGCGGAAAAATTTTTCTGAAGGTCGCTGAGTCAATGATCTGCTTGATAATCCGACTCTTCGGAATAGCAGTATTGATGTTGTACGAGCAGTAGATAATCTGAAGCGGTCTTTTCTGTGTGGTGTGGCGTCCAATAACCCACGCGGTAAATAAGTTCAGAACCGTGCTTTTTGCCGATCCACGGGGAGCCAAAATATCTAAGTTGGGTCCGGCTATGTCAAGCAGATATTTATTTGATTCACCAGTAACAAGATGTTTATGCCACTCCAGCATATGTTGTGCTGGTGGTTTATCTAGAACAGTACAGAAGGTAAGGAAATCATCCTGTGCTCTAGCAAATACGTTATCTACACCGAAGTTGTCTTCATCGGCATCCACAGCGCGTTGAGCCTTTAGTCGTAAAGCTCTCCGGTACGCAAAAGTTTCTCTACTCGGCATATCTAAAAACTGTCTGTATAGTGTTAGGAAGATTCTACTTCTGTATGGCCAAAATTCTCTGGTATGGAGATGCAGTTTCTCATACGGGTTTTGCACGTGTAACCCATAGTCTCCTAGAGCACCTCAGCAAAAACCATGAAGTTGTAGTGTTCGGTATTAACTATAACGGAGATCCGCACCAATACGATTTTAAAATCTACCCTGCAGCCGGGGTTCATCCTGGTGATCGTTTTGGTTTGGCTCGTTTACCTTCAGTGGTTGAGGAAGAGAAGCCTGACTTCATTATCGCTGTAAACGATATCTGGATGATCAATCAGGTGTGGGAAAAGATTCATTTCCTGCAACCAACTCTGGGTTTTAAATTCATACCTTACTTCCCCATTGACTCTGAGCGGTACGTAGATTCTATGCTCAGGTATGTGCAGGACTGGGATTTTTCAGTCACCTTTACAGTCCAACAAGCACAGCGCATCCAAAATCACAATGTCCAACCGAAGATGTTGGGTGTTCTTCCTCATGGTATTGACGCAGAGAAGTTCTTCCCCATGGATCAGGAAGAAGCTCGTAGAAAGTTGAGTCTTCCTGCAGGTAAATTCATTGTCCTCAACGCTAATAGAAACCAACCTCGCAAACGAATTGACCTGACAATCCAAGCATTTGCTGAGTTTGCTAAGGACAAACCCGACACCATGCTCTATCTGCATATGGGTGAGAAAGATTTGGGATGGAGCGTTCGTGAAATCTTTAACTCAGAAATGCAACGACGCGATCTAGACCCAACGAACCGGTTGATTATGACCGCACGGAATATCAACTATATGGCTCCGCCTACCGACGAAACACTAAACTTAATCTATAACTCCTGTGACGTTGGTATAAATACAGCAGATGGAGAAGGTTGGGGACTCGTTCCATTCGAGCATGCGTCGTGTAAAAAAGCACAAGTGGTTCCTGACCACACGTCTTGTCGAGATATTTGGCGTGGAAGTGGATGTCTAATCGATGTCGCGGCTTGGGTTCGAGATAAAGATCTCAGCGTTGAAAGAGGAATTATCGACGTTTCTTCTGCCGTCGACCATCTCAACAAGCTTTACAACGACAAGGCATTTAGAGACGAAGTAGCTCAAGAGTGCTACGAAGTTACGCAGAATCCCAGTTACCGCTGGGATCAGATTGCACTCGGATTTGAAAAAGCAATGGAGGATCTGTCCAAATGAGTACTCAACACATTCGATACCACGCCTCGATGAGCAGCGTGTGCTATCCGTCTAGGGTGCGCATGTATCAACACGGAGGCCCCTGTGTTTACCAGCAAGCTGAGGACCTGGGTGGTGTGTTCACCAGAATTAATCGAGGACTTCCTTTTCGTTCGGTAGCTAACTTTAGTCCTTGCTTGTTCGAACACGAAGGTCACCAACTAATTGCGTGGCGATCTCAGCCTGAACCATTTGTGTTCCGGCACGACATGAAGTACTTCTACTACAACAGTGTTCCTACAGATGTCTATGTAGGTGAACTTATTGGTGACGACACAATTGTCGGAGCTAAGAAAGTAAGAAACAAACCTCACAAATTAAGTTATGAGGACCCAAGACTGTTTCATGACTTTCAGGGAAACCTGATGTGTCAATTCATCACGAGCACTTACGCTTCGCGTTGGGATAACACCAATCACAAAATGGCAAAAACTCCCAAAGTTTGCGTGGGAGAAATCAATCGTTTTGGTCAGTGTGTAGATGCTTTCTACCCTGAGATCGGATTAAACCATACAGATGGTGGCTCAGAGAAAAACTGGTGCTTCTTCCAAGACGACGACAAAACTCGTCTTCTTTATTCGACCGTACCGATTGTCATCAAGACACCGGGAGAAAAGGAAAAAAGGATCGACTCTTCAGTACTTCAACAGGTGACTGGAGATTTTCCGACTTTCAACTCCACAGCGCCAATCAAGATTGGAGATGAGTGGCTTGTCTTTTACCACTTTAAGTTCATGGGTAGGGTGCCAGACCAAGAACGACCAATTTTGTTCTACGGATTGAGCTGCTACACGTTAGACGAAAAACTTACCAAAATCGTGCGTCACATGCCTGAAGTGATGTTTGAAGGGTCTATGGAAGATGAGCTAATTACGTGGACTGACGTTCAAGGTAATCCAGTCTCCAAACAACCAGCTTGCATTCTTCCTTTCGGGGCCACGGTAAAAGAAGACGTTCTCAGTCTTTCTCTTGGGGTCAATGATTGCTTTATGGGTGTCTTCCGAATGGAATTAAACAATCTACTTAGTTTGATGGAGAAGGTTTAGCTCTTCTCCTCTCGTTCGATGGTGCTCCAGATGACGAGTGATGCTTCTTCAAGCAGAGCCATCATCGCGGGCACATCTTCGAAAGTATTGTTTAGTTCACGAAGACAACGATCAGCGCCAGCCAGTAAGAGACCACGGCGATCAACACCATCAGTGAGGCTTCTGACCGCTTGGATGTGCGATCTGAGTTCTTTTTGAAGAACGGAAATCTTGGTGGCAGCTGTGGCATGATCAAGCATCCCAGTCAAAGTCATTTGACGGACATTCTCGATGTCTACTTTTAATGAGTCAATCTCGATCAGCAGGATCTTTCGCAGATCTTCTTTAGGGTACTTCTCCTGCACGTATGCAGTCAGATCAGAGATCGATCCTGAGTACCCAGGCTGAAGAAAACGAGCGTAGAGAAATGCCTCGATATCGCTGACGCAATTCTTGCAGTAGAACTTGAATGCGTCTTTTTGAGTTTTATCGAGAGTATCTAACCACGCGCCAACGGTAGTCGAGTCACCAATAACACTAGTGCTGATCATGCAAATCTGCTGGTTCCTGCTAGTGCCAGGTTAACTCCTTGACGACGCAGTGCCATCTGTCGTTTACCTTCAGCTTGGATTCGTGCGAGTGAGCCTAAATCCCTGACTTCCTGTAGTTTGATGTCATTGTTCAGCTGCTGAGCTTTAAGAGCCATATTCCCTTTCGCGTCAGCTCGGGTGTCAAAAACATCACCGATAGTATATGCCTGATCAAGGGCAGCGTTAAGCTTGCCCATTTCTTCATTCTTCCTCAAACCAATATTCGTTTCAGCTGCTTCCTTATACAGGTCCATTTCATTAGCTAGGGCTGCACTGCCTGCTTCGAACTCAAACTTTGGCTTGAGTTTTTCAACTTGCAAACGTGCATCAGCAGTATCTCCCAGAAGCTGGATGCCACGCTGTGTCAAACCTCCAGCTTCTTGTCCCAGCAGACCCGTGGCACTCTGCGACCGATTAGCAGCTTCAGCCAACTGTGTGAGCTGACCGCTGCTAATCAGATTGCCTCGTTGCCCTAAAGCTCCGCTATAGGCACCGGTCAAGGAAGCTAAACCTTGTGCAGCAGCAGTTAGAGGAGCATTAGCAGCCGCTGCAGCAGAAGCATATTGCTGCAAATAGAGTGCAGTATTTGGGTCCATTCCCCCAGAACTCCCACCGGAGGATCTACTTCCACCGCCAAAAAGACTGCCGACAAGAGGAGCAGCAACGGATAATGCGGGACCGAGCCAAGCAGCCATGACTAATTAGCGAATAGGGGGAAGAACAGAAGCGCCAGGTTTAAACGCACCAGCACCAGCCTGAACAACTGGAGAAAGAGCACTCAAAGTGCCTGCATTAGGCACACTGGACGTGTAAGCAATCTGTGCAAGGCTTTGAGCGATAGCCGTGTTAGCTCTAATCGTTTCTTGCTCGATTGCTTTCCACGCATTAATGCGAGAAATACTTTCTTGCCGTCTGCTGTTTTCCCTAGTTCTTTCTTCGATGCTTTCTAGCACCTGCTGATTGACTGCCAGCTTGGCGTCTCTTTGTCGTGCTGTAGCAGCGTCTAGGTACGCTGGGGAGTTAACAGTATCAAACTGGTCACGTCGATCTCTCGCCAGTCCAACAAGGGTCTCAAGATAACCATCAAGGTTAGTAGGGTCACTTACTTGGCCACTCTGAAACGCAGTAGTTCCAGTGTTGGAGTTGGTGGTGTTTACGTTGGGGTTTGAAGGAGGGTCGTTTTGACTTGAGTTGTCGCTTACAGGAGGAGTTGTGTCGCCACCACCGTCGTTATTTGAACCACCACCCAGTGCATTCATTGCTGCATAAGTTCCTCCTACACCAACTCCCAACGGAAGAGCGGTTGTAGCAAGTCCCTTTAGTGCTTGAAGTGTTCTGTTTTGCGCAGGTTGAATTGTTCTAGTTGCTTGATCCAGCAACGCTCCCATAAGTTCATCAACCTTCTCTGGTCCTACGGCATTACGAAATCCTTTGGCAACTTGAGCAGCACCGTCAGGATTCTTAATTGCTGCCCTTGTTAAATCGCCAATTATTCTTCTGACAGTCATTAGATTACTTGCCCCACAGCTGAATCTGCATTAACTCTAGCGTTACTGAGGATATCCCCAATAACTTGACCTAGAAGCTCATCACCAGACTTAACGACTGTGGCCGTACCTTGAGCAATAGCAGGGTTAGTAGCCTGCATAACGCCCAGTTCACCCAGAGCGATTTCGCCAGTACGAGTTTCTCTTAGTGCTTCTAGGTTTTTTTGAAATCGATTATCGATCAATTCGCGTGGATCAATTTCAGTACCACCCTCGCTGAGTCCTATTTTTTGCAGAATTTTATTTAAAGCATTCGAAAGAAGTGCTTGTTGATAAATAGCTGCTTCCTGTGAAGGCGAAACAGTGTACTTACCAGCTGTAGTGTTCCCTGCTTGAAGTGCTTGATTAGGAGAAGCAACAGCAGATTGGACTCCGCCCAAAACGGGACCAAGCAATTTTTCCAGCAGAGCGAACGTCGCAGCTGTTTTAAAACCTGTATTGATGGCACCACCGGCCATCGGTAGTAATCCAGGAGCAGCCATTAGAAACCTCCAGGGTTGTCGTAGGTGGTGCCTTGGCGAGGCTTCTTCATGTATTTTAGACTATTCTCTTTGTCTTGAGTAGGAGGTGTCAAAGCCTCCTTTTGTTGTTTAGAAGGATGAGATCCGGTCTCTACAAAGTTAGACAACAGATAACGACGAAGAAACTCACCCGGATTTACCTCAGGTGCCCCTCTTCTTACATCTCTCTCACGCAGTTGCTTAGCTCGATCCATTTCAACTCAGTTGTTGGAATTGAACAGAAGGAGGAATCATGTTGCTGCCGGGGGCATTCAACATGGAGTAGTTGTCACCAAGGTTGGGATAATCACATTCAGCCGGTCTCTGTGAAGAGAGCTGATCCATGTGCTGATTCTGGTTTTGCTGGATGTAAGAAAGCAGATGCATAATTGCATCGACCGCCCCAGGTTGGTCTCCAACCATTTCCAAAAGTTGCAGAATTTCTGGGTCCAGCTCAGGGGTTGCGTCAGTACGCATCCGTGAAGCCAGATACTGGCGCTCCATCGGATGGTTGTTGTCGGGATACCCATTCAAAGAGTGGGTGGCACCAGTGTTTTGCATACCCTGGTTATCCATCCCTGGCGGAGGAGGAGTGCCACCACGGCCAAATTCCCGCAACACCATAGCGACCATGGGTGCAGCAGCCGCTCTTTCCGCATCGTTCTGGGGAATTGGTGCGCCTAAGGCACGTGCTGCTAGTTCGTATTCAGCAGGAGAAAACACCAGACCCCATTGCAACTTCTCCTTCCATCATACCTTTAATAAACAAAAGGTCGCCAGGTTGACA
>MDSX01085918.1_pt1 | contig 11352 bp, 8 predicted proteins | sample 811141 | NCBI WGS metagenome assembly MDSX01 (sample SAMN05326642, study PRJNA326480) | marine metagenome | isolation source: seawater | place: Atlantic Ocean: South East | collected 2010
CCGGCGTCGTCGGTCGGCGTCGTCGGTCGGCGCGCGTCGCGGGCGTCGATCTCGAGTCGACGGACGCACGGCGCGGCGCCGCGCGCGCGATTTCGCCCGCCGCGCGCGTCGCGCGGGCGGACGGACGGACGGCGGACGACCGACGTCACTTCGAGGCGACGTCGAGGCGACGGTCGAGACGATGACGACGGGCGCGACGGCGACGGCGACGGGCGCGAGATGCGCGAGATGCGCGAGATGCGCGACGCGCGCGTCGACGTCGTACGGCGCGACTCGACGCGCGCGCGCGACGACGACGCGGGCGACGACGACGACGACGACGACGACGCGAGGGACGACGACGACGACGACGCGCGCGGCGATTCGCGACTCTCTCTCGCGCGCGCGCGCGAACGAGGGCGCCTGGCGCGGGGGGACGCGCGCGAGGCGCGCGATGACCGCGACGCGGGCGCAGCGACAGTCGAAGGCGACGGAGGAGGCGACGACGACGACGACGACGCTCGCGGAGTCGTCGCCGGCGAGGCGGAAACAACGCCTGACTCCGAAGGAGGCGCTGCGATTGGCGCTGGCGGATTTGGACGCCAGCGGGTGGTGGGCGGTGATCTCGAGTGGGATCGTGTTCGGGACGTTCTTGTTGGAGACGTATAACGTGTCGAGTTTGGGTGGCTGGGATATCCTGTACCGCGAGGACATTCCCTGGTACACGGGCATCATCTCGATGGATTCGCTGACGTCCATCGAGGATGCGTACAACTTGTTGTTTTTATTCGAACTTTGCCTGCGCGCGTACGCGGCAGATTTCAGCTTGAAGTTTTGGACGAAACCGGTGACGGTCGTCGACGTGGCGAGCACGGTGCCACCGCTTTTGGCCATCGTCGACGTTCTCGATCGGAGCACGCCTTTTTATCGCTTTTTGAGATTACTTCGAGTGTTACGTTTGTTGCGTTTGTTAGACCGATCCACGGATTCGGTGTTGTTTGGATTAGTGAAGAGTGACAGCATGGGCGTGCAGCTTATCGGTATCGGTGCGGAGTTTGTGTGCATCTTCGTCATCGCCGCAGGCGTTGTCTACGATTTGGAAGTCGGCACGAACCCGATGGTGCACAACTTGAACGATACGTTGTATTGGGCCATCCTAACGCTCACGGGGATCGGTCAGCCGTTCGAAGTCGTCACTGCGGGAGGACGCGTGGCGACGGTGATATCTATCATCGTCGCTTTAATCGTCGTCCCGGGTCAGCTCGCCAAGCTCGCCGCGATAAGTGGCGCGGAGAATTTGCGCAAGATGATGGACGAGGACGAGGAGGAGGACGAAAACGGCTTCATTAGGATGTCAGGCACCTTTGACGAGTTGGACGAATCGATCTCGAGAAGAGGACTGTTCGATGATCGCGACTGCCCGCAATGCGGCTTAAGCATGCACGAGACAGACGCTCGTTTTTGTCGTCGCTGCGCGGCTCGTTTGCCCGAATCCGCTCCGACGACAGCCGTCTATCGGCGGTCAGATCGACCTAAGCAAGTGCGCATGATGCCCGAGGCTCAACTGCCGGGAATGCGCTTAGGCATAGACACCACGAACTCGGTATCTCGATCTATGAACGAAATTCAGAGGCAGCAGCGCCGCCGCCGCGACTGATTGATTATTTTTACACGCGCGTTGTTTATTCTTCTTTAATGTCACCTAAACCACTTTGCCGCTATCTACGTCTACGTTCGCCACGACTCGCGTCGCCACCGTCTGCGTCGCGCTTCACTTTGCTTTTCTCGCCCCCCGCGTCGACGACGAGCGACATCGCGTACGCGGCGGCGCCCGCGACGACCACCGTGCTCCACGCGTAGCCCTGCCAACGTCCCCACTTCTTCATCGCGTGTCGCCACAGCGCCGGGAGCGAGTGATTGGACGACGTCGACGCGCTCGTCATCGTCGTCCTCGCGCGTCGCTCGCGCGTCGTCTCCACCGTCGGTCGATGCGATTCGCCAAGTCAACGCCCGCCGCGCGTTCTGGCGTCGCCCCGGTCGGCATTGCGCTGCGCATCGCATCGTTCATGTCGTCCGACGATGGCTCGGCGACGCGCGCGACGAGCGAGTGCTTGACCGTGTGCGAAGACGCGGTGCGGAGGATGTCGTTCGACGCCGGCGAAGTGCGCGCGCTGTCCGGGTCGACGACGACGCCGCCGCGCACGAGCGAAGACGACGGGACGCGGCGAAGCAAATCGCCGCGACCGCCCGTCGCGCCGAAACGAGCGACGCCGCTCGCGGGATTGAGCTCGGCGCTGACGACGATGCTTGAGGCGGTGTCGCCGAAAGCGGGCGACGACGAGGACGAGGTCGGACGCGCGATGTTTGGGAGCGGCGCGAGCGGACACGCGAGGAAGCGAAGCTCTGACGCGAGTTTCGAGTCGACGACGACGAGCGAGGGGGAGGGAATCAGCGCGTTACCATCGCCAGGGTTCGTTGCAGCTCGAGGGCTAGGGGGGAAGTCGGCGTCGTTGGCTTCGTTTTTACCGGCGTCCTCGTTGTCGCCACCGACCGTGCATCGGTTCACGAGCGCGCTCATAGAAGAAACGTCGCCGCAAGCGCGATCAAACTTCGTAGTGACACCGGGGTCGGCGGAAAACACCGAAACGAGTACGGTCATGGGGAAGCAAACCAGTACAAGCGCGCCGGAGGAGCGCAGTGCGACAGCCAAGTACGCCGGCGGTTTTCCGCAAACATTCGGCGAGTTCAAGGATCAGTTTGTTACCGCGGAAAATCCTACGCCGCAGAGTATACCGCCGCCAAAATACGGTGATCAGGGAATTATTGGTGAAAAACACGTGTTGATTATGGTAGGGTTGCCGGCGCGAGGTAAAACGCACATGGCGAAGCGACTGTGTCAGTATTTACGATTTTTCCACGGTGCGAACACACGCGTGTTCAACGTCGGTGAATATCGTCGTCGAGATGCGGGCGTCGGTCAAACGGCCGATTACTTTACCAAAGAGAATGAAGAGCAGCGAATGAAGTTTGCGCGAGCAGCACTGAAGGATATGATTGACTTCCTGTTCCAGGAAGATAGCATGAGCTTTCTCGAGCAGCGCGGCGTCGACAGCGGACGCGTCGCAATCTTTGACGCCACGAATAGCACGCGAGAGCGTCGTAGATGGTTGATCGAGCAAATCGGTACGCTACCACTGAAAGTGCTTTTCATAGAGTCGATATGTACCGACGAAGCGGTGGTGGAAAAGAACGTTCGGATGGCAAAAATCAACAACTGCGATTACTCCGGCGTCATGACAGAGGAACAAGCGTTCAAAGACTTCATGCAGCGCGTTCGCAACTACGAAAAAGAGTACGAGCCCATGGGCAGCGACGATGAGGTAGATTTAAGCTTCATAAAACTCATAGATTGCGGAAGGCGAGTCGAATTCAATCGAGTCCACGGGTTCTTGCTCGGCCGCGTGGCGCAGTTTCTTTCGAACATGCACGCGACAACGTGTTCGATTTATTTGTCGCGACACGGGCAGAGCGAGTATAATTCGCACGGTAAAATCGGTGGTGACTCTGGACTCACTCCGATGGGCGAGGCGTACGCGCAGAAACTCGCAGAGTTCGCCGACCGAGTGATTACCCGTGATCCAGAGAACGGCGAAGCACGACCGGTGAGGCTTTGGACGTCGTCTTTGCAGCGCACCAAGCTCACTGCGCGTCATCTCAAGCACGACAAAGTGAAAACAGGCGGTGGTAAAGATTGGATCCAAATGGCTCCGCGCGTGCTGAGAAATCTCGACGAGATTTACGCCGGCGTCTGCGACGGTATGACGTACGAAGAAATTCGCGCCGCATATCCACGCGAATACGAGCTGAGACGACAGAATAAGCTCTCGTACCGCTATCCGCGCGGTGAGAGCTACTTGGACGTCATCGCACGCCTGGACCCTCTGGTGCAAGAGCTCGAGAGTTATCGCGAGGACGTGCTCATCGTCGGGCATCAAGGCGTGTTGCGTTTAATTTACGCCTACTTTGCCGGGCTCGATCGCGACGAGGCCGCGACGCTTTCGATTCCTCTGAACACAGTCATTAAGCTCACCCCTCGCACGCACGACTGCATCGAGGAGCGTGTCTTGCTGCACGATCCCAGCGAAAACCAAGAACCGATCGATCCACCTAGCTACTAACGCGCCTTTTCAAACATCCAACACACCGCAGAAGTTTCAAGTTCTGCCTATGAGCAAAGTCGGCGCGTGAATCCGCGCGTAGACTCCCGCCTTGAGAAGCGCCTCGCGGCGAGTCGAGTTATTTTCCACGACTCGCTCGTCAAACCACGACTCGAAATCCGCCGCCTCACCTCGTACCTTATTCGCAAGCACGAGATCAAATGCCAACATCGAGCATTCCTTGACGTCGGTGCAGTCGCATCGATGCGCTCGTTCGCGCGCACGCGCGGCGCTCACAAAAGGGTAGTGTAGGATGGCACTTTCGGACGTCGTCACTTCTTTGCCACCGCCTTTTGTTTTAAATCGATGCGCACCGTTAGGTCGAAGTCCTGGAGAGGACACTCGACACGCAGACTTACCGTTCGCGTACGCTAGAAAGAAGTTTGGATTATCGCGTCGCGCACTCTGCGCGAATCGAGCGTACGTCGCCGTGTCGATGTGCAAGTGATTCCTTTTGAATAAAGTCACACTTTTGAATGTATTTGGCTCGTTAAGCTCGTATGATGGGCGTTCAGGTACCGCTTCGTAGTTCGGGAACACCACGCGGTCGATGTGTGGACTTTGACGCGCAAGCACGTCTCGTAAGTCGAGCGTCGACGACCCCGCGGGGTACACCAACTCGTCGACGTCAACGTGCAACAGCCATTCGATGCCATCTTTCTTCGCTCGCGCAAGCGCCAACTCAAGATTGAGTGTTTGGCGCACGAAAAGCGCGTTCGCACCGCACGTAGAGTTTCCCGAGGCGTAGGGCGCCAACCACTTCGCGAATCGCGAAGGCGAGTTCTTTTGGTTTTCATCCGCTGTTTTCCGGCTAAAAACGTACACGTCGGGCGACCATCGACCTGCTGTCGTCCCCATTCCCTCTTCGAAAATGTAGAAGCGCGTCACGCCGATGGCTCGATGGTATTCCAGCCAGTCCGTCAGTTGCCTCGACGACGACGCGCACGTCGACGCCACCGCGACGCCACCGCGTGACGGTCGCCGCGGCGCGCTGGAAAGAACGACAGTGGCGACGACGACGATGACGAACGTGAGTGCGATCAGTCTATTGTGACTCACACCTTTTCGGCGCACCTGGTACATACTTGCGCGTCATCTTGTGAACCATGGTCGCGTCGTGACACGAAACGTCGCCCCTTGGGTTGTCAAACTGTCAAAAGCTGACGTGGCGGTTTCCCGATTAATTGTAATTGTAATTGCACGGTGCCGTGCGACGACACTTCACGACGCCGGCCGCGTCGATCAAAACCCGTTCGGAAAATAAATGTTCACTGCTTCGCACACCACCTCCAAGGTCACGCTGCGCGCGCGCGTCGCAACGCAACCACGGCGAGTTTCCCGCGCGATTCGTCATTCTCGAAGTAGAAACGCGGCTGTCGGCATCGACGACATCACCGGTCCGATCAACGACACTATCAAGGAGGTGCAGTCGATCGGTGGCGCGAAGGATGTCGTTCAGCGTTTGGGTCTCTACGGAGCTCCGCTCGTGTTCAGCGCGAGCGCGCTGCAGGCACTGCACTTCGGCGGCGCCGGTAACGCAGCCGCGATGAAAGCTGCTGGATTGGCTGGGCCCGCGGGACCGCTCGCGCCGCTCGCCGCCATCATGCTCTTCTCCGCCGCGTCTCCATACATCAACTTTTTGATGGCATCTGCTGGCGTATTTAAGATTGGCGATGAGATTCCCCGGCTTTACTGCGGTGTTCTCTACGTCGTCGCCGCGATCGGCATTTGGCACTTCGGTTCGGCCGGCGCCACCGATATCTGGACGCGCCACTGGACCGTGTGGCATCTCGCGCTCGGGGCGCATCTGCTGACCGCGACGAACAAGATTCGCAACGTTCTTGGTTCTTCCATGTGCGACGGTATTCGTAAAGTGGCAACCGTCGGCCCGGCCATGCTCATGGCTGCGCTCATCTGCCAAAACTCGACGTGGACGGCGTGGCAGGCAGCCTCGAGCGGACCAAACGGCCCTCTCGCCGTTCTACTCATCCACCCGCTGCACAAGTACGTCTCTCTCGGTGCTTGCTTCGCCTACCTCACCGGCGCCGAAACGAAGTTTTCGAGCGTCTTCATCGCCTTGACGTACTTCATCGCCGCGGCGTCGTTCATGCCACCGCTCGTCGCGCCGCTCTGCTATATTGGCATCTTGATGAACTTGCACAATGGTATGGCGCTCTGGAGGGAAACGACCCCGAAGGATTCACTTATCCCAGCGCTGTGAGCGTCACAAATACAAGCAACACAAGACCACACAATCTCAAGAAAAAATTGTAATACAACATTCGCTACGCTTTGCGAAACGACGCCTGCTCGCCGAAAATGCTCGCTCGAGCCGAGACCGATCCCGTAACGTATGGCTCTTCGATGAACACTGCTTCCTTCTTCTGCGCGTCCTCAAAGGTAGCAGCCATAGCCGCTACGATGGGCGAAGAAGCGTCTACGGCGCGCGTTTTTTGCGGCGGCGCTCCCATCTCGCGAGGCTTGGGCGCTTGCGAATACGATACCCTGTTTGGCTGCTTTGAAATTTGATGCACGATCTTCGCAGCCGGCTCGCGCTTCGTACTTTCGCCGACGTCAACATCCGAATCGTTAGAATCGCTTTCTTCATCTACGGATCGGTTTCGTCGCGCGATCGCTGCGGCCCACGCGTCGTTTGCGTCTATTTCCTCAGGAGTCACGGCGACGTTCGGAACCGATGTCGTCGCGGGAGGGTTGCTCTTTTGCGGCGACGCTCGAACAACGGGTGCGCACGCCTTTACATGCGCTGCGGCCTCGTCCGTGCTCATAGCCTGTTTCTTGAAACCCGCATCCTTTTCTTTAAACACATTTGACGAGACCGGAACTGTCGGCGGTACTTCAACCGTCGCCTCGTGGCGCGGCTTAACGACTTGTGCTGCAGCCGCCCCAACGGTCGTCGGTGCTTCAATCGCCGTCTCAACGACCTCATCCGGAACAATGGTACGCACATCCTTCATATTTGCATTCAAAACTCGCTCGGCGTCGTCCGCGCTCACACCAGTTAAACGCTCAAGCTCTGCGAGCTGCCTTCGCAAAGTCTCCATCTCGTCGGAAGTACCGTACGATGTCGCTGGCTTTGGGGCGACGTGAGCATCGTTTGTGTCGTTCGCAGGAGCTTCCTCGAATCGCACTTCACGCTCGAAACTCTCGTGATCGTCCAGAAACTCTTCTTCGAAAACAGACACTCGCGTTTGTCGCGGGATTACCGTCGGCTGCTCCTCGTTGGCAGGCGTCGGCTGCTCGCGCTTCTCTACAGTCGACGGCGGCGCCACGCGTTGCTGATACTGCGGTAGCCGCGGTTGCTGCAGATGCGCCGGTGGCGCTCGCTGCGATGGCTGATGCTGCGTGTGAGTGCTTGGTTCGCGCATTCTCTCGCGTTCATACGCTTCTTGCGCCATCTGGGGCGTCCGGTAGCTCGTCACGCGTTGAGTTTGTTCAGGCGCGTACGCGACGGCGCCGCTGAAACCGAACGCCACCGGTCCGGACGGCTGTGGATCATCAGGATGCGGTAACTGAGGCGCCCGCAGTTGTACGCGCTCGTGTTGGTCGAATTCATCGTCCAAACCTAGCCAAGTGAGCCAACTTTCGTCCTTATTCATGGCGTTCATCGTCGGAAGAATTTCACCGGGCATCACGAATGCCGCCGCGTACGCGGGATTACCGCCCCCCCCGTGAGGCGCGAGCATGAGAAGCTCGCACTCGTAGTCACCGACCCGAACCTTGCGTCCCGGCGAAAGACCGACGACGTGCGCGGCGTGCGCCAACCTCGCACCGTCCGGATGCGTGTGCAACAGCATGAGATTGTGTCGCTGCGGGATCGTCAACAGACCCTCCGCGGACGCCGATCGCGACGCGCCGTCGCGGACGCGGGCGTACGACACGACCCAGCACTGCGCTTTCGTCGGCATGTCGCGCGGAGAACGACGCGTCGATGCGAAGTGACGGCGGGAGATTGAGTGGCTGGGACGCCCGCACTCGCGCGCGCGATGTCGCTTTGTCGCGTCACCGTCGACGACGTGCGCGCCGAGCTGATAAAGCTCGGTCACGACGGCGAGAGTGTAAGCGATCGCACGATCGCTCGATATCTCTCGCGACGGCGACGCGCGCGCGGGGACGATGCAACCGAAGATTCGAAGAAGTCGTTAGCCGACGATTTCGACGCGCGCGACGACGACGACGACGTTGATTGGGACGCGAAAGATCGAGGACGCGGTCGACGAAGCGAAAAAGTATGTCGTCGTTTTTGTTCGTCCACCGCGCGGCCTCCGTGGGACGGGGACGCGTTCCAAGTCGCCCCTAGCGCGCCGACGTCGTCTGCGCGAATCGACGCGTTGCCGAGGAGAGACGGGGGCGGCGTCGCGAAAAACGCCGCCGTGGAAGGTCGAGCGAGCAGCGGCCGAATAGACGTGGTGGCGGTGAATGGAATGTATAGAAAGCAGTGGGCGGCATCGCCGGCGGTCGTGCGAGGCGTGAAGCAACGTCTCGTCGGGTTCGCGCAATACTTTCGCGCGCAGCACGAACGAGAGCGAAGAAAGCGCGAGACGCTGTTGCAGGGCCGTCGGAGATATCAAGCGTAGCAGATTGTTTTACAAGATGATGTCGGTCATCCTTCTCTCGTGAGTCCTCTCGCCGCGCACCGCACCGCCGCCGTCTGCGGTTCGACACCACTCCTCTTCCAAAACGGACCCCTTCACTTTTTGGAATCGCCGGATCCAAGGGGTCACGGTCCGGTCACTTACTATATCTCCGAGTCGCCGCCGGCGGCCATCGCGCATTCGTACGTCTACACTACCGATTCTTCTGACGAGAACGCCAAAGCCAAAGCCAGGGACGCGCTCGCGTCGCGATCGATGACGCCGCTTCGAGTGGTTTCTACATCGAAGGCGTCGACACATCGCGCGAAGGAATGTTTGAACGTACTCGCAGATGGATCGAGAGCGAGAGCGCCGTACGCGGTTGCGCCGACGATGACGCCGAGCGCCGCCGCCGCGGATCTGTAATCTCCAGAGCCGTCGGAGTGTTGCTGCGCCTTGATCGCACGCACCGCATCTTCCGCCACGTAGTTGAAAACATCCACCGCGCCACGACCACCGCCGCCTCCCATCCCACCTTCGATTATCCCAGGGGCGTGTCGACGGTCGACGCGTCTCGCTAAAATTTCGCGCGCGCGAGTCAATCGATTCTTTGGATGTCTAATCTCGCGCATGAACGCGCGCTTGGCTTCATCGAGTTCGAGTCGAGCCTTGCCCGTGCACTTCCACGCCTCCGCGTAGGCATCCTCGAGCTGCACGCGAATCTTAACGTGCCTCCGGCTCGCACCATCGCTGGACTCGCACGCGTCGAGAAGACTCGACAGCGCCTCGAGCACGTCGCGCGCGGCGGAGGAAACCTCATTCATCCCGCAATCCTCGGCGCCTGCGCTCGTCGAAGGCGCTAAGGACGCGCGCGAAACGCTGCATCGCTTCATCTTCCCTTGGCTCGGCACCTCGTTGCCGTCGCCGCCGGCGTCGCTGGGCGCCACGAGCGCAGCGCGCTCGCTCCCCAAGCACGACGCATCCACCATCTTTGCAAACCACGCGCTTCGATCGCCCTCCGTGGGCGCGACGTCCACCACAAGTCTATACAGGAGTGCATTTTGCGCCAATTCTCCCGCGCGTTTCCGCGCTTCTCCGCCAAGTGCGCCGTGACACTCAGCGGCGAACACGCGCGCGTACGCGTCGCGAACGAAGACGGCGCACGAGTGCAAAAACAACAGCCGCGCTCCGACGCGCGCGTATTCCTCGTTCGTCTCGTCTTCGTCATCACTCTCGAGATCTTCGTCTCGGTACGCACGCGCAGCCTTAGCTTCTGAATCATCGTCGTCTGAATCGCTCACCACGGCGCCACGACGTCCCCTCGTCTTCGACGCGTCGCCTCCGCGCGAGCGCGTCGAGTCGCTCGTCGTCGTCGACGCGTCGAGAAGTTGGTTGAAAAATTTCCAATCGCGCTCGGCTCGCCCGCGCACCGCGCCCGGCGACCTCAGTGCGCTCGCACTGGCCTCTTCGCCTCGAATCGCGTGCTCAAGCGGCGTCCACGTTTCGCGCGTCGTCACCACCGTTGGCGCGTCCGCCTCGCTCAGATCCACCACTTCGCGCCGTCGCTTCTTCTTCGCCGACGACCCGTTCGCGCCACCGGCGTTCGACGCACTCAGCGCCGTCGCCGGCGCGACGACATCACACAAGCGTAAAATGGAAACCGCCTCGCGCGCGATGGCCGCCTCGCGCTTCGTCGCTCTTCGTCGCGCAGACGTCGCCGTCGTCGCGAGTCTGGCGAGATGTTCGCCCCTGGGCGCGCGTCTGAATCCATCGCTCGCGTCCGGTTCGCGCAATTCGCACCGAATCGCGCGCGCGAACGCTTCGTCGCTCCACCGCGCCGCGGCGTTTCCCCGAGCGCCGTCCCGTGGTCCCCCCGACACGTCCAGCGACTCGGTCGCGACGAACGCCGCGGTGAAATCGTCAAACGCGCGGACGCGCGCGTTCGCGCGTTCCCCGAACGTCGTCGCTCGGGGCGTCGACGCCGCGAGCACGTCGTCGTCGTCGTCGTCGTCGTCGTCGTCGTCGTTCCCGTCGTCGACGACGATCGCATCCTTCGCGCGCGTCATGCGTCGCGTCCCTCGCGCGCGCGCGTCAGCGGCGCGCCCGGGCGACGCGACGCGCAGACGAAGACGCACCGCGCTGACGCGCATTCAAACGACCCGCCCGGAAACGCGCGCCGCGCGCGAGGGTTTACGTACGCGCTGTAAATACTGTGAACTCCCATATTTAATAAGGATCGCCCGTCGGTCCGATCGTCACTCTTTTGTCATACGAAACCTCGCCTGAACAGCTGATATCGATATGATACATGTCGTCCGTAACACTAAGTGCCGTAACACCGACACCTTGGCCCGCACGCGTTTACAAAACGCGTGGCGCGACGCTCGGATGGTCACTCGCGCGCGCCGATACCGTCGGCGTCGCGGGCGCGCTCTCTGCATGCGCTCTCTTCGCCATCGCGCGGCGACTCTCGGCGGTTTCGACGCCTCAAGATGCGGTGCGCGACGAGCGGGCGTCAATCAAAAGTACGTCCGTGCTACCGTCGTACGGTGCGACGGTATAGG
>MDSX01040221.1_pt1 | contig 11350 bp, 10 predicted proteins | sample 811141 | NCBI WGS metagenome assembly MDSX01 (sample SAMN05326642, study PRJNA326480) | marine metagenome | isolation source: seawater | place: Atlantic Ocean: South East | collected 2010
CTCTGAACCCAGAACCGACGATCGTGGATATTCGGCTTGAATACCCGCTTGGTCTTGTTATTGGCGTGTGAGACGTTATTGCCCGACATCACCCGCTTTCCTGTCACCTGGCAGACTCTGGCCATGAGGGTCACCCTGCATTGCAATCTTTAAGAAGGGCGCGATTTATACCAGATTTTCAGGTTTTTTCCTAGACCGATCGCGCTTTACCCGTTTTTTGGGCCCGGTGTGAGCCAGATGATACATTTCCACCCAGCCGAGTCAGCCGTTAGACTCCCCAATCATGCCTTCCCTCGCCGAAAAGCATATCGTTCTCGGTATTACTGGCGGGATTGCTGCCTACAAGTCGGCCGAACTTGTCCGTCGCCTGATGGACCAGGGGGCTGTCGTTCAGGTAGTGATGACCGAAGCCGCTAAGGCTTTTATCGCCCCCCTCACCCTGCAAGCGTTAAGCAGACGGCCAGTGCGTGACAGCCTGCTGGATCCTTCGGCCGAATCCGGTATGGGCCATATTGAAATTGCACGATGGGCAGACCAGATCATCGTTGCACCGGCCAGCGCCGACTTTATCGCCCGGCTCGCAGGAGGCATGGCGTCAGACCTGCTGACCACTGTCTGCCTCGCCACGTCGGCACCCATTGCGCTCGCCCCGGCCATGAATCAGGGCATGTGGAACAGGCCCGTGACACAACGGAATATCGATAGCCTCGCGGCGGATGGTGTTGAACTGTTGGGTCCCGCATCAGGAGCACAGGCCTGTGGCGATGTCGGACCGGGCAGAATGCTCGAGCCCGGGCAAATCATGGACCGTCTGATGTCTTGTGGGGAGGTGCGCGCTCTGGACGGGACAAAAGTGACGATCACTGCCGGACCGACCTGGGAAGCCCTCGATCCCGTCAGGGCACTCTCCAATCGCAGTTCGGGAAAAATGGGCTATGCGGTTGCGGCAGCCGCAGCCGCAGCCGGTGCAACCGTGACTCTAGTCAGCGGCCCCACAGCACTGACCCCTCCGGCAGGAATTAAATATCGGCCGGTCCAATCTGCCGAGGAAATGCTGTCGGCGGTCGAAAGGGAAATCGAGGACTGTGATGTCTTTATCGGCGTCGCTGCGGTTGCAGACTATCGTCCAGCCCAAACGGCGTCGTCGAAAATCAAAAAGAATGCGGAATCCGTCATGCTTGAACTGATTCGCAATCCAGACATCCTTGCGCGGGTCGCACAGAGCCCAAAGCGCCCGTTTACGGTTGGCTTTGCCGCGGAGACGGATCAGGCCATTGCCAATGCGCGCGATAAACTGAAACGCAAAGGCCTTGATCTCATCGCTGTCAATCAGATCAACGAAACCAATGACCCCTTTGGCAGTGAAGAAAATCATCTTGTCCTGATCAGTGAGACTGATGAGATTGATCTTGGCCGTCACAGCAAATCTGCCCTTGCCGAACATCTGATCTTTGAAATTGCCCACCGATATCATGAACAACATTCCGCTTAAAATTCTCGATCCCCGTATTGGTAGCGAGTTCCCTTTTCCTGACTATGCGACCTCAGGGTCGGCGGGAATCGACCTTCTTGCCTGTCTGGACGTGCCTTTAACCCTGGAACCTGGTCAGTGCGAGCTCATCCCGAGCGGGATCGCCCTGCATATTGCGGACCCATCACTCGCAGCTATGCTGCTTCCGCGATCCGGTCTCGGCCACAAACACGGGATCGTTCTGGGGAATCTCGTGGGTCTGATCGATAGTGACTACCAGGGAGAGATCAAGATGTCTTGCTGGAACCGCAGCAATAATCCATTTGAGATTCAGCCGGGAGACCGGATTGCCCAACTCGTTATCGTCCCGGTATTGCAGTGCCAATTTGACGTTGTCGAGTCATTCGAGGAGAGTGAGCGGTCGACCGGAGGATTCGGCCATACCGGAACACGATAAGCGACGCCCAATTTCCTCGGTGCGAGAACCGCTCAAACATTCGGATCACGCAGACATCAGTTATACTCTTTATTGTCGTTTAAGCAGTTAACTCATGCGCTGGCCGCGCCTGCCGAATGAGCAAAAAGACCGGTCAGAGACCAAAACACCTCCTTGCACCTCTGTCGGGCGCAAACCGCGCCTATCTTGAGGATCTCTTCGCAAGATCCCAGCAAGACCCGAGCAAGCTTTCTTCGGACTGGGCTGACTTTTTCGCCAGTTTGCCCGATGAACCGGTTTTGTCCGATCAGCCCACCGACGGCCCGGATTCGAAGCAGGCCCGTGACTCTGGCAAAAAGCAAGCCGCAGTGCTGCGACTCATCAATGCCTACCGAACCCGCGGCCACAATATCGCCAATACCGATCCGCTTGGCATCGCGGCTCCATCTACTCCTGAAGACTTTGATCTTTCATTCCAGGGGCTTTCAGAGGATGACCTTCCACTGGTGTTTGACACAGGATCTCTCGCCTTCGGTCCCGAAACACTCTCTTTAAAGCGCATTCGGGATCTGTGCCAGGACGTCTACTGCGGACCTGTTGGCGTCGAGTACATGCACATCTCGGACACGGCAGAAAAACGTTGGCTGCAAAGCCATCTTGAAACAGACCCGGTCCGTCCCCGCCCCGACGTTGAGTTCCGAAAACACCTGCTCCAGCGCCTGACGGCAGCGGAGGGGCTTGAGCGCTATCTGCATACCCGTTTCGTCGGTCAAAAGCGTTTCTCTCTGGAGGGGGGTGAGGCTCTGGTTCCCGCGCTGCAACGGTTGATTCAGATTTCAGGAGCGTCGGGGATCAGGGAAGTTGTGATCGGGATGGCGCACCGGGGACGTCTCAATGTCCTGGTCAATATCCTGGGCAAATCTCCTGAAGATCTCTTCAGTGAATTCGAGGGAAAGGTCAAAACCGCAGGTAACGAAATCAGCACCGGTGATGTGAAGTATCACCAGGGCTTTTCTGCCGACGTCGACACGCCAGGCGGCGTCGTTCACGTGGCGCTGTCATTCAATCCATCCCATCTTGAGATCATCAATCCAGTGGTCGAGGGATCTGTGCGCGCCCGTCAGGATCGGAGAAAAGATGAGGAAAAGAACCAAGTTCTACCGGTGTTGATTCACGGGGATGCGGCCTTTGCAGGCCAGGGTGTCGTGATGGAGACACTGAACATGTCGAACACACGGGGGTTTTCTACGGGCGGCACGATTCATGTCATCGTCAATAACCAGATCGGATTTACGACACGCAACCCGCTAGATGCGCGATCGACGCCGTACTGTACGGAGATCGCCAAGATGGTCCAGGCGCCGATATTTCATGTGAATGGGGACGATCCCGAGGCTGTGATCTATGCGGTGGAACTCGCCCATCGTTACCGCATGCAGTTTCACAAAGACGTTGTGATCGACATCATCTGCTATCGACGACTCGGACATAACGAAGCGGATGAACCCGCCATCACACAACCATCAATGTACCGCGTCATCCGGGCTCTGCCGACCACGCGTGAGCGTTATGCCGACAAACTAATTGCTGAGGGCGCCCTCAGCCAGGCCGAGAGTGAATCCCAGGAGGGGGATTATCGAGACGCGCTTGATGAAGGACGCGTTGTTTATCCCCCGGCTTATGATGCTGACAAGTCGCGTTTTTTGGTCGATTGGACTCCTTACCTGGGTGCAGAGTGGACGGATCCGGCCGAGACCGCTATCGGCCGCGAAAGAATCATGCGTCTTAATGAGCGCCTGGTTACCCTCCCAGAAGGATTTGAGCCGCATCGTCGAGTCAAGCGACTGCTGGAAGACAGAACCCGGATGGCCCAAGGGGAAATCGTGATGGACTGGGGTTTTGCCGAAACCATGGCATATGCCTCTTTGATTGACGACGGGTATTCTGTCCGGCTGTCAGGCCAGGACTCTGGACGCGGCACCTTCTCACATCGGCACGCGGTATTGAAGAATCAGGCGCGTCGTCAGCCCTATGTTCCGCTTCGCAGTATCAGCGACGATCCATCCAAATTCCTGGTAATTGACTCCCTCCTGTCAGAAGAGGCCGTCCTGGGCTTTGAATATGGTTATGCCACTACAGAACCCAGGACGCTCACCATCTGGGAAGCGCAGTTCGGGGATTTCGCTAATGGCGCTCAGGTCGTTATTGACCAGTTCATCAGCAGCGGCGAAGCCAAATGGCAGCGGTTGTGCGGCCTGACGCTCTTCTTGCCCCACGGGATGGAGGGTCAAGGCCCAGAGCACTCTTCCGCCCGGTTGGAGCGGTTCCTACAATTGTGCGGCGACAACAACATGCAGGTTTGCGTCCCGACCACCCCTGCCCAGTTCTTTCACCTACTGCGGCGGCAAATGATCAGACCACTGCGGCGCCCACTGGTTGTGATGACTCCAAAGAGCCTGCTTCGCCACCGCCATTCTGTCTCCTCTCTCAACGATGTGACGCAGGGACGCTTTCAGAACCTGATCGATGACACCTCAATTCAAGACAAGGCCGCGGTGACGCGGGTGGTCCTTTGTACCGGAAAAGTTTTCTTTGATCTGGATGAGGGGCGAATCGCACGCAAGGACTCTACGACAGCCATCATCCGGCTCGAGCAGTTGTATCCCATGCCGCAGGAAGAACTCGAGACGGCGCTCGCCGGGTATCCCAACTTTCAAACTCTAGTTTGGTGTCAAGAGGAGCCCCGCAATCAGGGATCCTGGCACCGGATCCAGAATCACCTGTCACGCGCAATACGCAAAGGTCAGCGTCTTCAGCACGTAAGCCGTGACGCATCGGCCTCACCCGCCGTGGGGTATTATCAGAAACATCTCGAGGAGCAAGAAACTCTGGTAAACGAGGCGTTGGGATCGCCTGCCGCTTCGCTTGCCGCCACCGGATCAGGGAGTTAAGCAAGTTGTCTGTCGAAATCAAAGTGCCCATGCTGCCCGAATCAGTTGCGGACGCAACCATGCTTCATTGGCATGTCAAAGTCGGGCAACTTGTGAGCCGCGATGACAACCTCGTCGATATCGAGACCGAGAAGGTGGTGCTCGAAGTGCCGGCGCCTCGGGACGGCGTCATCACCGAGATTCTGCGTACAGAAGGAGATACCGTTCTAGCAGATGACGTGATCGCGCTGTTCAAAGAAAGACCGTCAGATAGCGCACAGACCGAGACCCCGATATCCGAAGAAACAGACTCAACCCCGGCACAGGCTCCTGCTTTGACCGAAGAAGCAACCCCTACGGCTAATACGTCCTCGCCTGCTGCAACGGAAACCAATTCTGCCGCTGCGCCAGCCGGACCGGCGGTAAAGAACCTTGCCGCAATCAAAAGCGTCGATCTTTCGGATATACCGGGGTCTGGCCGCGGCGGGCGCGTCCTCAAGAGTGATGTGCTGGCCTACGCCGACTCATCCTCCCCGGCAGTCGCAACTAAGGAGACTCAAGGGATTCGTCGTGAGCGAATGAGCCGATTGCGTAAAACGATCGCCACACGTCTTATCGAGGCCCAGCATAATGCTGCGATTCTGACCACGTTCAACGAAGTAGACCTGTACGAGATCAAATCCCTGCGCGCCCGTTACCGGGACGCATTCGAAAAAGCCCACGGCGTACGCCTGGGATTCATGTCCTTTTTTGTCAGAGCCAGCGTCGAGGCACTGAAGCGTTTTCCTATCATCAACGCAGCGGTCGACGGATCGGACATCCTGTATCACGATTATTGCGATGTCGGGATTGCTCTATCATCACCGAGAGGTCTGGTCGTACCGGTGCTACGAAGCGCAGAGCACCTCGGGCTTGCGGACATCGAATCATCTATTGCTGCGTTTGGCGAGCACGCCAAGTCCGGCACGCTCAGTCTTGAGGATTTGACCGGCGGCACCTTTACGATCACCAACGGCGGCGTGTTTGGGTCAATGCTTTCAACGCCCATCCTCAATCCACCACAAAGCGCCATCCTGGGAATGCACAAGATACAGGATAGGCCTGTGGCCATAGATGGCAATGTTGTCATACGCCCGATGATGTACCTGGCGTTGTCGTACGACCATAGAATCATCGACGGCTCAGACGCCGTTTCTTTCCTGGTCGCGATCAAGGATGCACTTGAGGACCCTGCCCGACTGCTGCTGGGAGTTTAGGCAACGAATTCGGTGCGCCCGGATGGCGCTACAGTCCGATATTTGAAATGAGTAGCACATTACATGAGTGACTTTGACGTTGTCGTAATCGGTGCAGGACCTGGCGGATATGTTGCTGCAATCCGCTGTGCCCAACTTGGACTGAAGGCAGCGTGCATAGACCGCTGGGTGGGCAAAAGTGGCAACCCCTCTGTGGGCGGAACTTGTCTTAATGTCGGATGCATCCCTTCCAAAGCCCTGCTGGATTCTTCGGAACGATATGAAGACATGAAGCTGCATGCGGCAGATCACGGAATCAACACCGGCGACGTGTCGATCAATGTTGAAAAGATGCTGGCCCGTAAAGACAAGATTGTCTCGGAACTGACAGACGGCATCAGCGCGCTTTTCAAGTCCAACAAGATTGCTTTTTATGCTGGACAGGGTTGTCTTGTCGAAGCGGGCGTCGTCCGGGTATCGTCTGACGATCAAGATGACCAAACGCTCACGGCAAAACACGTGATCCTGGCTAGCGGGTCGCAGCCCGTGCAGTTGCCAGGCATGGCGGTGGACAACAAAACGATTTTTGACTCCTCCGGAGCGCTCGACTTTCCCTCTGTGCCTGAAAAACTGGGGATCATTGGAGCGGGAGTGATCGGATTGGAACTCGGCAGCGTGTGGCGACGCCTCGGCGCTGAAGTCGTGATCCTTGAAGCGGCCGAGTCCCTGCTCGGCTCGGCAGACCCCATGATTGCCCGGGAGGCTAAAAAGCAGTTTTCTCGCCAGGGGCTGGATATCCGTCTTGGCTGCAAAGTCACACAGGTCGACAATTCCGAGAACGGGTGCACCGTCCACTATCTTGACCGAGAAAACAACAAAAGCATTGGTGTCGAACGCCTAATCGTTGCGGTGGGGCGCCGGCCCTGTACAGACGGTCTTTTGGATCCGAATTGTGGAGTAGCGCTCGACGACAACGGAGTGGTTCCGGTGGATGCCGATTGCGCTACGGCTGTGCCGGGCGTTTGGGCCATCGGGGATGCGGTTCGGGGACCCATGCTGGCGCACAAGGCCTCAGAAGAAGGCATCGCGGTGGCGGAACGCATTGCTATCGGAGCCAGTCATATCGATCACTCGATAATTCCGTGGGTGATTTATACCCATCCGGAAATCGCCTGGGTGGGCGCAACAGAAAAGGAGCTCAAGTCACAGGAGATCCCCTACACTGCAGGCGTGTTTCCTTTCGCAGCAAGCGGGCGTGCCAAGGCAGTCGGGGTGACAGACGGATCCATAAAGATTCTTGCCGGTCGTGATTCAGACCGAATTCTTGGAGCACATATGATTGGGCCTCAAGTGTCGGAATTGATTAATGAAGCAGTGCTTGCCATGTCGATGGAGGCCAGCGCCGAAGACCTGGCCCGCACGGTGCATGCCCATCCGACGCTCGCAGAGGCGGTTCATGAAGCGGCTCTGGCGGCCCACGGGCGTGCCATTCATAAAGTCAATCGCTAGCGGATTTGAGATGGGTGGTACTCGCTCAGGCACCCGCTCTCTTCCACTCACGACCGCGCGCGGAGAATCCGTAAGTGCCTAAATTCATGCTATAATTCCAGGCTGCGTTGAAAAAAGCGTCTCTCGCTTGATCCGCGCTTTTGGCATAAAACCTCCTGCGCCACCCCAGTCGTACAGATACAACGCTTAGTACAGGACTCTCATGAAAAAAGCTGAACCGGTTCTCAACTACGAAGAATTCCCTCACCTCTCCTACGGCGTCGTCAAGATCGAAAAAGCGGAACTGCCGAGTGGCGGTTCGGACGGCACCTGCTATCGCTATGTAGTCGCCAACTCGGTTTCTTCCGTCACCGGCTATCGTCAGGGCACCAAGCGCGAGGTCACTCAGTATTGCGCCACCCTGATTGAAGACCTGAACCTCAGAACCATCCCCAAAAAGAAAGTTTAGCGACGACCCGCGGCCGCTTGGCCGTCCTCCGCGAAAATCAATAGGCCCTCAATAGTCAGGGCATTCTGACGCGCCAACACTGGAATCCCTTATGCCGATTGGCCAGATTCCCCTCTCTCAACTCGCTCTGATATTTATTCCCGTCGCGGCGGTGATCTTCATCCAATGGCGATGGTCGTTGAACTACCGGGATACCCTTTATGGACTTGCCCGGATGGTCGGACAACTTTTGGCCGTTGGCTACGTACTCGTATTTCTGTTCGAGTCCGATAACCCAATAGTAATTTCCATCGTGCTATTAATAATGATTGCGATCACCAGCTGGATAGCGCTCCGGCCGCTTGATCAATCGCGGCCTGGACTCTACTGGATCGCCCTACTCTCAATTACCGCGGGCTGTGTTCCGGTTCTGATGCTCGCTACCCAGCTAGTGATCGATGTGGAACCTTGGTATGCGCCCCATTACCTAATTCCGCTTGCGGGCATGATTTTCGCCAACTCTATGAACCCGTTGAGCATTGCTGGAGAACGCTACCAAGCCGAACTCGACCATGGCCACAGTCATGGAAAGGCGCGTTATATTGCGATGCAGACCGCAATGATCCCGCTGGTGAACTCGCTTATGGCAGTGGGTCTCGTTTCCCTTCCCGGTATGATGACAGGACAGGTTCTTTCAGGCGTTTCTCCACTCATTGCGGCGCGCTATCAAATTCTCGTGATGTGTATGCTCTTTGCGGCATCCGGTATATCGGCAGCGTGTTTTCTAACGCTCTGGATGAGGCGCTCGCAGCGCTCATCCTGAACCACTATTTTCGGCTGGCCGATACCTGCAGTGCCAGCGCAGCGAATAAAACCGCTCCACCTATCAGTGTTGTCATTGTAGGCAGATTATCCAGCATCAGCCAGACCCACAGCGGCGCCAGCAACGGCTCACCCAAAGCAAAAAGAGTTAACTGGACAGCGGGCACTCCTTGTGCGGCCAGCGCGAACAACACGCTACCCAGTCCAACCTGCACGACGCCGAGCAGCGTACACCACATCGCTTCGATCCATGGGATGGCGAGACCAACACCCGTACCAATACTGATCGAGAAACTTACCGTGGTTCCAATTGCTCCGCCATAGAACACTGCCGGAGTCATGTCGACGTTTTTCCCGACCCGGAGACTGACGGCATACACACCAAAAAATACGATACCCAGAATTGCCACCGCCACGCCCATGGTATCTCCAATCTGCAGTCGTCCACCGACCATGATGCCTATCCCAAGGATAGCCAACACGATACTGATCCAGACCCGTGCGCGCACCTCTTCTCCTAGAAATAACCGACCCAATAAAGCGGCCAGAATCGGCGCCGCGGCCATCACAAACACCGCCACAGCAACGGTCGTGTACTTCAGCGCAACGACGTTGCACAACATGGCGCCGCTCAATAATGCACCAGAAATAACCGTCTTCAGGCCGCCCATTCGCAATACCGCAAGAGTGGAGCGCCGATAGCGGATCAAGGTCACAGCCGCCACAAAGAGGGTGAGTGAGAGGCACCGATAGAAATTGATCTGCCACTCCGTTGCCTGCTCAAGGGACTTGACCACAACGCCCGCGAGGCTCCAGAACACCGGCGCGGTGATCGCGAAAACATAGTGACGCTTCAAAAGACCTCTCCCAGGGTGCATTTTGCTCAAGACACGCGTTAATCTACTGCTGGTTGACCGATTTTGACACTAAGCGGATCCAGATATGTCTGCCCAAGCCCAGTGGTATTTTGACTTTGTCTCACCTTACGCGTACTTGCAGTTCAAGCGCCTCAACCAGGTGCTTCCATCGCTCGACTATGAAATGGTGCCTATCCTTTTCGCCGGCCTGCTGAAGCACTGGAAACATAAGGGGCCGGCCGAGATTGGGCCAAAGCGTATAGATACCTATCGGCATTGCCAATGGCTGGCGGAGGACCTGGGCATAGCCTTCCGATTGCCACAAGCGCATCCGTTCAATCCTCTGCCCTATCTGCGTCTTTGCATCTCGCTGGGAAGCTCTGCCGAGGTGATCGACAGTATTTTTAGCTACATCTGGACCGAGAGTCCGCCGGTCCATTCGGAAGCGGGTATTGAGGAGATCGCCCGCAGGCTCGAGATTGCCGATCTGAAAGCCTACCTACAAGCCCCGGAGACAAAAAAGCAACTGCGGGGCAACACGGAACGCGCTATTGCGGCAGGTGTTTACGGTGTCCCGACTTTTGTAGTCGGTACAGAACGCTTCTGGGGACTCGACCAGATGGAAATGCTGACCCAATGGCTTGCAAAACCCGATGAGTTGGCTCACATTGCAACCGCGAATCTCTCCGAGCTGCCGACGGGCCTTTAGAACAACGGCTCGATGCGATGGCTGGCTTACTCGATAGAACTCTGAATTCATATGTTTGGGAGGAATGATGGAAGAAACCGGTGTCGCCCGATCGTATCGGGCCGAGACGCTGCAAGAGCAGCAAGCTGCCTACGACGATTGGGCAAACCAATACGAAATCGATCTGTGCGCCATGGGATACCGGATACCGGCGGTCATGGCCGCAGTGGCGACACGTTTTATCCCGGCCAACACCGCGCCGATACTGGATGCCGGATGTGGCGGCGGCATCCAGGCAGAACCGCTCGCGATGCTGGGTTATGGCCCCATTACTGGTATTGACCTGTCTGAAGGCATGCTAGAGGTGGCCCGCGCAAAAAACCTCTACCAGGAACTGCGCCAGATGACACTCGGTGAAAAGCTTGACTTTCCAGATGATCAATTCGCTGCGATCATCTCAACCGGCACGATCACCCCGCATCATGCTCCTCCGAAGAGTTTTGAGGAGTTGATCCGGATCGCCAGGTCTCGCGCCCCGATTATCTTCAGTATGCGGGACGATCCGGCGCAAGAGCCACAGTACCCCGAGTCGGTGACAGCGCTTGCCGAGGCTGGTCTGTGGCGCAAGGTATTCTCAACCGAGAGCTTCTACAGCATGCCTTACGGGGAACCCAAGATCACTCACCGCGTCCACGTCTACGAAGTGGCCTGAACGGGATGCCCTATGCTCTTTGAAACCGCGCGGCTTAGAGATTTCCGACCCAGATCGGGGGGCGGTAACGATCCCAGCGCAGTTGCTGTTCCAGTTGTGCCGCGACCTGGAGAATCAGATGATCCTTGCCAGAGTGTCCGGCCAACTGCACCGCACACGGATGCTCACCCTCATTAAGCGGTACAGGCACAGATGCGGCAGGCTGGCCGCTGACATTACAGATATAGGCAAAGGGAGCAAACGCATGGCCTCTTTCTCCCCAG
>MDSX01061874.1_pt1 | contig 11337 bp, 9 predicted proteins | sample 811141 | NCBI WGS metagenome assembly MDSX01 (sample SAMN05326642, study PRJNA326480) | marine metagenome | isolation source: seawater | place: Atlantic Ocean: South East | collected 2010
CATGTATGTAAACATATTTTTGAATCGTATTCTGGATTTTTAGCAGCAGGCTTCGTAAATACCTTCGTTCGAAGTTACAATAATACAAGTAAAATAAGGACTAATAATATATCATAAGATAAATAAGATTGAAGATCAATTAATAAAACTAACTCCTGATCACAGGCAATAATAATATATAATAATATATTAATAAATATTTAGACGAAAATAGATACATCCCATGTAATAAACATAATAAATATATTATAGTTAGCCTTTTTACAACCCCATCTATATATATCCATGCATGCATGCATGTTTAATATTACGAAACCTTGCGAACGAAGGTATATTAGCTGCATAACTTTTACAAATAGATTATTACTATATGATATGATATGTTATAGTACGAAGGTAATAATAAGCGAGAATGCAAACCGTGTCATCAGTAGAAGCGGCGGCGCTCAGCAAGATGGACGCTCCGAGTCAGCACAAAGAACATCGCCCTCCGCGTGCGGGTGGTAAGGCAAATAAGAAACGGAAGATAGGGAAAAAAGAGTGCATCGGTGATGAAAAACTGCAGGGTAAGAATCCCCGCGCGTTCATCTTCAAGTCTTCTTCGAAGGCCAAGAGGGCTCGAACAATCGCAGCCGAGAAACAGCAACGCAAACTCCGCGTGCCCATTGTCGATCGGCAGTCAAACGAGCCCCCACCGTACGTCGTGTTAGTACAAGGGCCACCGGCTTGTGGCAAAACGACGGTAATCCGCTCACTTGTAAAGCACTATACCCGACACTCGCTGTCTGAGGTGAGAGGACCGATTACCGTGGTAAGCGGCAAGCGAAGACGAATCCAGTTTGTTGAGGTTGGCAACGATTTGAATGCCATGGTCGACGCCGCAAAGCTCGCCGACTTGGTGCTGCTCGTCGTAGACGGTAGTTACGGTTTCGAGATGGAGACTTTTGAGTTCCTAAATGTCCTTCAGGTGCATGGTTTCCCAAAAGTCATGGGTGTACTGACACACCTCGACAATTTCAGTGATCCGAAGAAACTACGCAGGCAGAAGAAAACCCTAAAGGCGCGTTTCTGGTCGGAAATACACAACGGCGCAAAACTATTTTATTTAAACGGCACACAAAACGGGCAGTATCTCAAACGCGATACCCTGAACCTGGCACGGTTCATTTCAACTGCAAAGTTCAAACCTCTCACATGGCGCAGCACACATCCGTATGTTGTTGGCGATAGGTTTGAAGATATCACACCACCGGGTCGAGACGGTGGCATGGAATATTCGGAATGTGATGTCGCAGTATATGGATGGTTACACGGCTGCAACATGAGACCTGGACAACTTGTGCATATCGCAGGTGTTGGTGACTGCACAGTGGATGACATTCAGACCCTCCCGGACCCGTGTCCTCTGCCATCATCGGACAAAAAGTCACGGAAACTTGCTGAGCAGTCCAAGCTTCTATATGCGCCAATGTCCGATGTCGGTGGATTACTATATGACAGAGATGCTGTATATGTCAATGTGGATGACCGAGATGTTAACTTCTCGAGGCAGGTTGAGAAAGCTGAGAACAGCCTCGTAAACAGCGCAGAAAATACTGAGATCGGGAATACTGGCGTTGGAATGGTCTATGGTTTGCAGGACGCGCAAATAGCACTAGATGACAAATTAATTCTTTCCGGAATTCAGTTGCTCGTGGGACAAAAGACGCTTAAAGGGGAAGATGTGGAGAGTTCAGAAGAAAAGGTTGTTCTCCAAGAAAAAAAGATCGGAAGTCTTCAAGCGATAGATCAGCACGACGGTGACGATGTGCCCAAGTACAGGGCAAACAGGATGAGACGCGCAGCCATTTTTAACGATGACCGCGACGCCGTGGAAAATGATGGAAGCAAGGAATGTAAGGAAATTGATGTTGACGTCATCACAGGACACATCGGGATGAATGTGGCCGATCCGAATGCAACAACCTCACGCAGCATTTGCGTTTTAGGAACTGAGTGCGAATCTCATCCAGGTGCACGGCAATGTGAGATGCAAGTCGTACTTGATGATAGTGGTGGTTTCTTCAAACGAGCAAGCCACACGAATTCAGATGCATTCGATGCTTCGAAATCATTATGTAGATTTCGGCGCTTTCTCGCTCTTGATTATCGCGGACTGAACAGCAGATTTGTGACAGGCGATTGGACAGCAGCTGCGGGTAGAAATGATGATAGCACAGACACAGAAGCTACAATAAGCCACGCGCAACTTGAAGGGGAACATGCTGACATTTACGGCAACTTTGAGGACCTAGAGACTGGGGAAACTTTTGGCACAACCGCGGGGAACTCATTCAACGACAATTCCTGCAAATTTGAGGAAACCATCACCGAAAAACATCTGAAACAAAAGATTGTGGAGACACGTACACTTCCATGCAAAGACAAGTCGCTTTGTCCAAGCAAAATCATGGAGATTGGCAATGGCGCCCAAACTGCCGATCTAAATATTCCTGTGTCTTACTTTGACTACGTGAAGGACGAGTTGCAAGCACGAGTTGCAAAGACGCATCATGAACTTGATAGTTTGTCCGATTCGACGCGCGAGGTTTTAGAAGGCCACCGTCCAGGTTCTTACCTTAGGCTCGTTTTAAGACGTGTTCCACGCGAATGGGTGGCACATTTCGATCCCAATCGCCCCATTCTTATCGGTGGTTTACTTGCCTCAGAGGATTCTTTCGGCTATCAACATCTGCGTTTGAAAAAGCACAGGTGGTTTGCAAAAGTGCTAAAGAATCAAGATCCTCTAATCTTTTCAATCGGCTGGCGCAGATTTCAGTCGATTCCAGTGTACTCTATGCAGGATGCAAACGGTCGCCATCGCATGATCAAGTATACTCCAGAACATATGCACTGTCACGCAACTATTTATGGGCCGATGATCCCACAGAATACAGGTGTCGTGGCATTCCAGTCACTGGCTGGAAAGCTTGTCTCGTTCCGGATTTCAGCGACTGCCACTGTTCTGGAAGTAGATCACGCAATAAAAGTCATGAAAAAACTAAAGCTTGTTGGATCTCCGATACAAGTGTTCAAAAACACAGCTTACATACGCGGTATGTTCAATTCCGCGTTAGAAGTCGCAAAATTTGAGGGTGCTGCATTGCGTACGGTTTCGGGTATTCGCGGACAAGTCAAAAAAGCAGCAAAATCAGGCGAGTCTGTGCAAAGATTAAAAAAACCAGAGAATGTTGGTTCCAAAGTTCACGAGGAGGGAATTTTCAGAGCTTCATTTGAGGATAAACTTCTTCTTTCTGATGTCGTATTCCTGCGTAGCTGGGTGCGTGTAGAAGTTCCAAAGTATTTCAATCCGGTGATATCTTCCTTGGTTGGGAAATATGGAAGCTGGAAGGGCATGCGGACGGTGGCACAACTTCGGCACGAGCGGCATCTTCCGATTCCAATAAATGACGATTCAATTTACAAACACATCGCACGACCGGCACGTGTGTTTAATAAAACACGCGTGCCTAAATCCCTCCAGCGGGTCCTTCCGTTTGATTCGAAGCCTAAGATCGAGACAAAGAAAAGACGGCGCACGCTTGAACAGAAGCGCGCAGTTGTGCTTGAAGGTGAAGAGAAGAGTCTCGCAACATTAGTGCAGCACCTAAGCACCATTCGTAACGATCGTGCTGGTAAAGTTAGATTCAAAGCGATATCAAAGAGAGATGAACGATCCAAGCAACTGATCAAAGAGGTAGCGTGGCGAAAAGACCTCAAAAGACAAGAGAGGAAGAAGCGCTATCGTGAGCAAAGTAATGTGGGGAAAAAGACTTTTTGAGGAAAGAATGAAACAGGAGTTGGATCATTATTGCCTATATGTCTGGGAGATGAAGAACTATATATTCCGTGGTTCATTAAAAATATCGGAGATGAAGAACTATTCCGTGGTTCATTATTATTAAAAATATCGGAGATAGAGATCTATTTCCGCGGAATTTTTTTTTTCATTAAAAATATCTTCAGACGTATTAAATATTTTATTGAGTTTGGTCATCCTCTTTTTATACACGAGTATTTGAGCTGATCTACCACAGCTCGTGCCGGACTTGAAGCTTTTGCCAGCTGATTTGCCAGACTTGGGTAAAGCTGAACAGCAGGGAACACGCCTGTCAAGTTCCCTCATGCAAGGCATTTCCCGAAGCAATGAGGCATACCTGCAAGTTGAAGCATGCTTATACCATGACTATTTCTTTCGGAATGTTCTCCTCCGGAATCGATACATATTGTGAAAGGATCTCCCTGAATCGCTCGCCTGTCATGGTTTCAGCTTCAAGTAGTTCCTCGACGATGACATCGATGACCTCACGATTGTCCTTGATTTGCCGAAGTGCCACAACATACGCTTCATCTGCAATACGTTTTGTGGCTACATCGATGTCATTTGCGAGTTTTTCGGACATCGCATTTCGCGCCATCATGCGCATGATCATGTCCCCTCCCTGGGATGAAGGATCATTCAAGGCCCAAGGGCCGACATCCGACATACCAAAAGTGGTAACCATCTGTTTGGCCATGTTGGCAACTTGTTGAAGATCACCAGAGGCACCTGTCGTGACCTCGGCGTGTCCAAAAATGACCTCTTCGGCTGCGCGACCTCCAAGGGCACCAACAACTCGGGCGAAGATTTGTTGCTTACTGATGAGGGAAGGATCCTCCCCTGGAATGAACCAGGTGAGACCTTTGGCCTGGCCACGTGGAACAAGTGTCACCTTTTGAACAGGATCGTGACCAGGAGTTAAAGTACCACAAATTGCGTGACCAACCTCATGATATGCGACCAAAGATTTTGCCTTGCCGTCGGTCATTCGGGTGCCTTCCATGCCGGCCACAATTCGGTCAACAGAGTCATCAATCTCAATCAGAGTTATCGCATCTTTGCCACGGCGACCAGTAAGTATCGCTGCTTCATTCAATAAGTTTGAAAGATCGGCGCCAGAAAAACCAGGGGTGCGTTTAGCAATCGTTTCGATGTCAATATCTTCTGTGAGGCGTTTATTCTTAGCGTGCACTTTCAAAATCTCAATGCGTCCTTTGACATCAGGTACATCGACAGTGACTTGGCGATCAAACCGACCAGGGCGGAGAAGAGCGGGATCCAGAATGTCAGCGCGATTCGTTGCCGCGACAACGATAACACCAGTGTTACCTTCGAAACCGTCCATTTCAGTGAGCAGCTGATTGAGGGTCTGCTCGCGCTCGTCATTGCCCCCGCCAATACCAGTTCCACGGGATCGACCAACGGCATCGATCTCATCGACGAAAACTATGCAAGGAGCATTTTCTTTTGCCTTCTTGAATAGATCCCGAACACGCGAAGCGCCGACGCCAACAAACATCTCGACAAACTCTGATCCAGAGATGGAAAAGAATGGGACACCCGCCTCACCCGCAATAGCCTTGGCCAAAAGAGTTTTCCCTGTTCCAGGTGGTCCGACAAGGAGGACACCTTTGGGAATCTTGGCTCCGACTGACGTGAACCTTTCGGGTCGCTTAAGAAATTCCACCACTTCCATGAAGTCATTTTTCGCTTCATCGACGCCTGCGACATCATCGAAAGTAACGCCAGTGTTGGGCTCCATTTGGAATTTTGCCTTTGACTTCCCGAAGGCCATTGGATTGTTGCCCCCAGGACCTCCCATTCCCCCGGGCATGCCGCCGCCATTGCTTTGGTTGCGGCGTGTCAGGAGGAAAAGACCGCCAACGAGAAGAAGCGGAAATGCGAGGTTGCCTAGCAGGTTGAGAAAAACAGCGGAACCGTCTTCTGCGTTTGTATGAGCTGCGAAGTCGACATTTTTTTCCCGGAACTTATTCAACAGCTCAGATGAAGTTCCGGGGAGCTGCACACGCACACGTTGAACACGATTGCCCAGCTCAGGCGAAACTGCTTCTACGATGGCTATAGTGCCATTTTCATAGAGATCGACCTTCCTCACTCGTCCCAGGTCAAGGTATTCCTGCAAAAAAATAGTAAAGACATATTTGCTATGTCCTTGAACCAGGCGCAAGGTTCCGAAATTGGAGGGGGACGGGCAGGAGATAGGCGTACCAGAAAGCGAGAGTATGACATTCGCGAAGAGGCTACCCCTTGATCGTCTGCAGCAGAGGCTTCGGTGCTGGGAAGCAGGGCTGCAGCCTGAAAAGCACACATATGTATCACGGGCCGTCATCTTTTATCAAGTGAAGTGCTTTGCGGCGGGCGGTCGTGAGTCCGCGGACAGAAAAGCATGAAATAACTTACCCCAAGAAGAGCCACACGTAGGATCTTGCGTCGCTCAGCAGTTGGCACGCCTTCCGAAAGTGCGGCCTGCACTTCAGCCTGGTGGCAGCGACCGAGTTGTGCTGCGGCTGCAACCATGGCTCCACCAAGTTTGTGTTCAGGACTTGGGCCTGCATGGCAGAAAAACGAGGCGACGCGGGATCGTGCTTTCTGTGCGGAGATTCCAGAGGCGAAGCCGAATGCACATGTCGTGGAAGCCATTGTTTATGACGTGGAAGAGTCGCCGTTCGCAGAAGCGTGGCAAGTGGTGTGTTTGACAGGACTGAGGCGTGGCAAGATAAAAGGACAACTTTACGAAATTGGCGACGTGGCACGCTCACAGCCTCCGTTGTGGGGCACCCGTATCCATTAATTTTAACCCGGTTTTAAACCGAGAATATGAAGTGAGAGTAAACGAACGAAACAGTATCGGAACGAAAGCTTGATAATATATTTAATAAATAAACCTAGCTCGCTATGTCGTTGACTTTCGGTCGGCAGTGTGGTTACCATACGAACACTGGTCGGTTGCAAAACCGACACGCGCTTCGCGTCAATATTTTGGGTCGCGCGTGTTTTTTTCCCCTATGGCGCTTATACAGGCCTAGTCAGGACGGCGAGCGCACTGTGCCGCTTGCTAATATGCTGTTCGGCGCCAAAAATGCAAATATCGCACAGCTCATGCGGCGGCTCGATTGCCGCGTTCACGAAGAGACGCCACGACCCTTGAAATTAACACACGGTCAATCGATTGAACTTTGGTCATACAACCGAATATCTGTAACAGAATTCGGTATATTGATCTAAATGACAAAACATCGCTGTAGAACACGTTGGGAGCACTCAAAGAGCGAAATACCCCTCGACGATAATGCGCGACACGTTACGAGGTCGCCCTCCGTGTTTGGCGCCCAGCAGCATCTTTGCAAGCGGTCCAGCGCGCTCGCCGTTCTGATTAGGCCTGACTAGGCGCCATAGGAAAAAAAAACACGCGACCCAAAATATAGTACAACCGACCGAAACTGGGTCCGACCGCGAGTCAACGATATAGGGAAAGTGGTCTATATATATATATGATAAATAAAGTCTTTATGATACGTTCATATATTAAAAATCGTTATGCATAGAAAAATGTCACCCTTAAGAAATTCAGAATACGAAGGTATCTCCATCTCGTCGTACATAATCATATTTATTTCGAAACTGAACATGATCAATACTATGTTGTCATATATCTACCCTTCTTTATTTAATAATATGATGATGCGTATTAAATATAAATGCCTTCGAAGCAATAAATACCATGAAGCAAAATCATGCTACTTCTAGGGCTTTCCAACTCCTTCTGAACCACAACGACGGTCTCGCCTCAAGGTCGCAAGCCCGGTCCACGAAAATTCAGGTGCGCACACAACACATCGTCAGCGTCATTGTTACTTGTATTCACCCGCGCATGTACGAGCCCTGTTTGGCTCCTCCGATAGGGTCATCTTAATAGGGTTTCGCTGCATCTCGTCTTCCCCGTGCAGACGGCCGAACCCCGACTCCGGTTCTTCGGCAGCTTTCGAGCTCGTGTGCTTCTCTTCCCGTGACTGATATTCTACGAAAAACTTGACGATGCCTTGTTCAACCAGGATGCCCCCCAAGTTCGATCCCTCTTCCGTTATTGAGGTCTTCCTCCGTGCCACTGGTGGTGAAGTAGGGGCTGCCTCCTCTCTCGCCCCCAAGATCGGTCCGCTGGGTCTCTCTCCAAAAAAGGTTGGGGAGGATATCGCCAAAGAAACTAAGAAAGACTGGAACGGCCTTCGCGTGACTGTCAAGCTTACTGTGCAGAACCGACAGGCGAAGGTTTCTGTAGTCCCCTCTGCCTCTGCGCTCGTCATTAAGGCTCTCAAGGAACCGCCCCGCGATCGAAAAAAGGTGTGGAGTTTTCTGCCTTCTGCGGCCCACCCATCTTCCACCATCATATCATGCCCACGGCTATGATGAGCGTATTTTCATCACGGCAATTGTATATTGAAACCGGTGATAACCACTTTGTGATGGCTGGCTCCCTCAGTCCCTGCGTCTTGATTTGCCTGTTGCATTCCGAACTGCGTCCCCCTTCTTTTTTATCTCTCCCCTTACCATTTGTCCTCCTCCTTCTTCAAGGTCAAACACATCAAGCACTCCGGCAACATTAGCCTGGATGATGTAATCGAAATCGCACGCATAATGCGTCCAAGGTCTATGGCAAAGGAGCTCAAGGGAACTGTCAAAGAGATTCTCGGCACAGCGAAGTCAACAGGGTGCACCGTCGAGGGAGAGGACCCTCAAGATGTGCAGCAATCCATTGAAGATGGTGACATCGAGATTCCCGATAAATAAAAATCGCACGAGCGAAGTCGCTTTTCGTTGGTTCGTTGGTAGACACTTGTTAGCGAAAAAGATCTTTTAACATTTACCAAAAGGGAAAAATTAAAGCACAGCGCTCAAGTTCTCTGCGCCTAAGAGGTTACTTTGCCAGGCCCTGGCAGCCTCTCGTCATCAGTTCGTACACATGTTGCTGCATCAGAGCAAAGCGATTCTGCAGACTTATTTACAGGCTTCGTCACAGGTTGGGCCGCGTTTTTGGAGATGCGCTGCACTCTTGCAGCCCTCCTTTCCTCCATGTCTGCAGAGTTGCGCCCGAAGAATTCGTCCTCATCATCCGATGACTCCTCTGTACCCGTCTCTTCCGAAGGGTAGTCACCACCGTATGCCAGTGCTGCGAAATCGTCGTCCGAATCGGAAATTTCGGAAGCACGAGTCTCTGCAGGTGCATCTTTGCCAGCCTCATCAGTTGACGATTGGGTAACACTTTTGGCTGGTTCCCCATCCTTTGCCCTGCCTGCACGTGCCGCCAAGATATCATTAGTGCGTCTCATTACCTTCAGCTTGATGGAGCATCTTGCATCGGCCCCGATCCAGTAATCCGACAAGAGGATAATCACAACCGAGTAAGAGCCAGGGTTAACCACAGGGAACTGGAGCTGTATTGTTGTTCCGTTGGCTTTAGACTGAGCATCACAAAGCACCAGATTATCGAGCCTCTGGTGAGATAGCACCGTGTTCGCTGCCGGGTCCGCTACCAAAAGCCACCAGCCTTCACTTCGCTCAAAATTGTGGCAAAATGGAAGGGGGGGTTGATCATCCTTGTTGACAATGATCATGCTGTTGGCTTCATCTGTGCAGGGACCACGGCATATTCTGAGGGTTACCGTGCATGTTACAATATCCATACCGCAGATTTCATCCTCTCCTTCAGTCTCAAACATCGCATGGAGCGATTCGATCCTTGGGGCAAATCTTAAAAATGTTTCGGTATCTATTATCTGACCTGCAGTTAGGCCCACTTGAGAAAAAAGCTCGCGCCTTGCAGACCCTGTTCTTGAATTCGCCAAAAGATCGCGGAGTGACCGACACTTCGCGCGTGTCAGCTGTGCTGCAGCCCTCTCATCTATGTGTGGTAGCTGAAGCAAAGATGCCAAACCTTCGGAGTTATCTCCCCTGCGGACGGATGGTGCAACAGCTTGCGTGACACACTGTGCAAACTCAAGAAGGCTGAGCACTGGGCGCAGATGGCAGTATCCAAGTTGGTTATGCGGCAAGAATGCCAACTTCAGGGCCTCGTCCCACAGCCTTGGCATCGCGGCCACAACTAACTTCAGATCAGCCTCAAGCGACGCGTCTACATCTTCTGTTTTTCTACAGGCTTGCGCTAGGAGTAACATGTGCGCTTTCAAAACTGCCGGATGTCGCCTTTGAAATTTTGGATCCTTGTGGTCATATTCACTGCGAAGTACCGTTAGCAACCGTCGCACAGGCTCCTCATGATCACGCCTATAAGGGAGCTGTATGTACTCTGCAGCGACGGAGAGTAGCTTTGGTACCTTTGCAATCGATAGATTAGGCTTCAGCTCGCCGGAAAAATGCCGTATGCTCTGTTTCAGCACACCGCCACTGCTCCCAACATATCTGTTTAAGTTCATGATTGCAGCCACAGCAAACCCAAGTGGGAGAAGGATACCAAAGCCAACAAGGAGGCAGAGAATAAGAGGCGCCGTGCCATCTTGACCAAACATCCATTGAGGCAGTGCTATACCAAGTCTGACGGGCTGTTTTCCATCGGGATGGCCATGTTTCTCGAAGTTTTCACGAGCTGTGTCATCTGTCAACGCCTTATACGCAGGAGTGATAGAATCGGTGAAGAAAAGGTGCGCCTCCGGGTTGGGGTTTTTATCCGGATGATACTGGAGTGAGAGCTTACGGTAAGCCTTCTTGATGACGCTCATGTCCGATCCTATAGATATGTTGAGTATGGAATAGGGATCGAACACCTCGGTTTCCGATACCCGCGAGCTTGTGACGTGCGCTACGAGTAAGACAGAAAATACCCAGCCGATCGCGAGCACGAGGTTGGAGCCGCAGAGAAGAGCGCGCAGTTTTCGACGGATCGTGGGCGTGGCACGCGCAGCTCGCGCAGCCTGAGCTTTACCCCACTTCGAGGATGCATCTGCTGGCTCGGACGCTGCGCTCGTGGCTCTCTTCGTCTTGTCATCGTTGTACATGGTGAGGCACTCGAGCAGCCAGTCACCGACGCGCCAGACCGTGACTGGGACGAGGAAGAACTGAATCAGAGATAAGAGAAAAATTGGAAAGAGATTGCCGTGGCTTTCCGTCGCATCCGCCATCTTTCTTTACAAGCTGGCACTGCTTTGCTGATCTTCCGGATATGTCCCGGCCTTGTTCACCGTTGCGACTTTCAGATACTTGATTAAGCGTACCTTCATTCGTAAGTGTTTCGCTAATAATAGCACACCTCACTACGAAGGTAAGAGTTACCTTCGTATTCTGAATTTCATAAGGGTGAGCCACTTTTTTATGCATAACGATTTAATATAATAACTTAAAGACTTTATTTTATCATTACGATCCACACAATCACTCCAGTGGGCAAACAGTATAAAGATTCCGCTTATGTTCACGTAAGCGACTTATCCTTAACTATAATCAAGTTA
>MDSX01009182.1_pt1 | contig 11327 bp, 10 predicted proteins | sample 811141 | NCBI WGS metagenome assembly MDSX01 (sample SAMN05326642, study PRJNA326480) | marine metagenome | isolation source: seawater | place: Atlantic Ocean: South East | collected 2010
ACTTCTTTTAAATCTACTCCCCGGTAGCTCAGTTGGTAGAGCGATTGACTGTTAATCAATTGGTCGCTGGTTCGAGTCCGGCCCGGGGAGCCAGATTTATAGTCCTAAAGTGTCTCCACAATCAATCTTTTGAATTTTGTTGTACTCCAGCCATGAGATCTATCTAAATAGTGAATAGGTATCTCAAGATCATCTCCAGTGAATGATTTATCTTTATAGTCATCACCCAAAAATCTAACATCTATCGTTTCATTTGTGAGAATCTCATAAAGATCGGATTCAGTCTTATAGCAGATGATCCGATCAATTTGCTCCAGTGACGACAGAATCATCTTTCTTTCGTTGACATTCAAGATTGGCTTAATTTTTTCAGGCCTTTCAATCGATGGGTCTTCGTGCAGCAGAAGCAATAAAGTATCACAATTGTTTTTGCATTCATCGAACATGTGTATATACCCTGGATGAATTACATCAAAGTTTCCAGCAATTACACCAACCTTAAAAGTCACGCTAGATAGCCTTCAAAAAATTTATTGATGAGGATGATTCCCAGCTTTTACATGTTGGACATTGCCATGAGAATGAAATTGTTTGATAACCACATTTCTTGCAGCTAAATTTATACTCTGATTTCGTTTTTTTATTTAGTTTATGACGCATCTTTTTGCTAAGTTGATTGGATATCTTTGACACAATTGAGTAATTGTCATCAAGTTTATCAATTTCCTGGACTATATCTTGACTTTCTATGAACGACTGCATTACATCTTCAATTATTTTATTGTTAATATCCGGGTACATGACACCCACCAGAGCAAGATAGTCAATACTTTCTGGAATATTATCTAAAAGTTTACTTAGCTCTAGATTTAAAGTTTCTAGATGATCGTCAGATGATTGAAGAATTTTTGGCAGTGCTAGTATAAAAGCAACTCTGTTCTTTTTTACCATTGATATGAATGATTTGATCGCCGGAATATTATCTGAGTTTTGTATGTCAATGAGCATTTTTATGTATTCACTTCTAATTGAATCAGTATGAAGACCTTGGGCTTTGAGAAGATAATCATTTGCTGATTTGATATCATCATTTTCTATATGCATTTCAGCTATTTCACAATAATAGTGGTTTCTGCTAACAGATAAGTCCAAATTATGATCAGCATCTAACTCTTCTAAATAATTGAGTGCATTCTCCCATTCACCAAAATACTCATTGATAATAATTAATTTATTTAGTGCTTCTTCTTTGTGGGTCTCATTCTCTTTGAGTTTTAGAAAAATTTCTTCTGATTTATTATAGATTCCTGCTGAGAAGTAATTCTCAGCTAATTCAAACAATGTTTGATAATAATGATTTTCTGGGAGGTCATCTTTTGAGAGTATATATTCATGAAGCTGAATTGCTTTATCTACCCTACCCTGTTTTCTAAACAATACACCTAGTGCAAGATGAGTTTGTATAGTTTCGTCATCAATTTCTATAAGATTTGAAAATAGATTAATTGCTTTATCAGATTCTTCATTCAGGAGATACTTTAGACCCGTTAGATAGTCAGGATTAATATCGTCATTACTGTTCTTTTCAAAGATGTTTATATATATATAGACAAAAAAGCCAAATAAAATAAAGATCCCAGTTAAATAGAAGACGCTTTCAGACAGCATATTATGTAACTATCTTGTTGCCAGCATCCTTGACTGATTCTCTAAAATCCTTTCCAGGTTTAAAGTGAGGTACATATCTATTCTGAATATTGACAGATTCTCCAGATTTTGGATTTCTCCCTGTTCTTGATTTCCTAAATCTAAGGGCGAAACTTCCAAACCCTCTGATTTCGATTCTGTCTCCATTTTTAAGAGAATCTGACATTGATTCAAATATCGCTTTGACAGATAGTTCCACATCTTTGTGGGAAAGTTGATCTTGGTTTGAGGAAATGAGATCAACAAGTTGTTTTTTATTAATAGCCACTTCTAAATTAAATCAAATAAAATACTATTTCGGAATACTAATCTTTATCTTTAACAAATTTAGATTTCAAGAGATCACCCAAAGTTGTTTTTGAAATACTCTCTTTTTCGTCTTTTTTGTAGGTCTCGAGAGCTTCTTTTTCTTCCGTTTCTTCTTTTGCTTTGATTGATAGTTTGATGGTTCTGTTTTTCTTATCGTACCCTACAATCTTTGCTTCTATCTCGTCATTAGGTCTAAATGAAGACCTCATATCTTCAACTTTATCTCTTGAAACCTCTGAGATGTTTAGCAAACCATTAACTTTATCTGCAAGACTAATGAGTGCATTCCGTTCATCAACTTCACTAATAGTTCCTTTTACTGTTGTGTTCTTAGGATTTTTTGCGAGGTATTCTTGGAAAGGATCACTATCTAACTGTTTGATACCTAGTGATATTCTTTGTTTATTCGAGTCAATTGATAAGATCATTGTTTCAATTTCATCAGATTTTTTATATGCAGAAAGATCAATATTTTCATCGTTTTCCCAAGAGACATCAGAAATATGAACCAGGCCATCAATCCCACCATCGAGTTCTACAAAAATACCAAAATCGGTGATAGATTTTATTTTACCTGTGATCTTTTCGTTTTCATTATGTGTTTCAGAAAAATCAGTCCATGGATTAGGAAGACATTGCTTTATTCCTAGTGAGACTCTCCTTTTATCTTTATCGATACCTAATATCATCACTTCAACTTGATCGCCGACATTAGCTATTTTATGTGGATTAGGATTATTATTTGTCCAATCAACTTCAGAAACATGTACTAACCCTTCTATACCGTCATCTATTTCCATGAATAAACCATAGTCTGTGATATTAGAAATAGTACATGCGGCTTTCATGCCAATTTCATAATTCTTGATTAAGTCCTCCCAAGGATCGTCTTCAAGTTGCTTTAGTCCAAGTGAGACACGACCTTTCTCATTATCAATTGAAATAATTTTCACCTGGATCTTCTCGGCAATATTTAATCGCTCAGAGGGGTGTTTAATCTTTTTCCACGAAATATCAGTGATGTGCAATAGACCATCAAGACCGCCCAAATCAATAAATGCACCATAGTCTGTTAAGTTTTTAATAATTCCCTCAACAACATCTCCTTCATTTAATTTGGAGAGCATTTCACCACGATTTTCTTCTGAGTCACCTAGGAGAGCTGCCTTCCTTGAGACTACAATGTTATTGGATGATTTATCTGCTTTAACAACTTTGAACTCAGAAGAAGTGCCTTCAAGGTATTGCGTTTCTCTAACTGGTCTTATATCAACCAAGGATCCGGGTAGAAATGCAGTCACATCATCTATTAGCACCATGAAACCGCCTTTTATTCTGTTTTGTATGAGTCCTGTCACAATATCACCGGTTTCTGTCGCAGATATTAATTTAGACCACGTTGCTTCATTTTTTGCTTTCTGTCTGGATAGTCTAGTTTGCCCTTCTCCATCTTCAATTTCTTCAATAACAACTTTAACCTTATCTCCAATAGATACTTCTATTTCACCATCGGGATTTTTAAATTGATTTATATTGACGAAAGATTCAGACTTTAGTCCAGCACTTAGAACAGCATGATCAGGCGTTATATTGATTACATTTGCCTCAATTATTTGACCTGGTTTTATATTTTGATTGTACTGAGAGCTTTCAAAGAGCTCTTCAAATGTTTGTTCCATAGGTTTTATTTACCTTATCTTTAACTATATTTTTTACTTGGATGATGCTTAAATCATCAGTTTCTATTACAAATGCTCCTTCAGGAATTATAAGCGGAGAACTCTTTCTGCTTTTATCTCTCTTATCGCGAGCATCTAAATCCTTAATTAGAGCCGGAAGGCTAACATTAAATGTCCTATCCTTCAACTGCTTAAAGCGTCTTTGAGCACGGGTCTCTATTGAAGCTGTAAGGAATATTTTAACTCCTGCTTCTGGAAAAATTACTGATCCCATATCTCTGCCCTCAGCAATTAAGCCCGGCTCTTTATTAAATGCCCTTTGAATATTAAGAATAGATTCACGTACTTTTGGTATAGAAGACACTTTGGAAGCAGTTTTGGCGACTTCTTCGTTGTATATTAGTGAACTAATTTCTATATTTTTATATTCAATATGGAGTTTCTTTTCTCGTATTGTGAAATGAATATTTTTTGAAGCATTTTCTAATTCGATAAAATTACTGAGTTCTATAGAATCATTTTTTACAACCCAAGCGATAGCTCTATAGAGAGCACCGCTATTTAGATAATTCCACCTAAGCTTATTTGCTAAATGCTCTGAAATTGTCCCTTTGCCAACGCCACTAGGCCCATCAATTGTTACTACTTTAGTCATAAGCTTGAATATTCATGCCAATATTATTAGCTATTTCAATAAATTCTGGAAATGATGTTTCGATGTTGATGGTATCTTCTACAATAATATCTCCTTCAGAGACCAGTGAGGCTATAAGAGCTGTCATTGCAACCCTATGATCTCCGAAACTATTTACTTTTTTTCCTTTGATTGTTCCACCATAAACGTTCATTCCATCACTGAATTCATCAATTGAGATTTCAAATCTTTCCATCATCGTTACCATTGATGAAATCCTATCAGATTCCTTAACACGGAGTTCTTCAGCATTCCTGAGCGAGGTTTTACCTTCAGCTTGACTTGCTGCTAGGACAATAAGAGGTAATTCGTCGATAGACCTGGTTATTAAATCTTTTGGAATAGTAATCCCTTTTAGTTTCGATGATTGAACATTTATATTTCCAACTGCCTCTCCGTTTACTTTTTTTAGATCTGTAATATCAATAGTTGCACCCATCATTTTAAGAATATCGATAAAGCCTGTCCTCAATGGGTTTAAACCAACATTTTCAATCTTGATTTGACTATCTTTAGAGATAATAGATCCAACTATAAAAAATGCAGCTGATGAGATATCGCCAGGAATATAAATTGTATTTGGTGAAGTAAGTTTGTTTGGAGTAATTTTAATAGCGTTAGGTTTTAGAGAGATCTTACTTCCAAATTCTTTCAACATGATTTCAGTATGATCTCTAGATTGGGGTGTAGTAATTCTAAAAGCATCCTGACCATAAAGCCCTGCAAGAATGATTGAAGATTTAATTTGAGCACTAGGAATATTAATTATGTGGTCAACATTTTTAATATCATCAGTAGGATTTATAGTTACAGGAGCGGTCCCATTTGATGTCTCTATATTGGCATTCATTTTAATTAAAGGCTTTGAGACTCTATTCATGGGTCTCTGTGTCAAAGATTCGTCACCTGTTAAAGTCGATGAGAATTTTTGAGCTGATAGAATACCCATCATTAATCTCATTGATGTTCCCGAGTTGCCAAAGTTCAATTCAATATTTTCTCTTTGTATACGCTGAAGGTTATTCCCTGTAATAATTAATGATCCGTCATTTTTTTTAATTTCAGCATTTATTTGAAGACAAGCATCAATAGTTGCATTGATATCTTCTGAATCTAAATATTGATTAATTTGTGTTCTACCCTCAGCAATAGATGAGATGATTATGGCTCTATGCGAAATAGATTTATCTCCAGGGACATTTATAGTTCCATTGATGGTATTGTTGCACGCTGCTTGATGATTAATTGTTTCGCTAATCATAAATCATTATGACTTGGGTAGGACCCTAATATTTTGACATTTGTTTTTTGTTCTTCGAGTGCATTCATTGCATTTTGTATATTTTCATTGTCAATATGGCCTTCGCAATCGATAAAAAAAGCATAACTCCATAATTGGCCTCTAAAAGGACGTGATTCGATTCTTAAAAGATTAATGTCTTCCGTTGCAAATGGTTTTAGCAGATTGTAAAGAGACCCAGAGGCATCACTGTCTGGTGGTGAAATGATAAGAGAAACTTTACTGTTTTTTGATTTATCCTGTTGTTCATCACTTAAAATAATGAACCTGGTGGTATTTTCTTTTGAGTCTTCAATATTTTCTTTAACCAAATTTAAGTCATATAATTCGGTCAGTGTTTTTGAACCTATGCATCCCTCATTAGTATGTAAAATTGTCTCAGCGCCTTCTGAATTACTAAAAACCGGGATCAATTCAGCACTTGGCATATTTTCTTTTAACCAACTCTGACATTGTCCAAAAGATTGAGGATGCGAATATATCTTTTCTATTTGACTAATGTCGCTCGTTTTTGCAATCAAGCACTGATGAATCCTCAATTGAATCTCATCATAAATCTGTAGATCTGATTTCATTAAGAAGTCATGAGTATTATTTACAGATCCTTCAAAAGAATTCTCAATAGGAACTATCCCATATTTAGCATCCTTCTTCTCTACACTTTCGAAAACTTCACCAATAGTTCTTTTAGATATCAGATTGAGTCCTTCGCCAAAATACTTAATTAATGCAATTTGGGTAAATGATCCCTTTGGCCCTAAATATGAAATATTCATAATTAAAATAATAGATTAGTTTTCATGACACCATCGATATCAGATATCTCTTTTAAAACACTTTCCGGAAGTGACTTATCAACATTAAGGATAGTATAACCAATATCGGCTAAAACCTTATGTGATAGGTCATCGATATTGATATTTGAATTACCTAGAATTGATGTGAATTGTCCGATGATGTTGGGTACATTCTTGTTAGTTATTGTCAGACGATGTGGAGATTTAATGTTTAATTTGACGTCTGGGAAGTTAACAGAGTTGAGTATATTGCCGGTCTCAAGATACGATTTGATACTGTTTGCAACCATAACAGCACAATTTATTTGAGCCTCTTTTGTAGATGCGCCTAAGTGAGGCATGACAAGGACATCTTTGTGGTTGATCATTTCTACATTTGGAAAATCTGTAACATAGGTTTTTATTTTAGAGGTTTTAAGATGTTTCAATACAGCCGATGAATCAACTATGGCCTCTCTAGATAAGTTAATAATTATAGCGCCATCGTTTAATTGCTTAATTTCATTCTCACCAATAAAATTCTCTGTTTCTTTTTTATGAGGAATATGGATGGTGATGATATTTGACTCGTTGAGTAGTTCTTTTAAATCATTAACCTTTTGAACACCGGGTTGGAGATTGATTGCGTTATCGACAGTTATAAGTGGATCATAGCCAATGACATTCATTCCAAGGTCATGGGCAGCATTTGCAACTTTTACGCCAATCTGACCTAATCCAATGACACCTAATTTTTTGGTTGGTAACTCAAAACCCACATATGCCTTTTTACCCTCTTCGATATGGGTCTTAAGGTTATCCGAATCCTTAGCTGACTCAACATATTTTATAGCACTATGTATATTTCTTGCAGAGATTAGGATAGATGCTAAAACAAGCTCTTTGACGGCATTAGAGTTTGCTCCGGGTGCATTGAAGACTGGAATTGCCTGTTCAGTATACTTTTCAATAGGTATGTTGTTAACTCCTGAACCAGCTCTTCCAACTGCTTTGAGATCTCTTGGTATATCCATATCATGCATATCAAAGGAGCGAAGTATGATAGCATCTGGATTAGTTACATCCTTCCCACAATGATATTCATCTGAGTCGAATATGTTTAGACCTTCCTCAGCAATGTTATTTAGTTTTAGGACTTTGTACATTTCATTCGTGTAATTTTGCAAATTCATCCATAAAAGCAATTAATTTCTTAATTCCTTCAATTGGCATCGCATTGTACACACTTGCACGCATTCCTCCAACGGTTCTATGTCCCTTAAGATTGAAAAGCCCTACTTCTTCAGCAGATTGAATAAATTTGTCTTCTAGATCATGCCTAGCCAAGATAAATGGTATATTCATCCATGATCTGTATGGCTTTGATACTGGATTAGAGTAAAAACTAGATCGGTCTATATAATTGTACAAAAGATCAGATTTCTCCTTATTGAGTTTTGCCATCTTCTCAACACCACCTTGTTCAGTTATCCAATCAAAAACTAAGCCTGACACATACCATGAAAAAACTGGTGATGTGTTTAACATAGATGCCTCTTCGGCATGAGCTGAGTAATCAAACATTGGTAGCAGTTGCTTGTTTGAATCAGACAGAAGTTTATTTTTTACAATGATAATGGTTAATCCAGCTATGCCAAGATTCTTTTGAGCTCCAGCAAAAATTAAGTCATATTTATCTATATCAATTGGTCGTGATGCAATAGTTGATGACATATCACATATAACCGGTGAGTTACTAACTATCGGATCATGAATCTCCAATCCATGGACTGTTTCATTTGCACAGTAAAAGAAATAATCTGGATCATTTGAAATATTCCATGTTTTAGACTCAGCAACATTTGTAAAATTATTATAAGAAGAGTCAGATACTATATTTACATTGGCAATTTTGCTTGCATAGTCACTGGCTTTTTTTGACCAGGCACCAGTTACAAGATAATCAAGTACACCATTTCGCGAGAAGTTCATAGGTATTAAAGCAAACTGATTTGTTGCTCCACCTTGGAGAAATAGTATTGAATATTCATCACTCACACTCAATAAATTCCTTAAAGAGGATTCTGAGTATTGTGCAAACTCCTTAAAAGCATGACTTCTGTGTGAGACTTCAACAATTGACATACCACGATGGAAGTCATCAAGACCAAGATGTATTTTTTCTATAACCGATTTAGGTATTAATGCAGGACCTGCTGAAAAATTGAATATCTCGTTTTGCATATTTATTCTTCATCATCTTCACTGATGACTTTTTCCATACCTAATAAGTTGTCATCTTCAGATAATCTGATGACCCTCACGCCTTGGGTATTTCTTCCAATTATTGATATATCGTCTGTTCGGGTACGAATGAGATTTCCAGCAGTACTGATGAACATGACTTCATCACCAAGACTGACTTGATTTGCTCCGATCAGATTTCCATTTCTTTTTGATGTTTGGATTGCGATAACACCCTTACCGCCTCTCTTCTGGGTTGAGAATTCATCTTTTGAAGTTTGTTTGCCATAACCATTTTCGGTTGCAACAAGAATATTTCCCTCTCCAAGGACAAGGAGTGAGATTATTTTTTGATCTTTTTCAATTCTCATCCCTCTTACGCCTTGTGAAACACGTCCCATCGGCCTTGCATCGCTTTCTTTGAAACGAATTGATTTACCTGAATTTGAGAAAAGCATAATCTCTTTTGAGCCATCTGTGATCTCTGCATTAACCACTCTGTCGCCATCTCTAAGTTTGATTGCTTTAATACCTGATTTCATTGGCCTAGAGTAGGCAGATAATTTTGTTTTCTTAACACTGCCTGACTCAGTCGCCATAAAGATAAATTGATCATCATTGAATTCTTTCACCGGAAGAACAGCCTGAATTCGTTCATCCTTTTCAAGTGGTAACAGATTGACAATTGGGCGACCTTTTGCATTACGACCTCCTCTAGGAAGTCGATAAACCTTAATCCAATAAACTTTCCCATAGCTTGAGAAACACAATAATGTGTCATGAGTATTTGCTACAAATAATTTCGAAACGAAGTCCTCGTCTTTTAAGGATGCGGCCCGTTTACCTGTTCCGCCTCGATTCTGTGCTTGATAAGTATCGAGTGGCTGAGTTTTTGCATAACCCTCTTTTGATAAGGTGACAATAAGATCTTCTTCAGGTATAAGATCTTCATCAGTAAGGTCTGAGTAAAATTCAACTATTTCTGTCCTGCGTTCATCACCATATGTTTCCTGAGTTTCAATAAGTTCATTCCGTATGACAGTCTTCAACTCATCTGGATTAGAGAGAATAAGAGTGAATCGTTTGATATCTTCAAGTAACTCAGAGTATTCGTTAAATATGCTTTCTTGTTCGAGCCCAGTTAATCGATTAAGTTTTAAATCAAGAATGGCCTTGGCTTGTTCTGAAGATAATCTGTAGCCTCGTTTTTCAATACCGAACGTTTCGATATTTATAAGATGTTTCGGAACAGTAGAAACATTGCCTGCTTTCTTGATCATCTCTTTGACTTTACCCACCTTCCATAGTTTTGCTACCAATGCATTTTGAGCCTCAGCTGGTGTCTTTGATTTTTTAATGATAGCAATCATTTCATCAATATTTGTCAGTGCTATTGTTTGACCTTCTAGTATATGCGCTCTATTGATGGACCGGTTGAGTTGATAAATTGTCCTCTTGGTAACAACATCGCGCCTATGACCAAGGAAAGCATCGAGCATGCTTTTAAGATTCATCAATTGCGGTTGACCATTTGATAAAGCAACCATGTTGATTGAGAAAGTGCTCTCTAGTACTGTTTGTTTATACAAATTATTCAAAAGAACATCTGAAACCGTTCCTCTCTTAAGATCTATGGCAATTCTGAGTCCGTCTTTATCTGATTCATCTCGAATTTCAGAAATACCTTCCATTTTCTTATCTCTGACCAGCTCAGCAATTTTCTCGATCAAACGTGCTTTATTGACTTGGTATGGAAGCTCAGAAATGATGATCGATTCACGATCTCCGTTTTCTTCAATTAAGGTTTTTGCCCTGACATAAAGTTTCCCTCTTCCTGTTTCATAAGCTTGCTTAATGCCATCGATACCATGGATAGTTGCAGCCGTAGGGAAATCAGGCGCAGGTATGAGTTTTATAAGATCATCAATGGTAGCTTGATCGTTATCTAAGATAAATAAACAGCCGTCTATGATTTCCTTAAGATTATGTGGAGGAATATTGGTAGCCATACCCACTGCAATTCCTGCAGAACCGTTAATTAAAAGATTTGGTAATCTCGTTGGAAGGACAGATGGTTCCCATTCAGACTCATCGTAATTAGGAATGAACTCAACTGTATCTTTATCAATATCAGCAAGGAGTTCTTGTGTAATTTTTTCCATTCTGACTTCTGTATATCGCATAGCAGCTGCACGATCGCCATCGATTGAACCAAAATTTCCTTGGCCATCAACAAGGGTATATCGAAGTGAGAAATCTTGTGCCATCCTTACAATGGTTTCATATACAGCACTGTCACCATGAGGATGGTATTTACCTATTACGTCACCAACAATTCTTGCTGATTTTTTATAAGCTTTTGTGTGATCATTACCAAGTACCTTCATGGCATAGAGTACTCTTCTGTGTACTGGCTTTAATCCATCTCTGACATCAGGCAAAGCTCGTCCGATAATGACACTCATTGCATAATCCAGATAGGATTTCTTCATTTCATCTTCTAAATTGATCTGAGAAACTTTATCTGTCATGGCACTAATTTATTCTTTTTTACGAAAATTATATTTTAGCTAATCAATACTGAGGTATATGTAGCGATATCTATGTATAATTTTAAC
>MDSX01076664.1_pt1 | contig 11327 bp, 1 predicted proteins | sample 811141 | NCBI WGS metagenome assembly MDSX01 (sample SAMN05326642, study PRJNA326480) | marine metagenome | isolation source: seawater | place: Atlantic Ocean: South East | collected 2010
GGTTTGTGGGACGCAACGTCTTTTAAGGTCTCAAAATTTGCAAAAGTTTTTAAAAAAATTGATTTTTTTAAAAAATTTTTTTGATAAAGTTTTAAAAAAAAATTGTTTTGAAGGGCATAATCGACATATTACCATTGTGGTTTTAAATATCTGTGCGTATATACTATGGACTATTCAGTGTGCAATTGTCAATTCTGTGCCCGCGTAGTTCCTACAGGTTCTCCTACATTCATGATGCACGATAAGCCATTCTGCTCTGTTTTGTGCAGAGATTGGTTTGTGAGACGGTATGCTTGTATATCACTCCACCATGACACGTGTCACTCACAGGGATATTTAAGGGCCGAGGTGTGACAGTAGCTCATTTCCCAGTGTACTCACCTTGGACTCCCCAGTTGGTACATGCCCACCGGCACCTACTACGAACAAGAATGCCGACTAGGGCTGTGACGAACACTTTGCTCTACCGCCAGATGCTCTGGGACACCCGCGCGACCTTGGTCATCTCCACCGGCCCCGCCGGCACCGGCAAGACCATGGGTGCCTGCGCGGTGGGACTAGAGATGATGCGATCGAGGGACTACGAACGCCTTATTGTCACCCGCCCCACCGTGCCGGTGGCCAACGAAACCCTCGGGCATCTGCCGGGCTCGCTGGCTGACAAGATGTGGCCCTGGCTGGCACATATGAGCGAGTATATCGACATGGACAAGATCGAGACGTTGCCCCTATCGCATATGCGCGGCCATACGTTCCACAACACCTGGGTGCTTGCGGACGAGATGCAGAACTCCACCGTGAGCCAGATGAAGACCCTCCTCACCCGGGTGGGCGAGGCGAGCAAAGTGGTGGTCACCGGCGACCTAGGTCAGAGCGATCTCGCGGGACCCAACGGCCTGGATGACCTCCTCCGGCGCGTCGAGGCCGCCGGGGATCTAGAAAACGTGCACGTGCGCTTCACCACCGACGATATCAAACGTAGCGACTTTGTCAAGTATATTTACAAGTTGTATGAATAAATTACTGTCCGAAGAATTGTACTTCGTTGAAGCGTGCAAGTCTGACGGTAGACCACGCTTCGAAAAGCATGTACCTACCGGCCACAGCGTCGAATGTGAATTCGTGATACCCGGTCGTAGCGCTACGTGCAACTCCGACGGTTGCATCCGTTGCCCCACCGAAAGTCTGGTCACCACTCGGGATCGTCCGAACTCCCGATCCGTCCGTGTACAACCATGACGACATATCATTGTCCGTGAACCTTCGTTGCTTGTCGGTGCTATACGAGTTGCTACTTGTGTCCGCCACGTTGTCACTCATTGCGATCCTGAAGTCATTGATGTATCTTTCTTCTGGATAAGAACTGGCAGTATGTTCATTTTGCCACAGGCGCACTCGTGTGATTGACGTTGTTGCCCCCAAATCGATCCATCCCCAAATGACCTGTGCGCTTCCCAACTGGGTGTCTGATTGGTCAGCACTAATCCACCCCTCAATACCCGCACCACTGTATACCCCGTCCATTGCTTTCGACATGGAGTGTGTTTGGTAATACGGCGCCTGCGAAACGATCGTCAAGTTTGTGATGCGTCTACTCTCGAGTTGAGCGTGCGGCGTCCACACCCACACATTGCCCCCGTTCTCATTGGGTTTAGATGAGCTGTACGCTTGGTTGCCACCGACAACAATGTAACGCCCATCGGCACTAATATCACATCCCCATCCGTACTCAAAGCCGTTATTTGACGCGATCAAGTTGCTCGAAGACGTGTCGTTCGCAATAGGTTGACCGGCGAAATCTCCGGAATCAGTGTAATGCCCCCAGTGGTACGTTTCTGCGTTGTATTGCCACACGTATGCTGTTCCAGAGTTGTTACTACGTACGGTTCCGATAACTGCGGTATTACCGTCATCGCTAATGCAACTACTGATACCGTATCGTCCGTTTGAATTCCAGTTCCACAAATAATAGGGGGTTGTGTCAAACGAGGTCGCCGAGGTGAATGTGCCCCACTGGTCGGTTTGAGGATTGTACTCCCACACATATGCGACACCACTCCACGTGCTGCTACCCGATGTGCTTTGCGAACCGGTGATGAAGACTTTGTTACCGTCTTCCGATATATCAATGCTGGCACCATAACCGCCCCACACATCGCTCATGGCGAGATCGTATCGTTTGTTCCACGTGTGGGATGTCGGGTCATATTTCCAAATCCAAAGCGCACCCGCACCGGTTTCAGAACTACGAGGTGGCCATACCGAGACACCCGATGCAGCCACTGTATTCCCGTCGGAAGATATCACACATTGGCGTAAATTCGCTTTTGTCCCTGATGACATACTAAAGTCATAAGGTTCATTCTCAAATCCAGTTGGGGTGTGGCGCCCCCACGTATCAGACGCTTCGTTGTAGTCCCATACGTACAAAAAGCAGCTATCTCCCGTATTCGCATGCGCACACAAAAACACGCGACTGCCGTCACCTGAAATACTGCATTTTTGATTGGTCGTCACGACACCGGAAGGAATGGACAAACGCGTTGTGTAATCATTCGGCCATTGAGTGTCAAACCTAAACAGGTCTACAAATGACGCATCGTTAAGATTTCCGGGAACAGCCAACGTCAACCCGTCCTTGGTAATCGCAGAAAAACCGTATTGACCCCCATCCGCGCGCGCCAACGTTTTCTCCAACGTCCAAGTCGAAAACACGCGATGCCATATGTACAACATATAACCTCCCCACACTACAACAACGTCTCCTTTACCGTCTATGCAGCACTGTCTACCGTATCTAAAATCGGTGTCCGAAACGCCTGGGGAAGGTAGAGCCGCTGCGTATTGATTTGTGGTGCTGCTGTACGGTTTCCAAATGGGAAACGGTGCCGTAGGGATCGAGTAAGTGTACGTGACTTGAGTTGGGTTCAAATCGCTTCCTCTGTTGGCCTTCTCACTCAATTTCAATACGCCGTTCTCGTAAATGTTCAGACCCGGGGCTTGCTGCGGTCTGCCCCACGTAATGTGTATGTCGTTCACCTTCGATAGTGTGATTATTTCAATAAACTCGAGCCCTTGGCTTGCAGGAAGTATTGCCCAACTAGGTTCCATCTCCGCATCAAGCACATTTTCAACGATATTTTTGCTTGGATCGCTGGGATGGTAGTTGGTATGCAACCCTCGAACAGATAACAATTGATCCCACCCGTCCAACTGATTACCGTCCATGGTTATTTGATTGATGAACGAGTTTCCGTTATCACTTCCGTTAACGACGTTCACTTCAAAAGTGTACTTGTAGTACACAGGCGTGCGCGTGTACACCTTCATGCCCGACGCATGGCGAGCCGCCACATAACCCGTGTTGCCGTTCTCCACGTACATAGCCATGTTGTGCACGTCCGTTATATGCCCCTTCAGCCAAATGATCGGGTCCTCCGCGTTGCCGCTGCGGTTGAACCACGTCAGCGTGTGCTCCGAGTCGTTCACGCTGGAACGCACCACCGTGCGAGGGGTGGTCACGTCGTAGTTCTCCCCGATCGCCTCGTCGTGGGTCACGATCAGCCAGCGCGAGAAGTCCCCGGTGGTGAAGAGGAACTCGTCCCCGGATTTGTAGTGGGGGGTCAGGTTTCCGTTCCCGGAGTACCACGCTGGGGCGTTCCCAGGTAGGGACAGGATCTCCGTCCATCCGGTGCCCACGATGGACGTCGGATAAGAGGCGCCTCCGCGCGTGAACACCTTCATCCCCGACGCATCGCGCGCATTGGGGTACCCCGTGTTGCTGTTCTCGATGTACATCATCTGGTTGTGGGCGTCATCGTGGTGCCCCTTCAGCGAGATCAGCGGGTCCTCTGGTGTCCCGCTACGGTTGTACCAAAGCAGCGTGTGCTCGGAGGCGTTGACACTGGACTTGGTCACCGTGCGCGCCGCGTTGGCGTAGTCTTCGCCGGTGACCTGGAAGTGATCGGCAATCAGCCAGCGGGAGAAGTCTCCGGTGGCGAAGAGGAACTCGCCCTCGAAGTAGCCGCTGAGGTTGCCGTTCCCGGGGTACCACGCGGTGGCGTTCCCGGGCAGAGACAGGATCTCCGTCCATCCTGTGCCCACGAGGGACACGGGCACACCGATAAGGTAGTCATAAGTAACAGGGCTAGGATCTGAATTACTGCCCCTGTTTGCAGTCTCGCTCAATTTCAAGACGCCGTTTTCATAGATATTCAGCCCCGGGGCGTACGTAGGCCTTTTGTATTGTATTTGCATCTCGTTTATTTTTGTTGTTGTGACTATTTCCAATATCTTGACATCCTGTAGGGTGTCGGTAATCACATAATCTCCACTTGAACCTAAAACGTTATCCACGTTTCTCCTCAGAACGTCGGAATGCAAGGCAGTGTGCAACCCCCGAACCGACCCAAATTTATCCCACGTGTCCAGCGTGTTACCATCAAACGTAATTTGGTAAATTTCTGCTCTGGAAATGCTTCCCACAACATTCACCTCGAAGGTGTACACGTAGCCGCCCACGAACCCGGTGGTGGGCACGTACAGGTCGGTAGCGATCGTGTTGCCGTCGGCGTCCAGCAGCGCCGGAACGCTCGTGGGCTCAGTGTGATCGGGAAGGAACACGTGTGTGACATTGCCTGAGGTGGCGTCAAGCTTGTAGTTGACCAGCACGGAGTTCCCCTGTGCATCCAGGTAAGATCCAATCAGTTGGTCGCTGGCAAGCCCTTGGGTGGGTAAATTGTAGGTGTAAGCCACTTCCTCCGGGGTTTCCGCCGGACCGCGGTTGGCGCTCTCGGACACCATCAGCACCCCATCCTCGTAGATGTTCCATCCAGGGGCGTATTTGGGACGGCCGGAAATAATTTCGAAGCTTGTGATTTTTTCCGTAAAAACCATTTCGAACAGTCGGGTACCCGGTTGGTCCACATCGAACCCCATCCATGCGGTCGCCAAATTCGTGGTGGAATCCAACATCGTGTTAAGATCTATTTTGTCATAGTAGTTAGGCGACAGGAGAGCGGTCGCCGAGGAAAACTTGTCCCATGTCGCTATATCGTATCCGTTTGCCTTGATGTAAACTATTGGAAGGTGTCTCCATTGTTCATCGGTACCGGAGTCCGTACTTTCATAGTTCGGCACGTTGATCTCGAAGGTGTAACGGTAGTACACAGGTGGCGGGGGAGGTGTGCGGGTGTACACCTTCATGCCTGACGCATGCCGCGCGGCCACATAACTCGTGTTGCTGTTCTCCACGTACATAGCCAGGTTGTGGACGTCCGTTATGTGCCCCTTTAGCCAAATGAGCGGGTCCTCCGCGTTGCCGCTGCGGTTGAACCACGTCAGCGTGTGCTCGGAGTCGTTCACGCTGGAACGCACCACCGTTCGCGGGCTGGTCACGTCGTAGTTCTCTCCGATCGCCTCGTCGTGGGTCACGATCAGCCAGCGCGAGAAGTCGCCGGTGGTGAAGAGGAACTCGTCCCCGGACTTGAAGTGGGGGGTCAGGTTTCCGTTGCCGGGGTACCATGCGGTAGCGTTCCCAGGTAGGGACAGGATCTCCGTCCAACCTGTGCCCACGATGGACGTCGGATAAGGGGCGCCTCCGCGCGTGAATACGCGCATGCCGGACGAGTGTATAGAACCGAGAAACTGGGCATACGAATTTTCGCCATACATCATTTGATTATTGGGATTCGCGTTTGCATGGCCCGTAAGAGATATCCATGGGTCTTCGAGTGCGGCGGTGCGATTGTACCAATTAGCTGTATACGAGGAACCGCTTGTGCTCGACTTGGTCACTGTTCGCGGCGAGTTGGCGTACTCTTCGCCGGTGACCTGGAAGTGATCAGCAATCAGCCAGCGGGAGAAGTCTCCGGTGGCGAAGAGGAACTCACCCTCGTAGTAGCCGTTGAGGTTGCCGTTTCCGGGGTACCACGCGTTGGCGTTCCCGGAGAGACCCAAAATCTGCGTCCAGTCCGATCCCACGTCGGTGGGGAAGTCGATCTTGGGCTTGGTGAGCGCGTACAGCGCCTCCACCTGCGCCTGGGTCAGCGTCGTGTTGAACGCGCACGTGCTGGCTAAATGCATGCGGTTCTGTCTATGTTCATTGACGGCTCCGACTATGTGCGTAATTGGATCGTTCGAAAAAGTGAACGGAATAGTTTCGGTACGGTAATGTGTGTGCTCCACCAGACCTTGGCTTATGTCGTACTCCAAGGGAATAATGTATGTTGTCATCTGGTTTCCGTTGAACACCACAGTAACAAAGTCCCACTGGTAGTGAGTAATTCTGGGGGTATCGTCTATATGGTGCCATGAACTTGTACGAACCCTTCTCCTCCACTGTTGCGTACTACTGTTGTATTGATAACTGAATCTGATGGAGTATTCATCTGTACTAGAAAGGTACATGTCTACGGTTTCGTCTTGGTGCGATGAGTTAATCCAAGCCGAGATTGTCATGGACGCCCCTTGAAGCACCAAGGGGGTCTCGGTGTTGTACACCCCGCCTTGCGAGGTGTTCCAATTCTCGCCGCAGTTCCAGCAGCGGATGCCGTTTAAGGTCACCACCTCGTGGGGGATGGTGTACCCGCCCTTCTCGTTGGTGTAAGCGTCGATGAAGAGGGAAGGTGGTGCGACCGTGGTAGCTAGGGTGCTCAAAAAGCTACCCTCCGCGTAGTCGAACTTGGGTTTGGTGGTTGCGATCAGAGTCTCCACCTGCGTCAGCGTCAGCGTCGTGTTGAACGCGCACGTGCTGGCGAAGTACACCCGCCCCGATATGCTGCTACCGTGGTACCCCACGATATGCGTGATGGGTTCGTTGCCGTACGCGCTGGCCAAAGTGTCCGTGATATAGTGGACGTTCTCCACCAGACCTTGGCTCATGTCATAATCGAAGGGAATCATATAGGTGGTCACCTGGTTCCCGTTGTACACCAAGGTCACGTTCACCCACTCGTTATCCATGGCAACCAAGTTGTCGGAGACTGTTTTTTGTAACCAGCTACCCGATACCAGGTACATTCGTCGGTATCGAGTTTCGCTGGTCGAATTCCAATTCCAACCTCCGAAGAAAAATCGTATATTACTCGCGGTATCAAATAACTGTGCGCCTCCGCCTCCGTACGGTTTGGCCCAGAAGGAGATGGTCATCGAGGCGCCCGTCAGGGTCACCGCGTTCTCCGCCGTGGCGTACACCCCGCTGGTCGACCCGCCCGTGTGGTTATCCGCTGGTCTCGTGCCGTACCAGTGCTCGCCGCAGTTCCAGCAGCGGATGCCCTCGTTGGTCACCACCTCGTGCGGGATGGTGTACCCGCCCTTTTCGTTAGTGTAAGCGTCGATGACCAGTTGCGGTGGCGCGCCGATCGCGCTGGCCAACTGCGCCCCCAAGCTGCCGGCCTCGAACGACGACGTGACGACGCCCGCGGCCACCGGGGGCGCCACCGTGACCTGCTCGTACAGAACGTCGCCTGTCGCCGCGTCCAACAACCGAGGGATGACAAACGGTGGTATGGGTGGGTGGTATGAGTGCAATTTCCACTCCGCGATTACTGCCGATGCGCTACTCACTCCCGAAGAGTCGGTACCCGTAGTTTCTGTAAAGTACAATCGGTAATACATATAAGATGTTTGGTTGAATGATATGTCGTATGTCCGTGTGACTCCGTATCCAATCACTTCGTCCATCTGAGGTCCAATATCATCCCAATCCACGTTGTTATTAGATCCTTGTATTTTCCAAAGTTTTGGGGAGAAATAGTACGTATTTCTATTTCTTGTTGTAAACGAGTAACGTATCACTCGTTGGGCTGTAGGATATTTAAACGACAACCAGGCTGGATTGGATGGAGTCACGTAGTACGATGGGGTGTTCAGAGTGTGCCACCCAGTTCCAGTGTCTTTGTCGAATGCTTTGTACGCTTGCCAATCTGTGTTGAGTACAGAAGACCCTGATACTTGCCATCCACTGTCCGTGGACCATCCGTAAGTACCATAATCGGATGCTAATGTTGTGTCACTAACGAATTTTGGCACTTCTCTCACATAATCCTCGTTAATGATTGCGGAAGGGTCGAGAACGGTGGACAAACGGAAAGTAACGGAATCAGGAGCGTAACCGTGGGTGAAATTTTCCCCTACCAGATTTGTGTGAGCTCGTAGACCCACATTGATACTCGACTGTTGAAATTTGGACATGTCTCCTAAGTATGGGTCTCGAACGTCGGAGAGATAACCGTATAGGATACGTACGGTACGTTCGGCATTACTATACGAAGTCAGAATGGCATCCTTTTGTCCATTGCGGGTCACAAACTCCAATGACCAATGGTTCGGAAATTCCACCTGATGTAACGGTGGAACCACGTCGTACGCAACAAAACGTCCTCTACCCGCATCTGCGGGGTAATACATGCGTTCTTCTGTCACACCGTGCATCCAAGGTCCGGCTGCGGCGGTCCATAATGTCATCCAAGTATTAGGATAAGTGGTATTATTAGGGCTAGTCCTAAAACTTACTCCGACAGCGTTACTTATGTCGCTCATGTCACCCAACATAAGAGCAAATTCAAGTGTATCGATTGTGCCTTCGGGGTACAATTCAAAATTGTACACGTTTCCATCTGTAGGATCCAATGTTTGATCGAATCGAACGTACGTCTTGTCATCAGTTCCGTCATTGAGTGTATATGTCTTGGTGGTAATAAGCTTGGCAGTTTTACCCGCGTCGGTGTACTCCATAGTTCCGTTGACGGTCACTTCCCCCGTGCTCAGCTCGGTAAAAGTCTGCACGTACGGTTCTGCCGGTGACATCCTGAAGGTCAAGGAATCAGGAGCGTAGCCATTGTTTCCAGACGCTTCGTAAGTTTGCGCCCATAAGCCCACGTTAACTCTTGATTGTTGGAACTTAGACATATCTGGGAAGCGAGCTACTTCAGAAAGATATCCATACATGATGCGCGTTGTGCGGGTAGAATCACTATATGTGCTCAGAATGGCGTCTTTTTGTCCGTTATACGTAACAAATTCCAATGACCAATAATTTGCAAATGCTTGACTACTCACGAGTTGTGAACCATCAAGCTCTGCAAGTGTATTACTGGAGTTGTGATAAAGACGTTGGTCAGTAGCCCCATCTCGCCAAGCTCCAGCTATAGTGGTCCATGTGTAAAAGTAATTCGTTACATGACTGTTGGGATAAGTCCGAAGACTAAGTCTGATAACGGTAGTGTTGCGCATGTCGCTCATGTCGCCCATGTCACCCAATAGGAGGCCAAACCCTATACGATCGAAGGTACCTTCGGGGTACAACTCAAAATTGTACACATTTCCATCTGTAGGATCTAATGTTTGATTGAATCTGACATATGTTTCGTCACCGTTTGTGGACGTCTTGGTGGTAATGAGCTTGGCGGTTTCACCCGCGTCGGTGTACTCCATAGTTCCGTTGGCGGTCACGTTCTCCGTGCTCAGCGCAAAGAACGGTACGGTAGGCTCGGGAATCCCGAGCACCTCGGTCAGGGTCTCGCTGCCGTCCGTTTGGACCTCGTGTTTCAGGGTCACGAAGACGTCCTGGCCGGTTTCGTCGTCCACGTATTTGGCGCCGTCCGCCTCGCCCTGGCGCAAGACCCTGCCGTCATCCTCGACGACCACGTCTCCGGTGTAGGAGGCCGTGACCGCGCCTTCCTCGTCCACGCTCACCTGCGAGTACAACACGTCGCCGCTCGTGGGGTGCACCAGCTGCGCGACGGTCACCGGCGTCTGCGAGGTGGGGAAGGAGATCCCCGTGGGCACCGTGCCGGCCGTGAACCAGTCGAAGCCTCGGCGGTCGGCCGTCATCTTGAAGAAACCCAGGTCGTTGCCCCCGTTTTCGTCCTTCAACTGATTTTTGAAAGGGTAGTAGTGGGACGCCTGGGTGTACAAACGCGCAGAACGGGTAGGCCCCGTTTCGGCGTATTGAACCGAGTTCAAAGTCACAGAGGAGTCGTACACGCCTTTCCATATGAGGTTGGTGCCGTTGCCGTTGGACACAACCGCGGTTGTGCCGTCTGCGGAAAGACTACATTGTCCGCCGTAGTAGTCGTTGTTTTTGGAGCCATCTTTGATAGACTTGGTCTCCGTCCAGGTGAAAGTTGTGGGATTGTACACGTACACCCACGCGTTACCCCTACCCCTTCCGCTGTCATGACCGGACGTAACAAACGTCAGACCGTCGGCCGACATCGCGTTAGTGCCGCCGGATCCAAATCGGACGTTTTTGCCCGTGTTGCTCAAATTGTGCGGGGTACCACTAACAAACCCGGTGCTGGTGAATTTTCCCCAGGTGTAGCTCGCTTCGTCGTAGTGCCACACATATAAGCACCCACCATAAGTTCTGCTGGATCTACTCTGCCCACCACTTGCCACAATGGTTTTACCGTCCCCGGACATGCTTGACATGTACCCGTATGCACCCGGGGTACCGCTCATCCACAGGTTTGTACCAACATTCGGTGTAAACGTACCTCCGGACGTGTACTTGCCCCACTTGTTTGTGTTTTCGTCGTACTCCCAAACCCAAACAGAGCCGCTTCCGGCGTAGTTACGATCTGCACCGGTTTTGCGACCGCTTATGGACGCTTTCTTGCCGTCCAACGACAGGGAACAGGCGGTAACAATACTTTCTGCACCGCTGGCCATGCTGAAATCGTGTGTGTTGGTCCACTGATAAGTGGAGGTGTTGTACTCCCAGATCAAGGCGTCATACGAGTCGTAATTATAACCGTTCCCAGACACGAGAGCGACTGTGCCGTCTCCGGACACGGCCAGTCTAAAACCGTACATACCGTACCGTCCCGTCTTCTGCCCCATCTCGTACGGCACATCGGGCACAAACTGTCCGTTGGTGTTGTAGTGGCCATATTTGTTGCTTGAGCCGTCGTAATGCCAGGCGAACGAGTATCCACTTGCGACCGAGGCGTCGTTGATACCGGCTCCGATGATGACAACGTTACCATCACTAGAGATGGCACACGACGCGCCGGTCATGCCCGGTGCACTGAATGTCAGGGTGTGAGCGACAGACCACGTGCCTCCCGAATACTTCCGAACGTGCGCCGTAGTGACGTCGGCGATTGTGACTATGATGTCGCCGTTGCCGTTAACGGCAGGAGTCTTGTTGAACGGTTCACCCACGTCCACAGAGGTCGGCGAGCTCCAGTTCACCTGCCTCGTGTCCACTGTTTGCGGGCCGGTTTTCGCGGGCCCCGGCCCGGCGTCGTACAGCATCTGGACGTCGCTCGCCGTCATGTCGTGGTTCAGCCAGATGGCCACGTCGGACAAGTTACCCGCGA
>MDSX01022726.1_pt1 | contig 11326 bp, 3 predicted proteins | sample 811141 | NCBI WGS metagenome assembly MDSX01 (sample SAMN05326642, study PRJNA326480) | marine metagenome | isolation source: seawater | place: Atlantic Ocean: South East | collected 2010
ACGATCCGAAGGTTTTGGAAAAAATGAACGAAGAGGGTATTAATAAGGATTTAAATCATTTTGCTTGTAAAGCATGTTTTGATAATCTAGAGAAGAGCTATGAGGTAGATGGAGTTCTACATTTTCCGTCTGGTTGTCCTTTGTGTCGACAGCAAATGACAGCCCCCTCCTACTTGGAATGGAACCCTGATCTAATGCCTTCTTCAGAGCCAAAAGAAAATAAAAGAAGAAAAATAAGGTCAAGATCTCTTAAAACAAAACATCCTTTCTCAAAATCTAAAAAATCTATAAATATTGATGAAATTAACAATAAGTTAAAAAAAAACTGTTGTTCTAAAACAGGGGAGAAATTTGGTGATTTATGCGAAAAAGTTACTTGTGGAATGACAAGATTAGGTTTTGGGGGAAATAGAAAAACAAGAAAAAGAAAATCTAGAAGAAAACGCAAGAAAAATACTCGTAGAAAAAAAAGTGCTGGGTGGCAGAAACAATTTAAACCGCCTTCCTCAGGTCTTAGAAATCGTCAACAAGCTGAAGAACAAGCTCAACAAGCTGAAGAACAAGCTCAACAACAAGCTCAACAACAAGCTCAACAACAATTGCAATACATTCAGAGAAAGAATGAATTAATTAGAAGCCTCGGAAGCTACAGAGTTCGCGGGAATGATTTTTGGCAAGGCGATATGACAATGGAAAGTTGGAATGAGGAGCCGTGTTGTTCAAACTGTGAGTCTTATGGTTGTATGTCATATTTGTCAGAAAGATGTGGTACATATAAGTGTGCTCCGTGCGATGAAAATTTACTACCGAGAACAGGACGAAAAAGAAGATGCGATCCTGTAAGACGGAGAGGAGGAAAAAGAAAATCCAGAAGAAATAAAAAAACACGCAAAAAAAGAAAAACAAAAAGAAAAATAAAGAGAAATACTAGAAAAAAATGAATAATCCATATTTAACCCAAAGTTGTATTTGTAAAATGTAAAGCTCTTGTAGCCTTAATTATATATTTATCAGGGTTTAACCCTTCTTTGACATAAATTTTCATATTATAATTTATGCCATTTTCATTAAATTTATCAGAAATAAATACCCTTTTAAACTGGTTGGGTATTTTTGGAAAATATGTATCACATTCAAAATGCTTATCTATATCGGTATAATAAATAGAATTTATCATATCGTTATCTATAAAACTTTTATAAACTTTGTCACCGCCAATTAACCAAATATTATCATATTTATTTTTATTAATAGAGCTTATATCGTTTATAATATTAAATTCATTTTTATATTTACTTGTTAAAGTAGTGCTTAAAACATAATTTTCTCTTTTAGGAAGAGCATGTGGTAAACTAAAACAAGTATTTTTTCCCATAATAATAGCATTTTTACCGTGAGATATTGTTAAAAATTTAAAATATTTCAAATCTTTTGATAACTTCCATGGCAAAGTATTATTAATTCCTATTCCTCTATTTTTACAAGCAGCGACAACAATGTTCATATTATATAATAAAAATATAGGATATATTTATATAGATGTCAGAAATATATAAAATAAACAGGGTTGTGAACAATAAAATTTCCCACATATATGTTTTTTCAGGAGACAAAAACATAACAGAATCAAATTATTCTGATATATTTTCACAAAGAGAGATTAAAAATATTAAAGATGAAAAGATATCAATTCAAATAATAAATTCTTTTGTTCACGGAGATGATACAATACAAAGAATAAAAGAAAAAATTTTTATGAACTGTAAAAATTTAAATAGCTCAACTCCTAACGAAATGTATTTATTTTCTATTACTAAAAGAAAATTAAATAGTTATAATATTTTTTTAAATTTGACACAACAAGATAGTATTGATTTAACAGATGAAAGATTAAAACAATTTTTATCTAATTTTGTTTTAAATGAAAATACAATTTTAAATAAAGATTTAAGTTCATTCTTTGACGATATGGTAAAAAAAGATATATATGAATTTAATGATTTTAATATGCTTGATATTCCTTGGGATAATGACCAAATTATAACTGAATCTATTGGTCAAAAATTAGTTATTAAAAATAATTACCCCTTTATAGCAAATCCTTATAATAATAATATAATTGATGATTTTTTGAAAAGAAGTATAGAAAATATTATATCAACACAAAATGCCTATTTATTGTTTAAATATTTTCCCTTAATAAATAATAATATATATTTATGTTTAGCGGAAGATGTATTAAGTTATACAGAAAAAAAAGATTTAGATACTGATTATTTTTTAAAACTTTATTTTCCAATTCTTCATAAAACAGTAAAAACAAAAACACAATTACAAAATAAAAAAGCTTTGTTATATCGTAAAGAAAAAGAACGAATTAATAAATACCATACAAAAATTAATGATAGGGTTGATATATTTTATAAGGTTTTTGAACAAAACCCTGAACCATTAGATTTTACAGCACACGGTATATCATATGTTCATTTAATATTACACCCTGTTAATTCTATAAAATTACCATTAGAAGTATTATTTAAAATAATGCATTCAAATGAAAAAATACCACTTATTAAATATAATCCAGGATCTAATTATGAAAATATTTATAGATTATTTACAGATAATCATATCTCTCTTTCTGGTATAAAAATACCATCCCTTTTTATTTTAAACAACTCTAGAAAAGGAATAATAACAAATATTGCAAATACATTAAGTAAAAAACAGTCAGTTGGATTTTATATAGAACATATTTTTAAAAATACTACTATAAAAATTTTTTGTGAATTTCATGAAAATGGTAATATAGATATTAAATTTAATAGTGAAATATTATTAGATATTTCTGATATAGAAAATATTTTAAATAATGCTGTTAACAATACTATATTAAAAACTATTAGAAATTATTTGAAACAAAGTGGTTACGAATATATAAATTTTGATAAAATAACAGATAAAACAGTAGAAATAAATAGTTTGACTTATAAGGCAACACTTAAAAATAATAAAAAATTAAATATAAATAAATATATCGGGTGTATATCTTCTTTATTTAATGTTATTGAAGGAAAAGCAAGTAAAACAACAGATGTTATAGATTTAAGATTTAAAAGAGTAAATGTTTTTCAGGTTATGGACAGTATTAAGTCTTTTATAACTATTAGAAGACAAAATGACGATAATGTTAAGGAAATAATTGATTTATTATTAGAAAATTTCCCAAATGAAATAACAACTGAAGAAAAAGCAAGGGAGATATTCGCAGATTGGTTACAAGAAATTCAGTTAACAATAGATACATATGGTGATAGAAAAAGAATTATAGATAGTAATCCTGGTTTTCAAACAAAAATATTATCTAATGTTTTTTCCGAGGGAACTTTTTCCGTTTTTACAATAGAAAATATAAATGATATAAGATATTTAAAATATATCCCGATTTATATCAATTCATTTTTTAGAATAATTCTTAGAAAAGGTATAAATAAAGAATTAAGAACTAAAATTGACAAAATATGTAAAAAAAATATTAAAGAACAAGCAATTGTTGACGAAGTTAAAGATATTCAAGCTGAAACTGAAAAAAGAGGAGCTATAAAATTTGGACAAAAAGCAGCAAAATTATTAGAAGTAGAAGAAGATTCCGAGGATGATGAATTATCTATGGATGAAGATAGCGAAGAAGATAGTGAAGAAAGTAGTGAAGAAGATGAAGATGGAGAAGGTGATATGGTTGAATTTGGAGATGATATTATTGATGATAAGTCTATAGTATTAGATACAAAATCTAAAAATGTAAGTAAAGTAAAAGATACGTCATCGTTGGAAAAAGAAGAAGAGAAAAAAGATGCGGTATTAGAAGAGGAAGAGGAAGAAGAAAATTTATCTTTAATTCCAGAAGAGGAGGAAGATGAAAATTTATCTTTACTTCCAGAAGATGATGATGAAGATGATGATGAAGATGAAAGTGACGATGATTTTGATTTTGGAGATGACGCATTAGGAGGAGGTGGAAAAGGAAATGAAAGTGACGACGAAGATGATATGGAGGAAGATTTATCACATCTTAAAATAACAGGTGCAAAAAGTATATTTACTAAAAGGTTAAAAGACAATGATCCATCTTTATTTTTAAAAAAAGATACACCAGGATATAAGTCTTATAGCAGGTCTTGTCCAGGACAATATAGACGTCAACCAGTATTAATATCAGATGAAGAAAAAAAATATATTGATGAAAATGATAAAGAATTAGGAATATCTTCATATGGAGAATCAATTAGATATGGTTCTGGTGAAAAAAAATCAAATTATATTTGTCCGAGATATTGGTGTATTAGAGACAAAAATGGAAAAGGTAGAAGTTTGACATTACAACAAATAAATAGAGGTGAATGTGGAGGTTGGGATGCTGTTATGGATGAGAAAGCAAAAGAAGTGCCAAAGGGTAAAAGAATAGTTCAATTTACAGATGAAAGATTTCATAGAGAAAAATCTGATATTCCAAAGGGACATCCTGCTAGAAAAATAGTTTATAGACCTATGTATCCAGGATTTCAAGATCCAGCAAAACATCCTGACGGATTATGCATACCTTGTTGTTTTCAAACTCCTTTTAAAGATAAATCTAATATGGGATGGGAAAAAGAAAAACCTATACCTTTTATGTTTAAAAAAATTGGTAGCGAATTACCCGATGTTCCTATGAAAAGCGATGGGACATTAGATTTAGATAAATTTAAGAATAAAAAATATGATAAATTTAGACAAATAAAACCCAAAGCAGCAAATTTATTATGCGATGAAGATACAGTAGAAAATGTGGGTAAATCAAAAAAAAATAAAAAAATAAAAGAGTTTGAAGATACGCCTATAATGAGTTTTCCATTGCGTAAAAACCAGTTTGGATATATGAGTGAAGTTCTTCAAAAATTTTTAGGGTTTAATAATAGCGTTTGTTATACAAAAAAAACCGAATCTAATATTGATAAAAAGATAAAACAACAAGAATATTGTATTTTAAGATTAGGTATTGTAAAAAATAAAAATCAATCATTTTTAGAATTATTAGCTAGTGTGTATAATTATTATGGGGGTATGAAAACATTACCAGATCAATTAAATGATTTGTCCTTGACAGATTTTAAAAAAATATTTATTAAAAATCTAACAATTGATAAATTTGTAACAGTTCAAAATGGTGTTTTACCTACTTTATTCTATAAAGAAGAAATAAATGTAAATTTAGAAGATTATACAACAAGTGTATATTTCAGTAAAATAAAAGAAGTAGCTTATAAAGAAAAAATAGCTAAGGCATTTGAAAATTTTAAAAAATATATTAAAAACAATGATGAAGAAATAAATTATAACTATATTTGGGATTTTGTTACAGAACCAATAAGTAAAGGAGGTTTGTTATTTAAAAATGGTGTAAATCTATTAATTTTAAGACACCCAGATAATGATATAACGGATAAAATAGAATTAATATGTCCAACAAATCATTATTCAAATAATTTTTTTGATTTTGAAAAGAAAACATTAATGATATATAATAAAGGAAGTTACTATGAACCCTTATGTAAAATATATAAAAAAACTGGAAAATATGAAACAGTAAAATTTTTTTCATTTCCTAGAGATTACAATGTTTTTAAAGATCACTCTGATATATTAAATATTGTTGTAAAAATTAAAGAAATAATTGATATTCATTGTATTGGTAAAAAATCAATAAAAAAATATGATTACGAACGAAATATATCGTCAAAAAAACTAATTAATCTACTAGAAGAAAATGAATTTATGGTAGTATCTCAAATTTTAAACTACAATAATAAAGTAATAGGTATATTAACACAAGAAGAAGATACCCAAATTTATATTCCTTGTAGACCATCAGCATTAATATTAGACATAAATTTTGTTTTTTTTCAAGATGTAGAAATGAAAAGTTATACAGAAACAAAGGAATTTTTAAGAAATGTGTATAATAAATCTAATAAAAAAATTCCATGTGACATAAAACAAAAATTAGTAGATGATAATATGATTGTAGGAATAAAAACAATAACAAATCAAATAATTCCTGTAATTCCAATTCCAAAAACTGATATTAATGATGATATAGATGAAGAAAGAACTTATGTTGGTGAAAATAAAACAGTTTTACAAACAGATAAAACAGTATTATTAGAAAAAACCATTGATAACGAAAGAGAAAAAATAGTAAAAGCATTAGAATTAGAAAATAATTTTTATAGTCTTTTTAGAAATACCCTTAAATTAATTTTAAATAAAAAAGATGTTAATAACACAAGACAAAATATTTTAACTATTATAGAATCACCAACAATAACTTATATTGAAAAATTGGAAAGAGTAATAGATATATTACACGAATTATTAGATAACAGTGTCCAATTTTTAGAATTTCAATTAGACGATTTAAATGATTATGAAGATATGATAACTTGTTTAGATATAAATAAAAAAGACTGTAATTCTCAAAAACATTGTTCATTTATGAGAAAAAATACCTGTTCTTTAATTTTACCTGAAAAAAATTTATATAATAATAATAATAATCACGATGTATATTTTATGAAATTAGCAGATGAAATAGTAAGATATTCAAAAATAAGAAAATATTTATTTACACCTAGAGAATTTTTATCTTTTGAACGAGTAAATTATAAAATAAATGATAATGAAATAATATTATTAGAAGAAATTCTTTTTGATACATATTTGGAAAATATAAAATTAAGAGAAAATGATACCTTTATTGATTCAACAAATATTTATGATATAGTAAATCCAATTGTTAAAATAAATTATTCTAATACAGTGCCTGAAAATATGTTACGACCAAATGAGGGCAAAGAAACTAAGGCAGGAGAAAAAAAGAAAGAAGGTAAAGAAACCAAGGAAGAAAAAATAGTCGAAGAAAAACAAGAAACGGGGTTAATGGTTGATTGTACGGCGGAAAACAATTATATTAAGAAAAATTTAACTGCTTTATCTAATAATGGAACAATATTTGAGATAAATCCATACAAATCAGAGGGTATTTGTGGATTTCAAATGGTACAATTTATTATAAATGATTATTTGGGAAACAAAATTAGTATAGATAAAATAAAAGAAAAATTAGGAAATATATATTCTAACTTAAAAATGCCTGATAATGAATTGACCTTTAAAGAATATAATGTATCTGAATGGTCTGTTTTTTCTTATGTAAATTGGATGAATAATAATAGAAATGTTGCTGAACAAGTAATTTCTACACAATATTCTGATAAAAACAAAGAAATTATGAAAGAGATAAAAAAAGAAACTTATGCGATGACGGAAATAGATTTATTTTTATTATTTACAGCTTATAATATCCCTGTAGTAATCAAAATGAGAAAGGGACAATCAACTTTATTGAATTCAGGAGTAACAACATTTAATACATCTACCAATGATCAAGATAAATTGTATATTATTATAAGCAGAAAGGAAACCAAGCGTATAAATAAAAAATTGGTAAAGACACCCAATCGTTTATTTGGATTATTGAGAATTAAAAATGTATATAAAATACCAAAACAAATAGTAAATGAAAAATTACTATTAGATTTTACAGGAAAAAAACCAGAAAATGATGTAAATAAGTTTATTGAAGAAGCATTAATATTTCAAAAAGAAAAAGTTAAAAAAAAGAGGAAACAAGATGCTGAAGCTCAAGCAAAAAGACGTGAAAAGAAAGATGGTAAAAAAATTAAGAAATTAGGGAAAAAGAAATTACCTTCTGAATAATGATAGAGAACCACCCATTTGTATTGATCTGGAATTATTATTTGTATTTCTTCTGGTTCTTCTTACGTTATTAGAAGGTGTTCTAGGTAATTGGTTAGAAGGAGCAAATGGATTAGCAGGTGGTATAATAATAGGCGGAGGCGGAGGTGGTAGGGGTTGTGTAGTTTGTATAGGTAGAGGTGGAGGTTGGGGAGTTGATATTTGATTAAAAATATTGGGAGGAGGAGGGGGTGTTGCGCGTGGTCTTCTTCTTCTTCTTTCATTATAAGGAACATATCTCATAACCTCGTTATCTCTTGTATATCCAAAATCTGGATAATCTTCAATATATTTTAAAAGTTCGGTTTTTGTTTTTTCTTTTGAATCTGAGGATAATAGTGGATTACAAGAATATTTATAATTTAAATAATGTCGTAGAATAGGTTTTAATTTCATACAAATATTACTTTTTTTTCTATATGAAATAGTATTTGTAAATGTAATATAATCAATATCTTTACGAAAATCATGTAACATATTTAAAACTTGCTCCCATATGTCATATGTATAATTTGAATTAATAAAAGTAGTAATAGTATTTTGTTTTAACAAATGATAATAATTATATAATAATTTATCTTTATCCATATTTGAATAAAAAAAGTAAGTAATAATTGTTGGTATTATAAATCCAGTATCTAATAGATTAAAATAAATATTATATAAATTATGTTTTGAAAATTGTAAATTAGTATGTGGATTTTTTAATACAAGAGGTTTAGAAAATAATCCTTGGCAATTGTGAAGAGATTCTATCCAATAATTAACTAAATCACTTAGTCTAAATTGATATCTCGTATTATTCTCTAGTAGAGTAATTCTATATTTTTTATGAAATTTATCTAATTTATTAAGATATAAATCAGTATCTATATTATAATTAACAGATTTATTCCATTTCCACTTGTTAATAAAAAAGATAAGTTTATTTTGAATGTTCTTAGCCCTAAAATAAACATTTTCTATTATTTTATTTTCACTTACATCATCATAATAATCATTATCAATAATACATTCCTTGTAAAGTTTAATATCACTGTTATATCCCAGAGATTGTAAATGAAAAATATCGGTATTATACGATATATCTTCTTTTTTTATAATTAAATCAATAATAGTATTTATTGTTCGCATTTCTTATAATATAAATTATTGTAAGAAAATTTTATTTTAAATTTAAAAGTCTAGTTCATAATCATCATCTATTTCTCCAGTATTATTACTGTTGATATAATCAGTGCTACCATTGATGATAATATTTTGTTTTGAACAAATATCAGCAGGATTTTCAATTTGTAACATATCGTCTATGTTTAATTTTTGTTCTAATTTGGCTGATCCAAGTTTATTCATTTCATCAATATTTAATAGAACCTGAAAACTACCAGTTCCATAATAACCCTCTTGTCCACACATAATATTTGAAGACACTCCTGTCATAACATCTAATTCAGCATGTCTAGCTGCTCGTAGGAACATTTCGGGTGTTTCTTCAAAACTGGCTTTTGCGATAGGACCAATATCATCGTTATTGATACCGTGTCTAAATATACTAACCATTTTTTGTGTGGCGCACATTCTATCACATAACATAGACATATGATGATAATTAATATATGTTGTATCGGAGAAAGCTTCAGCTAATTCGTTGTATATACATTGTCGTGCTGCTTCAATTCCCAATGTTCTATATATTTCTTGAATATCATTACTATAAGTTCTTTTTGTATCAATATAATCAATTGCTAAAATTTGTTTTAAATTACTACCTACAGTATCTAATACCCAAATATCTTCGGGAACATAATTACCATCTTTTTCAACCATATAATTTTTAATAGTTCTAATAATAATTTTAGGAATGCCTTTTATACCTTTAAGAATGATATTATTAAGTATATTATCTTGTAAATTTTTTAACATATAAATTTCATCAGTTTGGTCTAAACCCTTTTTCTTACTTGCTAAAAGAGATTTGGAATTAACTAACCTAATTCTAAATACTAAATTGTCAGCGTTTAAATCGCTAAATACACATTCAACTTGATTTTTTAATGAATTTGTTAAGGCAAAATGAATATCATCCATAGTAACATTTCTATCCATCATTTCTTCTTTAGAAAGTTCAATACGAATAATCCATTTAGAATATTCATCACCAGCAGCTAAATCTTCTGTATTAGCTCCACATTCTTCCATAATTTTATTAAATTGCATATATTCACTTATAAGTGTTTTATCTGCGTCAATTAAAGTGTCGTTAGGTTTAGGATCAAAACATATACTAATTGATTTGGTAACATCACGAATACTGGTATATTCTAATGAATATTTAATTTCTTGAGCTCTTTCTAATTTTGTTTGTTCGTCAGCATTTAAATAAATGGTAGTGGAAGGTTGTTTTGGATTTTCACTTAGGGATAAAATTTCTTCAATTCTAGGAACACCACGAGTAACATTACTTTTACTTGCTACACCTGCAAAATGGAAGGTGTTTAAAGTCATTTGAGTAGTAGGTTCACCAATACTTTGTGCACTCACCATACCTACCATTTCTCCTGGATGAACAATAGCTTTATGATAGTTAAGAATTAAAGTTTCTAGTAATAGAACAATAGCTTTTCTGTTAAATCGTCTTACCATTAGTAATTCTTTAGGCGTTAAATAATAATACCACGCAAGTTTGAAAAGTTCAGTAGGTTTTGTTAATTTATGCTGGTTTAATGTATCAAACGCATCATCTATTAATTCATACATCTCTAATGGTGTAATATTTACAATAAAATCAGGCTGTATATGTAATTGATGTTGTAAATTATTCATAATTCTATGGAAATGTACTGGAATATGAACTGTAACTGCTTTTTCAAATTTAAATACATTTTCTATTAATTTTTTCCTGTATTCAACCATATCCATAATTAAATTACTAGTTTTCTTTTGTAACTCTTTTTTTTGTTTTTTGATTCGTTTTAAAGTAGAAGCTTCATATGTAGTAGTAAATATGGATTTGGAAGTATCATCTTCTGGGATAGCCATATGTGAATAAATCTCTTCCAAACTCATTTGTGCGAGTGGAATTTGTTGATTTTCTGTTTTCATAGGATTAATACTATCATCACCATAACTGAATTGTACAATTTTATTTTTATTATTTCTTACAGTCATATCATAAGCAACCTTTAGATCTTCCTGACCTTTAATCAACCGTCTTTGAATATATCCAGTTTGACTAGTTTTAACAGCCGTATCAATAAGACCAACACGACCACCCATAGCGTGGAAATAAACTTCTTCTGGAGTTAATCCTTGGATAAATGAGCTTTCTACAAATCCTCTAGCAGCTGGGGAATCATTAAATTTAGTATAATGAGGTAATGTTCTATCTTCAAATCCATATGGAATTCGTTTTCCATCAACATTTTGTTGACCAAGACACGAAACCATTTGTGCGATATTTAAGGCCTTA
>MDSX01051822.1_pt1 | contig 11318 bp, 3 predicted proteins | sample 811141 | NCBI WGS metagenome assembly MDSX01 (sample SAMN05326642, study PRJNA326480) | marine metagenome | isolation source: seawater | place: Atlantic Ocean: South East | collected 2010
CCGGACACGAATCTTTCGCTTTGGACTTGACGGGACATGGCGCCGGCACAATCAAAGAAGCGAGAATACACGATAAGCCATGCGTCAGCGTATTGCATGTCTCCTGATGCTACTCATCTTACTCCATCCAGCTTCGGCAGCAGTCATGGAATACGGACCCATCCCTAGCAGTGAGAACACCCAATCTGAGACTCCCCAAGGAATAGACTCTCCTTCCATATCAATCACAGACACTTGGCTTGACTCGAGCATACAGGAAAGGGTCGTACTAGGCGATGAGGAAGTCAGGATCACAGTAATCACAAAATCACTTCAGGCACTTTCAGATTGGCAAGAAGAAAACAATGCCCTTGAGAAACAACTGCCTCCCGGGCCGGGCGAGTCCCTAGTTCATCTAGAGCCCGTGGACGGAGTAGTGGACCATCGGACTTTCTGGGTAGATTCCGACCTTGTGCACAAGGTCCCAGGAATTCCAGGAGTAATAGCCGTAATTGATGCCCAGAGGTCTCCTGAGCCCTATGACACAATCCCATTTGAGAAACCACCCGGATTATCTCCTGAGTCTGTTAGAAGTGGCGAGATACATGGTGCAAATGATGCATGGGAAAGGGGCTACACCGGAGAGGGAATGGTAGTGGCAGTGGCAGATACAGGAGTCGACTTCGCCCACCCCGATCTGAATGGGACCCAAGCAAGAGTGACTTACGACAAGTCGCCCTACGAGGGCTGGCCACTCATGTTGGATCACAACAGTATGTACCAATGGATGGTTTACGGAGAAGCATACCCAGCTCGCCCCACATGGTATGCAGACACCTCCACGATCGATATCGACAACAATTCCGACGGCCTACTCGAAGACTCGGGATACAATGTCACCGGGGTGAACGAATCTCTTTCCGGACTCTACCACCTGGGTCAACACCCGGATTCATATCTACGTTCCAAGCAAGGCGGCGACGTACCCATACTCGTTGTCGACGACAGGATCTCAGGACTGTATGAGACAGTGTATGCCGATATCGACAGAGACGGTGACTTTGGTGATGAGGTCCCAATGAGGCCAGGAGAGGAGACAGCCGGCCTGGATACAGACGGAGACGGCCTATGGGATGTCTCAGCAGGCCTTGTCTACTGGGTATCAGACGGCTCCCTCGGGGTCCCCTATGGGAGTACCTATGCGGCCAGACACGGTTATTCGGACAGAGTTGCTGGGGCTGGTAACCTTACTCTTTTCATGTTCGAATCCGGCAGTCATGGAACTCTATGCGCGAGTGCAATTGCCGCACAGGGCGTGGTTAGTGATGGCAAGGTACTCGGAATGGCACCGAATGCCACTATCACCTCCATTGGTAACCACTACTCTGGCGGCCACTCCCTAGATGCATGGAGATTCATAGCAGAGGGGTACGATGGCAACATAGACACCCCCGATCAGCCACACATAGGGTCATTCTCATTTGGGTACTCCTCCGTCGATGACGCCGGGGCTGATGGATACTCACTCTACCTGGACTGGCTCACTAGGATTTACAATAACAACACATCTTACGCTGTCGCCATCGGCAATGGTGGCCATGGATTTGGAACGGCCAAGTCCCCCGGGGCATCAAATGGAGTTTTCTCGGTAGGCGCCTTCAGCAGCAGGTCTAGCGACTCTTGGGGGCAGAACGCTCCTTGGTCCAATAGGGGCCCGAATGTGCTCGGGAGGATGGACCCAGATATCGTTTCTGTGGGTTGGTCGGCTACTGGCGATATACCCCTAAACCAGAGAAATGATGCTAATTCTGCATGGAGTACATGGGGCGGAACAAGCCTAGCGACGCCGATTGCAGCAGGCCTAATGGCATTGGTAGCGCAGGCTTGGCAGGAGAATCTTGGCGGCCATCCCGGATCTCAGGAGTTCAGAGACTTCGTACTTTCCACCTCTGATGATAGGGGGTATGAACCATTTGTCCAAGGTGGCGGCTGGTTCAACGCATCTAGGGCGGTATCCACCCTCGAGGGCGAGAATGGAACATGGTGGGCAAGTCCAGCACAGTGGAACAGTGGCACTTTCCAAGGTGAGCACAGAGATGCAAATTTGAACCTGATGAGGCCGGGGGATAGTCAATTGGTCGAAATTGAATTTACTAACTATGCAGATTCAGACGTTCACCTGAGGTATACTCCAATCAGGTTCTCCCCCCTAGCGCACGAAGTTGTTGTCTGGAACAGTACCGGCAATGGAAGCGACGAGGGCGATGAGAATGGATCCTGGGATGGCCATCAGGGAGATAGGCCCGATCTCCTGATTCCGCTGCACATTGAATCGGATCCGAATTTCCACCTCCCTCATGGCACCAGGCAACTGCGTGCCAGGGCAACTATCGACTACTCCAATTTCGACGGGAATCAAGACAGGAGCTCAGAGGAGCGGGTGTTCCTCCAGATTTACAGATGGACCGACGAAGACGGCGACGGGACCTATGTCGAGGATTTCGATAACGACTCGACAGTGGACTCGGTTGACTGGACTGAATCTGACGAGCTAGAAGAGGTGACCAATTGGTGGTCTAATGGACCCAATGCGGAGGTACGTGTCGGCAACCCCTTCGAAGACTCCCGAGACGGTCTCCTACTCGGAGTTTGGAACTACAATGGGCAACTTTCTGACGAGGAGGTAAGGATAGAGATTGACTGGACCTCCTTCGGGAGCGAGGAAGAGGAATGGATATCCATGCCATCGACCAGAAATGTCCCATCGAACAGTACGAGCATTGTCCCGATGACGATCACCGTGCCATTGGATGCCGACCCCGGCCTGCACCAGCATGGGGTGCTCGTTGAGACCCATTTTGTGAATCAGACCACGGGGCAGATATACCCATCACACCGTAATTGGACGCTGCCAATTGTGACTAACGTTCCATGGATTGGCCCCTTCACACTCGAGGCGGCCCCTCTGGATGGAAACGTCTCCAACCAGACACTATACACCGAAGAGTGGATTTCGGGCGCCACACGGTGGAACTGGAGATCGGAGAGTGGTGATTGGAGGTTCCTATCGGTCGAATGGCCTCCGGAGTGGGATACTGGTGGGACCGCAGTTTTGGATGTCGACTGGGAAGACAACCAGTATACAGACGTAGACGTCCTGTGGATGTCTGAGATGGCACATGGCTATGCGGACGAAGATCCGGGCCCCTATGGCAACTCCACCTTCTTCATAGACGAGAGGTCCACAAACAACCACGTCTCATCGGGTTCCCACAACTGGGGGACATTCACAGGAACATCACGTGAGGTTTTCGCCGTTCCCGTTTCCCCAGGAGTGCACCAGATGGCGCTCCATACAGCACTTCATGGGGTGAATTCGAATGATAACGCCCTCAACATCTCCGTTGGATACATTGCTGCCGAGGAGTCAGGCTTCGAGAGGGTAGTGACTGATTGGTCCGAGGGCAGTGGTGTCGACGCCGTCCATGTGGTCTCAACTATCCCTCTACCGGTATCAAACGTCTCCGCATATGGATGGTCCCAGCCAATGTACATGGGCAATGAGACAGCTTCACAAGATACTTCTTCGAACAAAATGACCGCTTCATGGTGGCATAACCTCACCGTCCAGAATGCCTCTGAGATTTCCATAGAGATGAATGCGCACGGTGATGCCGATCTTGACCTATTCCTGTTCAGGGACTCCAACGAAGATGGTGAGTTCTCTTCCGGCGAAGAGGTAAGCCGCTCGTGGTCCGCATCCTCTTCCGAGTCCATAGAAATAATCAATCCAGAAGATGGCCAATACTCCGTAGCAGTTCACGGATACTCCGTCCCCAGTGGCACTGTCCAGTTCTGGATTGACATAGACGTGGTTGGGGGTGACGATCTAAGGATAACAGATCAGATGGGCCTCAGTGACTCTGAGATATCGTCAATCTGGCCAACTGGCTCCGAGACCCTCGCAGGCGAGGTGCCCCATTCTGCGATCCAGGTGAATCTGGAGTTCGATAGACCAGAATCAGCAGGAACATGGTCCGGATTCATCGATATCGAACTAGAGGGGGGAATCAGCCTAAGGCTCCCATACGCATACGAATTAGTCGAACTGGAGCCAGAGGTGTCATTTTCAGTCCCCATCAATATGACTCAGACAAACGAGACAGTCCCAATAGAGATCCATGCCATAGACACCGGAATAGGTTTCAGGCTAGATGACCTGAATTGGTATGCCGCGAATAACGGCACCTCCGTCCCTCCTGCCAATCTTGTTGAGGCCATAGAGACAACAGGGGCGCACCATAACCCGACAATGCTGTGGAACAGTGGAAATCACTTCGCCATCCCTGAGAACGTCACATTCAGGGAGGTTTGGATAAACGCGACTCTGCCCGAGGTCGAGCAATGGCACGATTATGCAGTCAATATCACGGATATATCCGGATTTTCCGATGAAGCATTCCTATCTGTGGCCTTCGACGAAACTGCACCAAATCTCGCTGTCAGCCACATACCCTGGATTACCAGTGATGAGATTCTGACATACCAGATTCAGACCGAGCCGGGTGCTTCCGCGCATCACTCGGGAGGGCAGATAGAGATCGACGAGTCAGGCAATGCCGAGGTGTCTTTCCAACTTTCACAAGCAGAGGTTGGCTACAATCCCTCAACCGGCGAATCATACTACTACATAGATGGTTCAAGCATCTTCGACATCACCGTCAGCGATGCAGCCGGCAACTCGGTATCCAGACACTATGAGGTAATTTTCGATCCCGAGTTGCCATCCAACCCATCCTTGCATGCACTGATTGACCAAGATGGCCGACTTTACCCCCCCTCTGATATCTCTACTCCCGTAAATCTGACCCATGGAACTCTGACGATGTCTGTTCCATCCGATGTCAGGTCATGGTGTATGACCGTCCTCTCCGAAGTCTCGGAACACAGCGCACAAGACTGTGGAGAGGTTCAGATGATACCCGATGTATACAACCCGTCATCAGGACATCCGGATCCGTCCAGTCAAGGCGGCTCACAGGACTACTCGCCGGCATCATACTCATTCAGTACAGAAGGCCTACCGGATGGCGATTATGCAATTATTCTGGAGCTATACGACTGGGCCAACAACACTGCTCTAGAAACATGGCCCTTGTCGATAGATAATACCGTCCCAGTCGTGGAATGGGCCCTGAGCCCCTCCGACAGCAACAAATCGTTCTTCGATCACAGACAGGGCCTCTCTTGGTCCTCCAGCGAATACGTTCACCTCACCTTCACTATCGATGGTCTGTTGGTAAGTGAGAGGAACTCCACTACTGGAGGCGCGATATTCGAATTGAACCGGACCGGCCTCCACGAGGTATGCATCATCGCGGTTGATGGAACTGAGCCACAGGATAACGACAATAGGTTCGTCGATTGTAGAGAGATGACGCTAGAAGACTCAATTTACGACTCGGTGGTGATAGCCAACTGGAATGGCGGCCTTGTTTCATCAGATTCCGTACAGGCAACGATCCAGAGGGGGCCAGATCAGGAGATATGGTGGAATCTCGCTGGATCTAGCGAGATGAACTTAATCACTCCGGGGATGGATGTCGTCACTATAGACTTCGAACTTGTCGAGGGCGACAACCAGTTCCAGGTCAGCATCGAGTCACTCCATGAGGTGGACTCGTACTCATTATCCGTAGTCAGGGACACAACAGCGCCCGATCTCACTTTGTGGGAGATAACCAACAGGACATCAAACCTCGAGGCAGAACGAGTGGTTTCTGGGACATGCGAGAGGGGCTCAAATGTCATGATATGGAGCGATGTCGATAGCCACCAGTTCGTTTGCCCCGTATCCGAGGAGTTCAGCATCCTGGTCGAGGTCCTGAAATCGGCAGGGGAGCACCAAATCTACGCTCTTTCTACGGACAGTGCGAACAACGAGGTCAGGATATCCATATCAGTGCTGAACCAAGTATGGTCTGACTGGGCAATAGAGGACGCCCGGGCGGGAGGACCCATGATGTGGTGGTTCTCCCTTGGATTCATCGGACTGCTAGCTGCAGTGCTGATTCCATCCGTGACTCTGGCGAGGAGGAGGTCACGTAGTAGGGGGATACTCAAACACGGTCCCGATCTAGATGAGATAATGGCTGAGATTGAGGCAGCAGCGGATATCCAGATATCCCAAATGGAAGAGGAATGAGGCCCTCACTGGGCAATACTAATTTCCGCCTAGCTCCCGCCACGTGCATGGAGATAACGAAGATAGCGGTTCTGGGGGCCGGTCAGATGGGAGCAGGAATTGCACAGGTCTCTGCATGCGCTGGCTACGAAGTAGTGATGATAGATATCAGCCAGGAGTTCGTAGATAGGGGCATGGTAACTATCTCCTCATCACTGGACAAACTCGTCTCCAAGGGAAGGATGTCCGAGGAAGAATCATCAAGCGCCCTTTCATTGATTTCCTCATCTACAGACAGGGCTTCGGCATCCAATGCCGACTTAGTGGTCGAGGCTATACCCGAAATTCCCGATCTAAAGTTCTCAACGTTCTCGGAGCTCGACTCCATCTGCAAGCAGGACGCCATACTGGCTAGCAACACATCGAGTATCTCGATAAACGAGATAGCAAGCCACACAAGCAGACCAGATAGGGTAATCGGGATGCATTTCATGAACCCCGTGCCAATAATGAAACTCATCGAGATCATCAACGGGAGTGAGACGGATCCCGAAGTTACCGCCGCAGTCATGGAGGCATCGGAGAGGATGGGCAAGACCCCACTTGAGTGCAATGATTCACCAGGCTTCGTAAGCAACAGGATTCTCTGCCCCATGATCAACGAAGCGATACTGACCCTTCAGGAGGGGGTCGCCGAGCCCGAGGCGATTGATGGAATAATGAAATTGGGGATGAACCATCCAATCGGCCCCCTAGCTCTGGCCGACCTGATAGGACTTGACACCGTGCTCCATATCATGGGGGTACTGCATGAGGGCATGGGGGATGAGAAGTACGCCCCAGCACCACTTCTAGTTGAAATGGTCGAATCGGGGCGCCTCGGCCGTAAATCGGGCAACGGCTTCTACGAATACTAGCCCTATGGGGCTAAACCCGTATTTTCTGGCCTCGGCCAACCTTCAAGGGTGCCGGACCCCACGGGTGCCCATGTCCAACCGCACCTCAGCCACCGCTCTGGCTGCAATGATGATCGTCTCGATGTTCGCAGGGTTCGCCCTTGCAAACGATGCAAACACCGGAGGGGATGCAGGGGGATCAACATCCACAGCAGCTTGGCTGCCTAGCAACAGCTCGACGTACTACGGCAATCTTTCCTCATCGGACACCGATGACTACTACGGCTTCAACATGAGCAACTCAACCGCCATTACCGTGGGACTAACCTCTCCCTCGGGCGCCGATTACGACCTCTGGCTATACAGCTCATCCGGGTCCCAGTTGGATACGAGCTTCACTACTGGATATGACGAGGTGACATCTAATGGCACCAGTGTCGGGGGCACCACGGTATACGTCCGAGTCGAGCAGTTCTCTGGCTCTGGCCAGTACACCATGCAGGTCTGGATTTCAAACACCAGCACCGGGGGCGGCGGAGGGGGAGGAAACAACTCCACCGGGTCAGGACACGACGCAGGGACCGGCACGGATGCAGGCGGCTCCACTGCCAACGCAATGCAGATCAACGCCACTAACGTGACCTTCTGGGGCAACGTCCACTCCTCGAACGACGCCGATGACTACTACTCGATATCAATACCCTCGAACTACGGAATAAACGCATCACTAGACTGGAATGGCACGTCAACTTCACCCGATCTGGACCTCCTAATGTACGACAGCTCAGGATCAATCATCACGTACAGCTACTATGCCAAGCCTGAGAACGTCTCCTCGGCCGGACACGGCGGGACGACCGTCTTCCTGAGGGTCAACGCATACCTGTCGTTCGGCGGCTCTGCATACTCCTCTGACTACTCCCTCCGCCTCGACTTCAGCAATATGTCAACCTCGCCCATCAACAATCAGAACGATTCTGGGAGCGGGGGGGACGCGGGTAACGACGTCTACAACTCAACTGCAATCCAGACGAGCCCTGGCGTCAATGACTTCACGGGCTGGATGTCCGTGAACGGAGACTCTGACGACTTCTACGTATTCTCGGTGCCTAATGACCACGGAATCGCAATCAACCTCAGCTCGAACCCGTCCGACTTGGTCGCTTACATCATCATCGGCTACGAGTCGAATCTCTCGACTATCGACTACTCTACCAATCTGAACGGCAACGAGGACGTGACATCTAACGGCTCCGTGGTTCAGGGAGAGAGCATCCTCCTGAGGGTCGTCGCCTACACGGGCGAGGGATTCTACAACTTCACAGTCAACATGTTCTCTCTGGATGCCGACGGCGACGGATGGTGGGATTCAGTCGAGGTCAACTGCGGCACAGACCCGAACGACTACAACGACGTCCCCGTGGACACGGACGCTGACGGTATCTGTGACGGCATGGACGCCGATGACGATGCCGACGGCTACGATGACTACAACGACACCTTCCCCCTCGATCCAAACGAGTGGACCGACACCGACTCTGACGGAGTCGGCGACAACGCCGACGAAGACGACGACGGAGACGGATGGTCTGACAGTATGGAGTACCAGTGCAACTCCGATCCACTATACGCTTCCAGTGTGCCGTCCGACATAGACTCGGACGGAACTTGTGACGTCCTTGACGACGATGACGACGCGGATGGCTACCTCGACACTGAAGACGCATTCCCTCTAGACCCATCGGAGTGGTTAGATACCGATTCAGACGGTATCGGCGACAACTCCGATGAGGATGACGACGGAGATGGCTTCGCTGATGCGACTGAGGTCACGTGCGGGTCTGACCCACTCCTTTCCAACTCAGTCCCCACGGATACCGACCTGGACGGTTCCTGCGACGCTGTAGACGGCGATGACGACAACGACGGCTTCCCAGACTCACAGGACCAGTTCCCGCTCGACCCTAGTGAATGGGTCGATACAGATGGCGACTCCATCGGCGACAATACCGACGAAGACGACGATGGGGACGGATGGATCGACTCCTCAGACGTGTTCCCACTCGATAACACGGAATGGGTGGACAACGACAACGACGGCATGGGGGACAACTCCGATGAGGATGACGACAATGACGGCTGGTCAGACTCCGACGAGCAGACTTGCGGAAGTGACCAGTACTCCCAGTTCAGTCAGCCCGATGACTTCGACTCGGACCAAACATGCGATGTTATGGACGCCGATGACGACAATGACGGTGTTCCCGATGCAGATGACATGTTCCAATTCGACGTAACCGAATGGACCGACACCGATTTCGACTCAATAGGTGATAACGCAGATGACGACGATGACGGAGACGGATGGTCGGACACCATCGAGCCAAACTGCGGAACCGATCCGATGGATGCCAACTCAATCCCACTAGACACCGACGCTGACAACGCCTGCGACCCACTGGACCCAGACGACGACAACGACATGGTGCCGGATGTAGATGACGCATTCCCCCTGGACATATCAGAGTCCATGGACACCGACGGTGACGGCATAGGTAACAACGCGGACAACGACGACGATGGAGACACATGGACAGATTCCAGCGAGGTAATATGCCTCACTGAACCCCTATCTGCCTCGTCCGTACCCATTGACACCGACTCCAATGGCGCCTGCGACGTAATAGACCCAGACAACGATGGAGACGGAGTCGTAGACGAGTCCGACGCCTTCCCCCTGGATCCCAATGAGTGGGAAGACAGGAACAAGGACGGGCTCGGAGATAACGCCTACCCGCTAACCCTGGGTGACAAGATGAAACTCAACCCGGGCCTCACAGCACTAGGATTGATCGTGGTGCTAGCCGCAGTAGGGGGGACCGTAGCAATGGTCCTCGCAAGGAACAAGAAAGATGAGGTTTGGAAGGATGACTCCTACGACAGGTACGAGAAGCAGGAAGCGGCGTTCGATGCCCCTGCCATCCCGGACCCGCCCGAGAGGCCGCCCGACCTAGCGCCAGCCGTCGAGGAGCCATCGATCCCGGACCCGCCCGAGAGGCCGCCCGACCTAGCGCCAGCCGTCGAGGAGCCATCGGAGCCCGAGATGCCTCCGTTGCCAGAGGCCACCCCATCGCCCCCTCATGAAAAGTCCCCGCCGCCACCGCCCCCTGGATTCGAGGATGTCGCCCCCGAGCCGCCCCAGACGGTCGCAGCTACTTGGGAGGAGCTTCCAGATGGTGGTGACTACGTGATGACAGAGCCTATGACTTACGTCGGTGAGGAGTGCGGTACATGGGAGCAGCAGCCCGATGAGAGCTGGCGCAGATTGTAGGTGAGATGCCCTAGAAACAATCGAGGAGAAACAAAAACCTCCAGATTTAGATAATTTTTCTATTTTCGTAGCGAAAATACAGGGATTGGCCATATATCAATACAAATCAATACCTTGCACCCCTTAGGGGTGTGAGAGCATCTTACGACATCATTATATCATTTACATCGTCTCATTCACGACAGTGACGCCCATGCGAAGCAACACAGCCCGTTCGATTGCCCTAGCACTGCTAATGATTGTCTCGGTACAACTACCGATGTTCGATGCCGAACCAGAGAGACTTGATCTCGAAGATACTGCATTGAAGGAGGAAGCCCCTCCAAGCCCCTGTCAGGGCCATGACGCTTGTCGCGGCTCGGATGCGGGAAGGGACAAGACGACCGCCATTGATCTGACTTCGGACTTCGACTGGACGGGCGCCAACGAGACGAACGTCTACTACGGAACGAGCGAGGCTACGTCCTACTCCGCATCGGCCGATGCTAACTACGACATGTACCTAGTCGACCCCCCAATGGGCTATGGGGTCTTGTACGAGCTAGAGTGGAACCACTCCACACCGGGCAGCTACTCGTACGGCGACACCTACGCTTACAGGATGTCAATCGGACCAGGAGACGGGAACATGGTCGGATGGTCTTACAGCACTAGCGCAACCTACGGCGGCGCTTGGGGCTACTGCTATTACAGCAACACTGGTTACATGGCAATGAGCACCACAGCGGGCGAGGAGACGACAGGCAACCCACCATACTGCTACTTCGCTTCGACGGGCAGCAGCTACTACCCCCATGCGGTAGACTTCCCTCATGACCTAGCCGGGGACCCGGTTATGGCCAGCATCTACTGCTACCGATGCTATCAGAACGCATACGACGACTACAAGTTGACAGTCACTGTTTACCCCGGTGACGCAGGCGGAATC
>MDSX01001676.1_pt1 | contig 11317 bp, 6 predicted proteins | sample 811141 | NCBI WGS metagenome assembly MDSX01 (sample SAMN05326642, study PRJNA326480) | marine metagenome | isolation source: seawater | place: Atlantic Ocean: South East | collected 2010
CTTTTGATATTGAATATCTTTTCTTAAATGTGAGAGGTAAATCAGTTGGTGAACAAATTGAGGTCATGGTAACATGTCCAGATGATGGTACAACACAAGTTCCCATGTCTATTAATATTGATTCAATCAAAGTTAAAAAGTCTAAGAGTCATAAAACTGATATTAAATTAGATGAAGTATACACTCTTAAAATGAGGTATCCGTCATTAGATGAATTTATCAAGAGTAATTTTGCGATGGATAAGATGGAGGTTGATGATACCTTTGATCTTATAGCATCATGTATTGACCAAGTTTACTCTGATGAAGAGTCGTGGACACAAGAGGATTGCACTAAAAAAGAATTGTCTGAATTTTTAGAGCAACTCAATTCCGCACAATTTAAAGAAATTGAAGAATTCTTTAATACAATGCCTAAATTAACACATACGGTTAAGGTGAAAAATCCAAATACAGGTATTGAGAATGAAATACTATTAGAGGGGCTGCAGAATTTTTTCGGATAAGTATGGCACATGAAGATCTTGTGTCATACTATAAATTAAATTTTGCTTTGATGCAGCACCATAAATATAGTTTGACAGAGCTTGAGAACATGATACCGTGGGAGAGAGAAATTTATGTTTCACTTCTTCAACAATATATTGAAGAGGAAAATTTAAAAGCACAACAAGAAAAAAATGGATGAGTTTGGTTCACCAATAGTAGGAGGTATAAGAGCAGTTAGGAGAACTGTATCTTCTAGTGTTTTTAATCCAGTATCTCGCCCTGCTCAAGAGCAACAATCTGATCCAGTAACAAATAATCTATTAACACAAAATTCAATTACGTTAAATAACGTATCGCAGAGATTAGAGGATATATCAAAACAAATTGGTTCATTAAATTTTTCTTTGGCAGGAATTAAAGAAAATTTAGCAATAAGTGATCAACTAGAGAAGCAAAGAGAGACAGCAAAACAAAATCGTGAAGCAATATTAGCAGAGCAAGGACTTAGAGAGGGTAAAGAGAGTGCGTTAGAGCAAAAAATACAATCATCTTTACAAAAACCATTACAAGGAATTGCAGCAAAAACTCAAAAATCACTTTTCTCTCTACAGAATTTTTTCTTAATCTTAGCAGGTGGTTGGTTAACAAACGTAGGTATAGATTTAATTCAATCTATCGCTGAAGGTAATATTGAGAAGATAGAGAAGTTGAAGAGAATTTTCACTCTTGGATTGGTTGGATTAGGTGCAACTTTCACTGCATTTAACATCGGAATACTTACAACTTTGAGACTTCTCACAGGATTTGCATCAACTGTTGGTAGAGTTGCTTTTGGTGGATTTTTACGTTCAACATTAGGTGGAGTTAAACGATTATTCGCAGCTGGTGTTAAAGCTTTCAGACCTCTTATTCCAATAGTAGTGGCATTAGGAGGAGGTGTATTAGGAAAATTATTAGCAATACTTGGATTAGGTGCAGCTGGTGGTGTTGCGGTTACTCAGGGTGGAAGAGTTATTGACAAGAAAATTTCGGATTTAGGTTCGAGAGTGACAGTGGATGGTAGTCAAAGACTTTTAGATGAGGGTAGAAGAAAAATTAACAAAAGAGGCACAGGTTTCTTAAACATTAATCCTTCTAAAACTTTACCACCTCCTAAAGGTATTAATAGAGTATTACAAAGTCCATTTGGTAAAATTAAACCACCAAGAGGAGCAGGGGGTATAGGAATAGGTGGAGCATTATTTAATGTGGTATTTGATTTGATAAGTGGTGTTCCATTAGATGAAGCATTAGCAAACTTGGCTGGATATGCAGCGGGTTTTGCATTAGCAGCAAAAGTATTTGCTCCATTGCTAATTGCACCATTTCCTGGTGCTAGACCTTTATACTTTTTATTAACACTTGGTGGTGGTATATTAGGTGAAAGTGCAGTTAATTCAGTATTTAATGGTATTAAAGGATTATTTGGATTTGGTAAAAAAGATAAAGCAGAAAATACTGAGCTTTCAGTATTAACGGAGGATGATTTAGTTCTGGGAAGTGAATCTGTAAATGTTGAACCTGTACAAAATGACAATTTAGCAAGAGCTGAAATTATTTCTAACAATCCAGAGGATGTTCCAAGCATACTTAATTTCCCAGTTCAAGGTGCAGCTACAGGTGGTCAAAATAATGCACCTGTAGATATTGCATCTAATGAACTCCCAACAATATATTTTGATGATAGTAATACTGCTGCATTATTCGCTACTGCAACATTCGGAGCACCAGCATAATGTCAATATTTGCAAGAAGAAATACAATTAGAAAAACATCCATCAGTATTGATAGTATTCGCAATTCTGTTAGAAATTTTGGACAGGGTATAAAGAGAGCAAAGTTACAAGCTGATGAAATAATAAAAAATACAAGAGAATCTAATCAATTCAGAAGAGGTTTAATAGGTAAAGACAATCAATATTTTAGAAAAAGACAGGAAAATATAAAGAGAAAACAGCGTGAAGATGAACTTGAGGCACAAAATGTAAAAGGAGTGGCAAAAAAACAAGGTAATTTATTCCAACGAAGCACTAGAGGATTTTTAGGTAGAATATTAGACTTTTTAGGAATTTTATTGATTGGTTGGGCATTGACAAATTTACCTAAAATAATTGAAGCATTTCAAAAGTTAATAAAAAGAATACAAAAAATAGTCAGCATACTGACGGGATTTGTAGATGTTATTAAAAATTTTGTAAGTGGAGTAAAAGACAGTATAGATAATGCACTTAATGTTTTTGCTAAGTTAGACTTTCGTAAAAATAGAAAACAAGTTGAAGAACAAATTGAAAAAGCTGGTAATAATGTCGCTGTATTAGATAGAGACTTTAAAACTGCAATCAACGATTTTGCGAGAGAAGAAGAATTTCAGGATGTAGCCGAATTGACTGATAGAATTGAATCTGTTGAGTTACCTGATACTAAAGATATACCAGAATTAACAGAGAAAAATATAACTGTCGGAAAAGAAGATACTCAAGAAATTGAAGGTAGAGCGATGGGTGGTGATGTTGAACCAAATGTACCATATATTGTAGGTGAAAATCCAGATGGGTCATTAAATGAAACTTCTGAGTTATTTGTACCCGAACAAAGTGGAACAATCATTCCAAATGATGAATTAGTGGCACAAGGTGAAAACATAGAGGGAATGAGTGATAATCTAGAACTTGGTTCAATTACACCAAAGAGAATACGTTCAGGAGTTGGTGCGAATTATATAACTTCAATTTCATCATCTAAGCAAGATAGTTTCAGTAGCAATGAAACAGATAGTTTGATATCGGGTGTAAATAGTAAAAACATTGTTCCTGTTGTTAAAAATAGGGAAACATTAGCAAGAAGCAGAGGGAAAAGTAGAAGGAGCACTATAATGATTGTTGAAAAACAAATGCCAGTGGAGTCAAATGTTACACATTCTACGAAGAAGTCAATGAATACTAGTATTTCATCAAAACCGATGAGTGCGACTCTTCTTGATTTACAAAGCGTGGGGGTTCTTAAGTACACATAATGTCAGCAATTTCACCAAGTATCTACGAACAGTTTGAAATAATCTCTTTAGATGGAAGTAATTCTGTCGATATAAAGGGTGGTGTTGTTGCGTTTAGTTATCATGAAAATATATTTTCGCCAATGATTACTGCAAAAGTAATCGTGTCAAATACAGCTGTGCCTGAATTTGGCACAACAGTGTATCATGGATTACCTTTAAGAGGTGGTGAAAAGGTAAATATAAAAATTGAAAGTAATTCTCAAAGTAATATTCCTTTGGAATTTACTGGTGATAACTCATTATACGTTGCTTCTATTACAAATCTTTTGTTAGGTGCAGAAAGAGAGTCTTTTGTATTAAACTTAGTATCAAGAGAGTCAATAACTAATGAAACATCTAGAGTTGGTAAGAAATTTTCACAAAAAATATCTCAGAGTGTTGAAAGTATAATTGATGAATTTCTATTAACAGATAAAAATAAAAATATAGATGAAACAGAAAATGATTACAGTTTTATTGGTAATTTAAGAAAACCATTTACAGTTTTAACATGGTTAGCATCAAAGTCTGTACCAGGTTCTGGTGAAAGTGAAGTGGTTGGTGGAAAAAGTGCAACTGCTGGATATTTTTTCTACGAAACGAAAGAGGGTTATAATTTTAGATCAATAGATGCCTTGTGCACTCAAGAACCTTATGAACAACAATATACTTATCAACCAGGTATATTAGATGTAGATGATCCAAATAAGGATTTTAGAATTATTCAGCATAATACTACAAAAAATAATAATTTTGTTGATAATCTTGAGAGAGGTGCATATTGCACACAAAGAATGTATTATAATCCATTAGATGGTAAATTTACAACACAGGCACAAGGCACATTTACAACAAAAAAATATGAAGGTAAGTTAAATAACTTGGGAAGAGACTTTAAGGATGAAACACCACCTTATGATGATACAGGAAAAACTGTTGGTGAGATACCAAGTCGTATAGTAACAGGTGTTTTAAGCATAGGCACTCTTGAAAAGAAGAATGAAAGATCAAGAAATCTTGATGCAGATCCGATGGAAACTCAATCACAGGCTATGATGAGATATAATTTAATTTTTAATATCACATCGGTTGTGACAATTCCATTAAATACAAATTTAGTTGCTGGTGGATTAATAGATTGTGTTTTTCCAAAGATGACCGTAGAGGAAAAAAAGGAGCCTGATCCAGAGCAAAGTGGTCTATATATGATAAAGGAGTTAGTACATCACTTTGAATCTGACGGTTCATTTACAAAATTAAAATTACTTAAAGATACTTTTGGTAAGAGGGATAAATGATAGAAAATAATTTATTAAAAAGTAATTTTTTAGGAATGGACGGATTCCGTTGGTGGATTGGTCAAGTTCCTCCTAAAGAAACATGGTTATTACAATGGAATAAACAACCAGAAGCATGGGGTAATCGTGTTAAAGTTCGTATCATGGGGTATCATCCTCAAAATACAACTGAATTAAAAGATGAAGATTTACCTTGGGCACTTGTTATACTATCACCTCAGTGTGGGTCAGGAAAGGCAGGTAGATTTAAACCAATTCGTATTGCACAAGGTGATGTTGTCGTAGGATTTTTTCTTGATGGTGATGATGGTCAAGTACCAGTTATATTTGGGGTCATTGGTAATTCATCATATGTTGTGAGTGGAGATCCTGGTCCATTTACACCTTTTTCTGGTTTTACTCCTGATAATTCTGCAGAGGGTAATGTTATACCTGAAAATGAAACTGGTGAAGATACTCAGAATGCACAAAATTCTCCTAGATTAGTTGATGAAGAACTTGCAAACAAAATAACAGAAAGCACAGGTAAGGTAACTAAATCAGCATCAAAGGGTGTAGGCACAGATGTTGCTGCTGGAGGATCATCTGATGGTGAAAAGATTAGTTCAAACTTAGAAAATTCTGTTAAAGATGCAAAGAATGCATCAGCATCTAAAAAAAATAAAATAATATCAGATACTGCTAAAAAGATAAATGGTGTATCTCAGGGAATTACTAGGGATATAACAAAATCTGCGTTTAATAGTTTAGGATCAAACTTAAATACAGGTAATAAAAATTTATATAACACTGTATTTCAGACAACACTTGCTGCTACAAAAAATACAGCGATTGCAAAAAAAGCAGGTACTGCAGCAATAACTGCTATGGTGCCAGGTGTTTCAGCATTACAAAATAAAATACCATGTGTAGTTGAAAAAATTGCTGGTAATATGTTACCAGACATAACATCTTTATTAACATCTTTCTTAGATAATGTCGTGAGTTTTACACCTTGTATTGCAGACCAATTTACTGGAGCATTATTTAATAAGGTGATAGAATCTATTGGCAGTGATCTTGCACCAGAACTTGGTGGTGTTGGTAAAATAATGGGAGGATTTAATTTAGTTAACGATTTAAGAGGGAAGGCAGAAGGATTATTAGGTTTACAGGAACTTGTTGATTGTGTTGCACCAGGTGGTGTTGATGCAGGTGGTAACGTATTTACAATTGGAAAGGGTATAAAAAATATGCCAGCAATAACTGGAGAATCTATATTGAACGTAGCAAATGCTGCTCAAGCATTACAAGAGGCAGCTGGAGCACCTGGTGGAATATTGGGTGGATTACTTGGTCAATTTGATTTCTTAAATCCAAATGTAAGCACAGCAGGTTTTAGTAGTGTGTTAGGAGAATGTTATACAGGTCCTCCATTGGATTGTAAAGGTATACAGATAAATGTATTTGGATCTGATGGGCAAGGGACTTTAGCTGAACCAATTATTGGTTCTTTAGTTGGAGATACATTTGCTCAACAGACTGGAAGTTTAATTGGTATTAAATTAACTAATCCTGGTGAAGGATATACAGTTCCTCCTTTAGTTAGCATCACTGATAATTGTAATCAGGGATATGGTGCACAAGCAGAGGCAGTCATAGACTATGATCCAACATCACCAACTTATCAACAAGTAACTGACATTTATGTTATAGTGCCTGGTGAAAATTATCCTGTGATTGAGGAAAACTCAGGTGATGGATATATTGTTGATCATGTTGTTGTCATAGATTCTGGTAGAGGATATACTAATGATGATACAATCGTTGATAATGAAGGTAATGAATATGTAAAATTTTTGGATAACGATGGTAGAATATTAAATGTGATTTCACCTAATCCACAAACAACAAATGTTATTCCTGTTAAAGATTTACCAATATTAAGAATAAGCACAAAGACTGGTAGTGGTGCAATTATTAAGCCACAGATAGCACCTAGACCTTCGTATCAAGGTGAAATAAGACAGATAATAGATTGTATCACTCCAAGACAAGGTATCGTTGGATTTGTGAATGGAGAACCATATTATGGTCCATTCCATGTTCATCCTATAAAGGGTGTTAAAATGGTTGGTGTTGCTCATACTACATCAGTTCATGCCATAATATATGATACTCCAGCAGAGAGTAGACAATCAATGATGACATCCACAACTACTACTACAACCAATACCTCAACTCAATCTGTGACATATTCATCAGCAGTTGCTGGTCCTACAGGTGCTACTACTACACAGACTCCCATGACTACTCCACCTCCTGCTAGTCCGAGTTCACCGCCAAGTCCACCTAGTCCACCAAGCCCACCTAGTCCACCTAGCCCACCTAGCCCACCTAGCCCACCAAGTCCTCCATATGGTGGTTATTGATAAATATTAAAAAAGACTTTTTAAATGGTACAAGAAAGACCAAGAGATTTACAAGCATGGTTTCGTAGACAATATGAATCCTTCGGACCTCACTTCAGAATAGAATCTGGAAATCCAGAGTACGGATTTTGTGGAGGAACCACTGCTGCGTTAATTTCTGAATTGAATGGTAAGTCACAATTTGTTGGATTTACTGAAGATGGTAAGTATCATATGCTTGTTGATGAGAATATAACAATTGCTGGTGATTTGAATAATGATAATGCTGGTCCTAGTGTTAATATTATAGGTAAAGGTGGAGATGTGACAATAACTGCCATGAGAGATGGTTCAGTAAGAATATATGGAAAAACAGTACAAATAGATGCAGATTCTGATATTAATATAAAGTCATGTGGAAATATGAATCTTAAAGCTAATAGTATATTTTTTGATACTAATGTTATTAATACTAATGCATTAAAAACAGATACTTTCTATCTAAGAAATATTACCTTCGGACAAAAAGCATTTTCTGGATTACCAATAAACGTTGATAACATTTCATCAATAGCAGGTAATGGTCTTTCAACACTTAGTGATAAATTAAAAGAAGCGGATTTAGGAAGTAAATTAGAAGATATGACTGGTAATCTATCAGAACAATTGGGAAACATTGATACTGACGCTATTTCAGGTCAATTGTCAGATGTTGCATCAAATATAGACACTGGTGCAATAGAGGGACAATTAGGTAACGTAGGTAAATCATTAGGTCAAATGAATATACCAGGATTGGGAGGACTTGGATAATGCCAGGATTTAAGAAAGGTCCAGTACCAAATCCATCTTTTGAGAATGATAATGTAAATCATTTTTCCCAACCATCTGAGTTTGCAAATGATGTATATGTTTATGGGAAATTATATGCTGATATAGATGCAAGTGATGTTTTCACTGATGAAACTGTAGAGTTTAATGGATTAACTGTAAAAAAGAATTTTTTTGTTAGTGGTATATCAACATTTATTGGTCCAGTTGATATGGACTTCCTCACAGTATTTCATCGTCTTAACGTTGGTGCTGCAGGAACTGTTTTTGTTGCTATATCCTCTCAAAAAGATGCTGACGATGGGCAGATAGCAGGTCGAGTTGGAATTGGCACTACTCAACCTGATGGGTTATTCCAAGTCGGTAACGAATGTTTCATAGTAAAAGAAGATCCATGTTTGGTTGGTATTGCTAATTCAGACCCTTCACAATTATTCCATATTAATTCAGGAAGTAATTCTGTTGTCGTATCGGGAGTAGGAACGTTTGGTGTTGGTACAGATGATCCTGGCAGTTTTGGTGCAATTGATAATACAACTCATGGTTATTTGAGAGCAGATTTTGATGGTAGTATAAGAATATCGAGAAACATCTATGACTCAGCAGGTTCACCTGGTGGAAATGGATTTTTCTTACAAAGGGATGCTGTAGGTGTACGTTGGGTGTCATTTGAGCCGTCTTTCACTGAAGGGGTGTTTGTTCAAGATGAAGGTCAATATATCCCTACAACTGGTGTTGCACAATCATTTACTGTATTTAACTTTAAACAAGTAAACAGTAATGGCACTGGAGTTGATTCATTAGTACCCATACCAAATACATCAAATCCAACACAAATAGTTGATATACAAACAAAAGATTTTTGGGGATTTACTAGTAATGATATTTACAGAATGTCAAAAGTTGGCATTCAAAATAACAACCCTACTGCTACTTTAGATGTAACTGGAACTCTTCATGTTACTGATAATGTTGACTTTGATTCTGACTTAAATGTAGATGCTAATACAACTCTTGGTGGAACATTAAGTGTTGATGGAGTCACAACCCTTAATGATGATGTCATCGTTAAAGCTGATAATAAAGAGTTTAAAATACAAACTTCTGCTGCAGTTGATAAGTTTGTTGTAGACACTGATAATGGTAATACAGATATTAAAGGCACACTTAATGTTGGTGGTGACACTGTGATTGACGGAACTACAGATTCAACAGATAAAGATACAGGTGCACTTATTGTAGATGGTGGAGTTGGTATTGAATTAAGATTAAATGTAGGTGGTCAAACAATAATTAATGATGCTACTACTTCTACCACTAAAGACACAGGAGCATTAATAGTTGAGGGTGGAGTTGGTATAGAAGAGAATATCAATATTGGTGGAAATGGAGTAATTGCTGGAAGATTGGATGTTGATGATATAACACAATCAACAACTACCACAACAGGTGCTGCTGTTATTGATGGTGGTATTGGTATAGCTAAAAACTTAAATGTTGGCCAAGACACTAAACTTTCTGGTACACTTGAATTAGAATCAAAAATTATTGATTTCTTTAATAATAATGGAGTTGGTGTTTGTAAAACTGATTATCGCTTATCATCATTTGATGCGAGTGGTGTTGGTGCTGGTGTATCATGGAGACCTTCTGGTGTTCAGACAAAGAGAACACTATGGGTAACGAAGAATGGATGTGATACAAATAGTGGACTACTTGAGGGTGATGCCAAATTTACAATTGGATCTGCTGCTGCAATTGCTCAAGAAGGAGATACGATTAGAGTCAGATCAGGAACTTACATTGAAGATAATCCGATTGGTCTGAGAGATGATGTAGCGATTAATGGTGAAGATTTAAGATTGGTATTGCTTATACCAAAAAATAAAAATAAAGATTTCTTCCACGTTAGAAGGGGATGTTTAATCGAAAATCTTAGTTTTACTGGACAAAACTTTGATACTGATGATCATTCTAATTGTGGTGCTGTAGCATTTCCACCAACTGCTGCTGATGTGTCAGCAGGTTTTGCTTTTCAAGCAGTTACAGGTTTTACAAATTTAGGTCCTGCTGACGAAGGATCATCAGGTAGATGGAGATCTCCATATGTAAGAAACTGTACCAACTTTATGAGAAAAAGTATTGGTATGAAAATAAATGGTGATCATGCAAACGCTAATAATTCGGGTGATAATAATTTAGGACAAGATCTAAAATCAATGGTATGTGATTCCTTTACTCAATATAATGAAGCTGGAATAGGAGTATCATTATCTAATAATGCATATGCACAATTAGTTTCCATATTTACCATCGCTTGTGACATTGGTATCGCTGCAACATCTGGTGGTCAGTGTGATTTAACGAACTCTAACTCATCATTCGGTAATTTTGGGTTAGTTGCAGATGGATATGGTGACATTGAATTTTTCGGCACAATTAATACTGGTATAATTGGTGGTTCAGATACTATAATATCGGTTGGAACAACTGATATACTACAAAGAACAAGAACTCCATTTGACGGACAAGGAATATATTTCCATTTAGACATGAATGAGTATGCTGATAGTTTATCTACAGATTTAATAACAACTCCATTAGAATTAGTTCGAGAACTAAAGCTAACAAATGGTGGATCTGGATATAATGCAGGAGCTCCCCCCATTGTTACATTAAGTGAATCACCTCAAGGACCTGAAGCAATACTTCCTGAATTTTCAGCGAATGTTAGTGCTGCTGGAACTATTACTTCAATTGATGTTATTAATAGTGGTAGAAACTTCTTACCTAATCAAACTTTGACTGTTAATATATCAGGTGGTGGTGGAGCTACTGCAACAGTTGACATGGATCCGATTTTATTTACAGTTAGTGAGTCTACTGTAGCATCTTTAGGAACTGGAATATCTACTGTAACAACAAATGAATTTATTCCTTATCCAATATTTTCTAATACAAAAGTAGAATTTGTTCGATTGAGTAGAATAATAACAAGTTCTCACTCTTTTGAGTATATCGGTTCTGGTACTGACATAAATAAGGCTAACCCATTCCAAGCAGGTAAACCAGTGCCTGAGAATGAGGTAGTTGCGATTAATGGTGGACAAGTTCCGTTCACTAGCACTGATCAAAAAGGTAACTTCCGTATTGGAGATGGTTTGACAATTGATCAAACAACGTCTACAATAAGAGGTAGAGATTTTAACAGGGCAATCCAAGCACAACTAACACCA
>MDSX01007522.1_pt1 | contig 11315 bp, 21 predicted proteins | sample 811141 | NCBI WGS metagenome assembly MDSX01 (sample SAMN05326642, study PRJNA326480) | marine metagenome | isolation source: seawater | place: Atlantic Ocean: South East | collected 2010
AAATTGATTTCATCATCGGGAATGAAACCTGAAGAGGTCACATAGTTGTAATACTCCTCATCTGACATCAAAGTCATGGTTATTATTGGGTGTTGCTACTACTTAAGTTTCACTAAGTCGTTGTTGAAGGGGAAAACAGTTGGGCAACAAATGTAACTTATCCTGTTCCCGAACGATAAATCCTGGGACAACTCTCCTGAGTTTTTGAGATAATCTTCTGGGTGTCATTCTCCAATCAAAACCTTGAGTTAATTCTCGGGCTACTTCGGCTGGAGTGAGTGCGCCTTTGGCTCTTAAGACTTGTAAGCAATCATACAAAAACAAGTATTTTTTAATTCTGACTTTACGAGTGCAATCGTCATTACAGAATGATTTGTTTGCTTTGCTGCCTCTTCGGAGAGCAAATTCGTCTCCGCACCAATCACAATTGTGGTAAGCAATAATTTGATTTTTATGGAACAGATAATCTTGGGACACAGGTATTTCTTGTAAAATGTGACAACGCTCGCTGCAAAATTGTTCGTAAAGTGAGTAGCGATATTTAGAATCACAACGGCGACAGGATTCCATAATTATGCCTCACTAAATTTAGTCTTTGCTTGAACGGCATACGCCAAAGGAATATCAGAGTTGAGAAATTGAGGGGTGAGATTATACTGGTAAGAATTGTTATCATTTTTGGTGACTGCAACTATTCCTCGTGCAGCATAGACTCGCAAGACGGCTCCAATGGTTCGGGATGAACAAATGGTGGATTGGTCTATCCAATAATGTTCTAATTGCTTGGCATTAGAATTGGGGTGGTATTGAAGCAGTTTGAGAATTCTCCAATCACGGCTGGAGTTTTTTCCACGCTTCATTTGCAAGGAACAGGCTCGTCCACAAAATTGTTTATTAGATTTTCTCTTGTTGTGTGAAATGGTAAATTCGTCTCCGCACCAATCGCAAGAAATTTTTATCTTGGGGCGCATCCAAGTATTTTTATGGTGCTTTGATTCTGATACTCTGACTTCAGGATATGCCTCTGGGTTTTGGTAATAAATCCAACAGTAATGGCTACAATGGGTGGTGAAATACTGCGTGTGCCTTTCAGCAGTGGTGATGATTTCTTCTCCACAAGGGCATTTAGGATACTGCATTGACTTTCGCCTCCTTCAACCTCAATTTTTCTTTTACTATTTTTCCTAATGGTAATTTATTGGCTTCTGAAACCATTTTGTAAGTGCGAGGCCATGCTCCATCCTCAATCTCAATAATTCCTCGGCTCAGATAAACTCGTAGTATGCTTCCAATGTGTCGGCCTGTAAGATAATTAGTTCCTAATGTTGGGCAGATAATTTCGGCTAACTCTCCTGATGTGACAGGGCTTTTGGCTACTTTAATATTGGCTAAAATGTAGAGGTCTCTCCAGTTTCTCTTTCCTTGCATCATGGTGTGGTGACATTTTTTACCACAGAAATTCATATTGGGGTTGCCGTATCTCAACAAGAATTCATCTCCACAGAGGAAGCAATCTACTGGTATTTTGGCTCGCTTCAAATGGTTTTTATGAGTGATAGCATCGGACATTTTTTCCATCGGGTAGGCATCAGGATTTTGATAATAGACACTACAATAGCGGCTACAATATCCGTGATAAAAGGTATTGCCTGAGCGAATGTAAGTGATTGGTCTTCCACACAAGCATTGTTCCATATTATCACTTCACAAAGGGTCTTTGAAAGCAAAGGCTTTCATTTGGCGATTCTGAATATTGTAGACGGACAAATATCCCATTTTTGGTTTGTAGCCCAACATTTGCATGAAATCTGTTTCACCTTGGAAAGTGGATGAAACAACGAGGGGGATGCCACGATACATCTCCATTTGATGAGCGTGGGTGTGTCCTGTGACGAAAATATCTGGGTTGGTGCTGATAACCATTTGGTCTTCTTCTTCAGGAGAGAGTGCATTTCGCTCGCCCCACATTGGAGCAAGGTGTCGCTTTCTTAGCATTTCTTTCATGGCTTCAGCAGGTCGTTCATACGAAACATGAGCCATACGAGGAACCATGTCATCAATACCTTTGCCGTGATATGACAATACTTCAATTCCTGAGAGATTTACTCGGGCAGGATTGCCCACATGAACCGCTGAATTGAACCTTTGTTGAATAAGTGGTTCTAACATGGGTTGGGGTTCGGCAGGTCTAACTGCATCGTGATTTCCTGGCAAAACTACGGGAGTGATGTGGTCTGGTAATTCATCCAATTTTCTGGCAAACATTTCGTATTGGTCGTAGACATTGTCCATGGTGATATTGCGCTCGTGTCCTGGATATACACCAACTCCATCAACACAATCTCCCGAAAGCACAAAATACTTGATATTTTTTGCAACATGATGGTCTGAATTCATCCATTCTACCATCTCATCCCATTCCTTTTCCAAGAACTTTTTGCTGCCCATGTGGATGTCTGATGCGAAAGCAATAGATACGGGGTCAAAGTCTAATCCGCCACGATTCTGATTATTGGGCAAAACCTCTGGGAACTGAACTCGGTCAGTCCAAAACATTCTTCCATCATCGGAAAATTTTCCTGTGACTCCGATAACATCGTCTACTAACAAAGTGGCTACGGAAGGGTCTTCTTTTCTTAAGAATACAGTAATTCTGCCTGTTTTATCCTCTAATTCAACCATTCTGCCTCCCGATTTGGTGCGTCTAATATCACAGACAATTCCAATGATATTACAAGGACGATATTTGAAAGCCATTTTCTGACTGTTCAATTCACTGATATTCATGGTTTCACGAAACCCTAAATGTTGGCGAATAATTTTTCGGAGTTCTTCGTATCGGTTAGCAAATAGATTTACCAAATCTCCCAGTTTCCCAGTTTGGTCGGTTTGTCCAACACGAACTCCTGGGTCAATCATGTCGGGATAATCTCGTGCTAACTCAAACCAGGCTGAGTTAATTGAACTGGATACCATGTGGTATCATAGGGGTGTTACCTATTTAAGAAAGTTAGACCGTCTCGCAACCAGTTGAGTGGTTGATTTGGAGCATGATAAAGTTGTGCATCATCATGATTTTTATAGAGATTAAAGGGGAGGTTTTCATCCCATTCCCATATTTTCATGCGTTCTTTTGCGTCAGATTGATTAGTATATGCTCTGTAATCTACTCCGACAAAAATATCGTCTACAAAAAATTCGGTTCTGATTATTGGGATAAGGATTCCTTGCGGGAAATTTTCCCTCTCTTCTGAAGGGGGTGGATTACCCCCATAATCAAAATTGGATGGGTGAAATGGAAGAAATGGTGCGGTTTGTCCTTGTATGTCTTCTTCTAATGTATCCCACGAATTAAACATATGTTCTCTCCGTGTTTTCCCATTATTGACATAATACATAGGGTATGTGGGGTGCATACCAGCAGATATTTCGGGGATTACCCTTTCAATGTCGGCTCTGTATTTGTTGTAATACTTTGGGTCAAGATACATTTTGGCTTCAATCTTGGCATTACAAGAATAATCGGTTTTGACTCTTTCTCCCGTAGAGGATGGGGTGTGGGCTGGCTTGACGCAAACCATCTCCCGAGTATAGCAAAGTGTTTCTGAGTCCCAATCTGTGTCTATCAATTCGGTAAAAAAATGGGAGTCTCCCCACTTCTCTGCCATTTCATTATAGTCGGGTTTTGAACCATTGGTTTTCATGTTCAGACCCTCTGTGTGAGTCGGATTATTGGGCCGATGCAGAGCGGTATGTTCGGCCACCGATAGTCATGCGGGTAACACGGTCAGTTCCAATCATACGGTATTGGTCTTTTTCCAAATCAAAGACGGTTCGGAGTTGGAAATTTGTAGGGTCGTATTTCATACCTTCACCTGTGAGTCGGCTTCCTTGTCCTCCAGGCCCTCGGTAGACACCTGTGCGAGCCGTCATGTTTCGGAGAGAGCCATCACGCTTCTCAAACTGAATACTGAAAATCTTTCCACCGTTGTTAGCGAGTAGTCCCAAGACTTGTTGTTCTGGAAGGAATGTGCGTCCCGATGTTGATGGTGGTGCTGGTGCTTCAAATGAACGAGTTTTCGGGTTGTAGTGTCGGTGGTCTGAACCTTCTCCACTCATCATTTTCTTCCCTGCGTATTGCCAATATTGGGTGAAATACCAGAATGAGGCTGTTCCGAGTGCAAGAGTAGCAGCACCGCCCCAAATCATATTGCGGGTGTTCTTTTCTGACCAAGCGTTTTTAGCAAATTGAAATACAATTGGCAGTCCAGCGATAGTTCCGATAGCAGTTCCAACCATGAGTAGTTGTTGAGTCATACACTTTATTTAGTGCTGCAACTACTTAAGTTTGTCGTTCACAGAACGCTGTTTAGTTCATCCATGAGTGCATCAGCCGCTGCGTCCGCATCTTCAGGTGACTTTGTCCCTGTGATAACACACTTGCCTGACGAAAACACGAGGCATACTGCTGATGGGGCATCAATTCGGTAAATCAAACCTGGGAATTGCTCAGGCTCATATTCTGTCTTTTCAAACGGAAGTGATAGCACAAGATTGTTAAGGTCTACGGGTTGTTCGTAATCTGTGGTGATAACCAGATTGGAAATTTCAATCATTTCAGTATCAAATGGATTTGCATCGGTCAAGAACCCTTCGGTTGTTAGACGCTCATGTAGTTGTCGGAAGGCAGATTCAACATCTGATTCTGACCTTGCTCCTGTGGCAACAACTTTTCCGCTGCGGAATAGTAGCAAACAAACTTTGGGTGTTTCAACACGATAAACCATTCCTGGGAATTGTTCTTGTTCGTATTCTACTTGTAGTGTGTCTGCTACATCATTGATGTCAAGTGATGTGCAATATCTTGTGCTGGCTACCATATTTACAATTTCGTTAGGCATATTTGTTCGCTCCTTAAATACTAAGGTGCGTTATTACCTATTTAAGCATTGAGAGGGTTGGGCTTTCCACAACTGGTGCAACACGCTAAAATATCGGCGTAAATGATGCCGCATGAACATCGTAATTGCTGGTTAATTCTAAGCACCATGTCTTGAAGTTCCACATCTAAGTGGTGTTGAGGAATCTCTTGTTTTTTCCAAGATTTGTCTCTTTTTTTCTGCCGTTCTTTTTGTGAGACAAAGTCTCGGTTCTTGTTCTTATTTTTACCCATATGGTTCACTCTCAGATAAGAGATGCTAAATGCTCATTATCTCCGTAACGAGCAATGACTTTCCACAATCTTTTAAGACCTAATGATGCAGCCACTAATTCTTGAATTAGCGGTGCCATGAAATCAGGGTCAAGTTCAGGGTCTAAACCTTCCACAGACATTTGAATCTCAGCGGCACAAGCCATGATTGCAGGGCTAAGTTGCGTGATATTGACCTTTTCTCCTTCGGGAAAATAACTAAGAATCACTTGTTGAATAACGGGCAAAATTGAATACTCTTCGTCTCCCTCTTCAGTTACTAAATAACTGAGAAGAATATCTTCGGGGTTTTGCTCCAATACCACAGTAATCACTTGTATTTTTGACTATTTGAATATGAGTGCGGGGTGGTCAATGGGAAAGAGAGGAAGCGACCCATAAACCAAGAACATCTGAAAGAAAAGAAGAGGAGAACATCCAGAGACTTTTTTACCCCGCAATATAGTTTTGGTTCACGACCTATTTAAGAATGAGCGTGACATAATCGTATTATAATTGATGATATAGTTTTCTTCCGAGACAATGGGGTATCCAACTATCTCTGGGTCAAGGAGAGTATTATTGGTTGTGATAACGGTGGGCAATAGTTGTAATTCTGGAAATGGGAGCATAGCATTATGGTCTACAAAATTTTTCATATATGTGGCTTTGTCAATCCTTCCTTGACGGTCTACCTTTCTTTTTTCCGATTTTGTTAGTCGGTAATTATCTCTGGTGATGGGGCGGTCTTGGGGCCATAACTGAAGTTCTTGTGTATCATTATTTCGGTGAATTGCTACCCAAGTCCCAACTGTTTTTCCTTGCGGGTGCCAAACAATCAAAAATGCGTCCGTAGCAAGTTTTCCTGAAGAGTCATTACTAAGGTATATTCTTTGAGTCCTGTTCCCACGAGTCGTAGGGGTTGGAGGGAATTTACCCAATTTTGAAAGGTAATCGTCTCTGGTTCCTAATTTTAACAACCGAGCAATTTCATTCAGAGTAGTTGCTGGGAGGCTGTCTATTCGGTGTTCTATCCACATAAACTCACCTCAGCATTTGCGGGATTCGGTAATTATAATTGATAATATTGCTATATTCGTGCATGAATGAGCCTCTTTGTTGGGGTGTTCTTTGTCTTTTCCATTCTCTTTCGGTTCTTCCTGAAAATAATGGTAAGCAACTTTCGGGGTCAAATGTGATTTTAGTGGAGAATCCTATGGGATTTCTGCCTTCAACGGATTCTCGTGTCCTCCTGGTTCCCGCTCCTGAAGTGGAGGTTGATAGAGAAGAATTGAGACCTGCGTTTCTTAGGACATCAGGAATAGACATTGGATGAAAGATGGCTTGAGACCGATATGCAGCCTCTGGAAGTGAATAGACAACTCGGAATTCCTGATTTTCTAAAACACTCATTAAAGATTTAAGGTTTTTTTCTGTTACGCAAGTTGCTGTAAATTCTCGTCCTATGTAATTGTTCCTATTTCTCAACTTGTTTCTTTTTAATTTGTCTTCAATGGTTGTCATTTTAATCGTGGGGTATAGGAATGCAACTGGTTTGAATTGAGAACTGTTTCTTCGGGATATACAAGCATACCAATCCATATTTTCTGAAATGCGAGGACGATTTCTTCCGATTGCCTCTCGTCCTGCTTGACCGTATGTGCGGTAAATAATTCCTCCTTGGAAATCCCAATTATATGCAATTCCTTTGAAGGGCTCCATCTCTGCAAACTCATCTTCTTTTAATATCTGGGGATTCGCTTCACTTCCCTGTGATGGTGCCATAATGCCCAATATTTGATATTCTACTGGTAGGCCAAATTTAAGTGGATAATTACCTTCTTCGTCTGCAATGGGGGAGCGATGCAAACAAAACCAACCTCCGTTTGATTTTCCAAATTGGGCAGACCGATAATTGTTGCTATCTCCTGCCTTAAAGATGTAATCTTGTTTTGTTCGTGGAACCCAGAAAAAAAGCAATTTGTTATCCATCAAGTAAAACTTCTGCTTCTCAACAGGCTTTTCTTGAATTTCTGACCAAACAGACCATAGATTTATGTTTCTCAAAGGTTCATAATCGGGAATGTTTTGTGCTGGAACCGTTCGTCGTGCCGCTCCATATCCGACTCGTCTTTCGTTTGTTATGTATAGTCTTAAATATTGCGGCGAAAATTGCGTGGCGGTGGTCATTTGGGGTGGGGTCATAATGTCAATCAGTTGGGTGTATCCGAAGGAACTGAAAAAAGAAGTGAACTCCTCATTAAGAAATGGTCCTGTAAATTTAATAAAACCCATAGTAATCTCTTAGTGCGCTTGTTATTTAAGATTTTTGAATGTGATGGGGTCTACTACACAAATATAGGGATGTAAAACCTCGGTAATACATCTTTCTTTATTGGGGTGTTGTGATTCACGCAAAGCATGAAGCAAACATTTACCCGTGGTTAATATTCAAATATTATTCAGCCCATGGTATCTGCAAATAACCAATTCGCAGCATGAACTTTAAGCGTCGTTTTCAGAACAATATTGTGCCAATCAATACTGCCCTGTCCACTTAATCGCTTGTGTAGTTTCCCTCCACTATTTGGTGGTGGTGCTACCTATTTAAGATTCACATATATGAAAAATCGTCTTGTGGTATGGGGGCTTGTGTGGGTGAGAGGGTTAGGTTTTGTTGAACAAATTGGTGAACAAAATCTGCCATAAATCTGCGGAGTAGTTGCTCGTTAATTCCTTCCAATGTTGTTTCTACCCAGTCTACTAATTCCTTAACAATTTTTGCCAATATTCCTATGAATGCTTCTTCATCCATGGCTTCATTGAAGGTCAAATTCTTGAAAATAATATCGTGAACTTCTGGCTTGAGCGTTCCTTGATAAGAATCATCATCGTGTGAATAAGTGGTGAATAAGTGTTCCTGAATTTTTGTCAGTTGTCTTTCAACCATTGAATCTGGAAGTTTCTCAGTCATAATGAGAAATTCTATTGCTTGCTATATCAATCTTCTTACCAAGAGATTCTGACAACACAAGTATCATATTGGTTGGTCTCAACATTTTTTGCTACGGCTTGAAGTGAACCCTTGCTTCGGGCAACTTGCCAAACCAAGAATGTCAATTCTGAATCTTTGGCGCAATACTCAATGACTTCTGAATAATTCCCTGCGTTCCATTCGGCTGGTGCGAATTGTGCTTCCATCAATTTTGATTGAGATTCGCCCAAAACGCCTTTAACGAGTTCCTGGAGTGAAAATCTGAGTCCGTGGGTCGCATCTTCCAGCCAAACCTGCAAGTCTAAATGTTGTCCAGATTCTTCAAACTGCTGAACGATTTCTGCGACTCCACAACCGCCTTCAGAAATTGGCTTGCTAATTATGGGTAAATCAAACTTAGCCCCATTTTTAGTCAAAAGTAAATATCCTTCTGAATACCATTCTTCTAAGTCATGCTTGAGAGTTTCAAATGATTCAACACGATAGGCAACACGAACTGCTTCAGGAATTTCTGCGAGGTGAGCATAGTTGTAATCATTCTCTGATAAAACTCCTGCATCCCAAACGCTGACGCAGGAAACTAACCAACCTTGGGGTTCATTGAATGAAAGGTTGTCGGCGGCCATATCCAAATTCTTGGTTTCAATATCTAATGCAATTACCTTCATTTTAATTCCTCCCTAATATCCTTCGGATTTGCTTAAGTTTGGTTTTCAATTGTCGGTTCTCTCGCTCTAAAGTTTTGACCTTTAGTTGGAGTCTTTTGTCATGGTCTTTGCGAATATCCATTGACTCACCAAACCTTGTAGGTAATCAAGACTGATAATGCTAATGCCATCACTGAGGCTATTGTGCGAACAAAGGCCATGGTGTGTTGGTGACGGCCTAAAGAAATATCTTTTTGGGCAAGGGCTTTTTCATACAATCCCCATTTCTCTTCAACAAAATTTCTTAATTCTTCATCCATGTTATCGCCTCTAATCGTGCTTGTGTTCAATTTTGTGAGTGTGTGGGTGGTGGTGTCCTAAGAAAATAGCACCCAATACCATAGTGGTTGCTCCAAATGCGGCTAACGATGCAGTCAAATATGCTTCTTCATAGATGGCCGAGCCGAACTCAATAATGTGTAGGAATCCATGAAGAGCCAATGATAACTCAACAAGTTTAATTCCTGACTTTTTAAGCCAATCCACTACGGACATACTCATTCCTCAAGAGATTCAAGACCCTCGGTTGAGCCGTCTGCTACCGCAGGTGCTGATTCAAGGATTGCAACATTCTTGAGATTGATGGTGTAGAGTCCTTCGGCTGCATTTAGGACAACCGTAGCCCTCTTCGCCGTTGTTGATTGAACAAGCCCTGTAAGGGTAGTCCCATCACGGATTTCAAAGGTAACGAGGTCGCCAACATTGACATCCTCGGAAACATCCTTTTCATCAATCAAGTCACGAATCGCCTTCGCCAATTCTTTTAGTTCGTCTACTTCAAGGTCGCTAATTTGTTCTACTATTTCTACAATTTGTTCTTCTGTCATTATAATCACTCCATTTCATTTAGGATATTTTCTGGAATACCGAACCCACGAATGGTGATGGTTCCATCGTTGAATGCTGTTTCAACCATGATGTTATCTCCCATGTATGACTTGACCAAATCAAGGGCTGAATCGGTAATTGTCTGTTCCAAAGGTGAGTCAGGATTAGACATCTTCAATGCGCTCAAAATTACTTGCCATTCTTCTTGGGTAGGTGGTGATTCCATATCTACCACTTCTGGCACTACCTATTTAATACTATGGACGCAGGAAGGTAAGACGGCTAATAAGTGTCTTGATTAGTGATGAACTAATTTCTGCATCACGGGCCTCACAGTAATCATCAATCTGTTTTACTACGCCATCAATAAAGGCGTTCATCTCGTTCGTTCTAAAACCTCGGGGGTCTTCCAGTGGCACAGTCATACCCATATATTATGGGGATAACCTATTTAAGAATCACTCTTCTGACTCATCAAACTTGACAGGAATCACACAGAGTCGGTGGTCGCAAGTTCCAAATGTTTGGTCGCCCCAAGCCACAAATCTGCGGAGTGGCACAAAAATCGGGGAGGTAATTTTTCCTATAAGCCGTCGTATCTTCATTCTTCTTCACCTTGGTTTGAAAGTGTGCAAGCACACATGATTTGGGGAGCGATTATTGATTTGCAGTATTCACATTCAATTATTTCCATGTAATCACCTCATTAAGAGAAAAATTCCTGCGGTAAGCACAATAGCAAGCAGAATTAGCACATATTTTTTATTGCCTTCAGGCAGAACAGATTTTGATGATTTAACATCCGCATACCAATTTTCTTCTTCAGCAGAAACTACATTAAGTGTGCGATAATACTGGATGCCCTCGTAAGTCCAACCGTGGCTTAACAGTTGTTGGTCTGTCCATGCGGAAATGTCCATTCACATCACCTGGGGTATGTATGTTTTCTCATCTCTATCATAGTGGTAAAGTGTGAGGCCAACCATTGCATTGGTCTGCATCCACACCTTCAGGAATGAAGTCAAAACAGGAGTCAATCCTGTGATGTAGAGGTTGATTTGTCTAACGCCTGATGAAACCATGGCTTCAATAAAAGAGAGTGATAGTGCTTGATGCTGCTTAAAGTCCAGTGGATTTTCCACATGGGCATCAAAAATGTATTGGCTAACATTTGGTATTTCGTGTCGTCCAGGCCCACAAAGTCCGCAACTGATTTCGTCCATAAACTCACCTGTGATTCTTCACCTATTTAAGATTTGTCCAATCTATGTGTGGGAACATACATTGAGCGCACATTCTCAAATCATTGACACTTCCCATTTCATCGGAATATCCTTCTTTGTCACAAACGACACAATAAACCAATCTGGGATTCTCATTCCTCGGCATTTTTAGCATCCTCCTTGGCCTTTTGTCGTGCCTTGATTTTTTCAGTATTGATAATTGAGATATTCATCAATGTCTTGTCTTTGAGGTTATGAGCCCAACGGAGTTTTTGAGTGTCTGATTCGGCTGCATAATAATGAATGAATTTATGTTTGATGGCTTGGGTAACAACCATGGCTCCACCGTCATAAAGTGTGGTAATGGCGAT
>MDSX01069761.1_pt1 | contig 11314 bp, 6 predicted proteins | sample 811141 | NCBI WGS metagenome assembly MDSX01 (sample SAMN05326642, study PRJNA326480) | marine metagenome | isolation source: seawater | place: Atlantic Ocean: South East | collected 2010
ATTCCAGCAATTTCATAAAGAGGAACATGATCGTCAAATATAGAATGCTTAGCTTCTTTCTTAAATGCTTTAAGGCCAAGTTTTTCTGATAGCTCCCATAGTTCAAGAACTAGCGCAGCGTTTTGCTGGTAAGAAATTCTTTCAATGAAAAATTGAGGTTGTTTATCTGCAATCATATCGATGTTTATAGCGTACTCAGGGAACGCTATTGGAAGGTTGTTGGCAAAATATTGAGAGCCCTTAGCATAGGTCCATGAATCTCCAGAGGTACCATAATCTTCAGCATCGAAGAGGACCAGGCTTACGCCAAAAGGAGGCGGGTTTTCTTTAAAAATATACGCTAATTCAATTATAACCGCTACACCGCTTGCGCCATCATTGGCGCCAAGAATTGGTATGTTACGCCGCATTATACTTCCATAGTCAGCCCATGGTCTGGTGTCCCAATGAGCTGAAATCATAATCTGCTTTGAAGATCTTGGATTGAACTGAGCGATTACGTTACTCATATTTACTGTAACACCTGTTCTTGGCATCACATCCTCAAAAGATTGAGTAAAAACAGTATCCGCCAATCCTTTAAATGTTTCTAAATAATAATTTAATGTATTTTTATGTCCAGCTGACCCAGGGTCTCTAGGGCCAAAACTGCATTGCTTTACTAAATGCTTGAAGGCATTGTCTCCACTAAAGATTGGAGTTTTTGTTTGGCATCCAGCTTGGGTGATTAATAAAGCGCAGATATATAAGCTTAAATTTTTCATTATCCTCGAATCGCTAAGTTAACATCAAAGCCAAAGTCTCTATCAACTTTTTTACCTGTATGTTTTGAGTCATTTTCTCTGTACTCCCAAACCATACTTCCGCTAACTGATTTAGAAAATGAATAGGTTAGTCTAAATCCAGATTTCCAGCTTGAGGTAAAAGTAGTCTCCGCAAACTTTACAGCTTCTTGTGCTTTTTGCAATGTTCTGTTTTTATTCATATCAAAATTAAAAGTAAAGTTAACTTGATTATTAACTTTATAATTATCAAAAAATGGAAGCGGAATCGTAAATCCTCCTTTGTGTGAATAGTTTGCAGACAAAAGGTAAGACTGGTCATTAAAAATCTTTTGTCCACCATTTGCTGTAATTTCTCGAGAAAGTGTCCTGTTGTGCCTCATATTAATTGAAATTCCTTTCTTAAGCGCTACTGTTGCTCCTAATAGCGGAGCGAAGTTCATGTTAACACGCGAAGACCTTTGATTATCTCTATAATTGCTAATGAACTCATCAATAGAAAAGAATGATATGCCCGGACCGCTAAATTGATCAAACTGCCAAGATCTACTTTCCTTACCTGAAGTTGCATGATCAAAACTAAGAGAATTAACATACTTGCTTAAAAATTTATTTCGTTCTAATCCCGTTAGTCTTACTGACCATCCTACAAATGGAAATCCATTTTCTAAAAATGATCCATAGGATAAATAGTCTCTAGATACGGATCTCTGCTCAAGGCCAGACCCTCGAACATTGCTTGATACATTTTGAGCATAATTAAATGAAACATTTATCATCCTAGTCAAGCTTAATCCTGATCTAATAGAAAAATCTCTTTTTCTGTCAAAGTTTCCAGTGTTAGAGCCAACTTGGTTTGAGTGCTTCAAGCCGTGGTCTCGCTTAATACCAAATCTATAACCAAAAGGTGCATCTCCTAAAACTCCTAAACCTGTTTTATTAAAATTCTCATTATATGAAATATTTATTGGACTAAACTTTCTCGTAAAGCCATGCATAGTTTTTAGGATCCGATTATCCTTGGTTCTTTTTTTCTTCTCAAGCCCACTGTCATCATTTTCTTCTGTGGAAGGACTAAAACCAGAATCTTCTTCGGATATAGGTCTTCTTGTTGATCTGCTTCTCGATCTAGAGGAAGTACTTCTTCTGGTTGTCCTAGATGAGCTGCTTGACCTAGCTGTAGGCTTATAAAATATCTCCATTAATCTAATCGGAGATAAAGTAACTCCAGAAGAGAGTCGTAACTGGCTCGAGATATTTGACCCTTCAATATTTTTGTCCCGAGATTTATTCCAGCGATAGTTAGATGAATAATTAAAAGAAGGCTTAAGCCAATCAGCTATTGTTGGGGAAAAGGAAGAATTAAAATTCTCACTGATGTCTGAAACAAAGCCAACATCACCTCTCATGATTGAATTAAGCTGATATCCGCGTGAATCTGCCATGTTACTATTTACAGCTTTAGAATATTTTGTTGTTATAATCTCAGTAACCTTATAATCCATAACATAGGATTGATTTAAACCAAAATTATAATCATCAGGGGATTTTTCTCCCTTTCTTGGTGTTCTTTGTGAAAGTTGTTCATTATAATTTATTGAAGCATTGATTGTTGATGGGGTATAGTATAAATGCGTACTTCCAATCTTCTCGCCAATCCATGGGACCGATGACATCCATTTTAAAGGCATAACATAATTGTCTCTTCCAAACGGCAATGCATAGCTTAACCCACCAGAGTATGACTCGTTTAATATTTCTTTTTGTATCTCATTCGAGGCAGATCTGCGGTTCATACTAAACCGTGTTTTTAATCTATCTAGGGTATACTTCAATATTCTGTTATCAGACTTTGAAGTTTTGGAGGCTGAAACATTTATGCTCATTGAATTATTGATATTTAAAATTGAGTCTGGCGGGGCAGATTGGTCAACTAGAACATCTTGGCCGGGAAAAAATTTTGGCTTGTTAATTGCATTAGCAAAGCTAGTAGAAATTGGTATTTTAATTCCCCAATCGGATGGTAAAAATTTATCAATATTCAAACCTGCATTGAAATTTAAGCTTTCGTTAGATCGATTTGAACCTAATCTTTTCTGAAGCATATGAAAGTCAGCATCCTGTCTTCTATACGCGAATGAGGTGTTAACAACATCTGCTATGTTGAATCGACTTTGCAAGCGCATTGAAACACCCTTATCTTTTTTAACCCCACTCAATCTAAGTTCGTCAATCCATACTTCTCCAGAAATTGGCAGGTTGGATAAATTCTTTATACCTACTACGAAGAATTGAATACGGTTGAGTGACGGCTGACCTTTAATTGTAATTTTTTTCCCAGTTTCCGCTCCAAGCTGATCGGTAAATAGATATTCTTTTAGGTCTGTTGAATCTTTAAAAATGTCTGCAGGGTTAAATCTCTTCACATTTGAAGAATCTTGCAGTTTGAGACTGGTTAACCATTTCAGATCAAGATCGATGGAGTTTCGGTTTAGCGATTCATCCCATCCATCATAAACTGGCTGAGATATTTCATAATAATTTTCTCCAAAACCAAAACGCAAAAACATTTCCACCGGAGAACTTTCATTGGTAATCCAAGGACTTAAGCCATGAGCATACATTTTCATTTTATCGTAGGAAAGGTAGCTTTGCGCACGCTCACCACTCAATGACATTAATGTTTTCATTGCAGCTCCACTCGAACCCCCTGGTAGGTCATTAAATTTCATCACTAAAGATTGTTCTTTTGATCGAATTTGGTTAATTCTGTCAAATTCACCTTGGACTCCTTTTGGAGGTTTATAATTTGCATTATCATCCGTATTTACCACTGAGATTGCAAATACGGAATCTGCATTTTCTTTAGAAAATATTTTAGTGGAGTCTGCCGCAACACCTAATTCTTGCCACTCATTTCCTACAAGCTCAATCTTAGCAACATAAATTGTTGTAGGTTGAGAAGCATCGCTAACGCGAATACGTAAATGGTGTATATTATCCCAGCTTTTATCTTTTAAAGGATTGGTACTTTCAAAATCAATTAAAGGAATTCTAAATAACCTCCACCCAGTTGGTACTCCGTTCTTTTTTGTCTCTCCTGCAAAATATGTTGAATCTGTTAATGAAAATGATTTTGTAAAATAGTCGTTTGTTCGATCTAGAAAACCTGTTCGATCTAAATCTTCTGTATCTGGATAACGCCCAGCATCAAGAGCATTTTTTTCTGTACCATTTATTTTTGTATAATCATTACTTCCCTCTACGTACTCCCAATTATCATCATTAGGATCGCTTGGGTCAACATCGCTATTTGCATTAATTAAAACTTGCTCACCTAAAGTTAAGTAATCGTTGTAGGTTTGCCCTAAAGGATCTAGACACGAACCCCAACCGTTTTCGTAAGGATCTGTACAGCCATCAAGACCAACATCCTCCTCATCATCTAATATTCCATCACCTATCAAGCCGCCAACAGGAATGTCCTCAGTATTTAATTTGCCATTTCCATCTCTGTCCTCACTGATCTGACCAAGGTCAACTGAAATTTTAGCGCCTTCACCTTGAAGCCAGATTTCAAAAAACTTGGTTTGAGTTTGGTCGTAATCACCAGAGTGAAAAGGTGTTATTATACCGCTCCATAAGGAATCATCAGGCACGTCTTCTTGGTGTGATTTTTTGTTATACCTCAATACTAGAATATCCGTTGTTTCATTCTGGGCTTGTATAGAAGTTGACAGATTAGGCCATATATCTTTTGTCCTCACCTGAGCAAAAGGGTTAAACCAACGTAGCTTTGCTCTTTTCTGTTGAGCTGAAGGTGATCCTGTAGCTAAATCTAACGGTGCAGATGACTCTCTCCAAAAGCGACGAAGTATTGGTATCGATGTTGTTCTTTTTGATCCCTCAAAATCATCAATGAATGCTACACCATTAGGATCTCCTGTCGCTGTATTATTTATAGGATTGGGGTTAGGAAGTATTTGCGCAAATTCTCCTTCAAAGGATATTCCTGATTGTTTATCAGTATCAATTATTGGAAGCTTATCAAGCGATCTTGTAATAAAGGGTAAATCTTGTTTAAATCTTCCATTCACTCCGAACATGAAATTTCTCATGGGCTCATAACCTACTTCAACTTTTTCATTCATAATGGATTGATTATAATAAAGCGCCGTACCTCCAATGAAAGAATTGTCCCCAAAATCCATCTGCGATCGAATGCCAAGAATAGTTTTTTTATCGAAATTCACAAATTGGTGACGGTCATAGGTGACGTTTAACTGGGCATTCGGGTCTATACTGTCAGATAATATTATTGTACCGCTAAAATAATCAACCTGATAATCAATGCCTCTTTTAAGAGGTACCCCACCCCTTGTTACCTGTTCGCTGCCCTCAACAATCATAAACCCTAAGTTTATTGTTGAACTTTGATTAGAATAATCGACCTCTATTGTGAAACGACTGTCATTGCTGATTTGAGTGCGTTGAGTAGAAAAATACATTTTTCCCTCGCCAAGCGATCCTTTTAGCAAGTTTGATTGATTACCATCCAATACAGTATCTGCGGCAAATGGGTGAAATGCTGGGAAAAACAATTCTCCATCAGTGAGGTTTATGATATTAGGATTGGTTAAGTCGATTTTCTGGTCTGCTGTTCTTATTCCGCTTTCATTTAAACTATCTAGACCAAAAAGGGTTATATAGGGATTTCCTTGGGTATCAAGGTGGCTAGGAACCGTTAGACGATCATTGATTATTCTTAGATCAAAACCTTCTTTATTTATGTTATTTGTACCTAAGTAATACACATTTTTAAACATCAATGGCCATACCGGGTGGCTTGGATTTAAGTTTCTAGGCTTTAACATTTTTAGCTTCAATGCTTCATTTGTAACAGAAATGCCCTCTCCTATGATTCCTAGCGTATCACCACTTATTCTATCTGCTAAGATAAAAGTACATCCTATCACTTCATCTGTTGCTTTTTGTCTAAGACGAATAAAACCTAAATCTTCACTTAGTGTATAGTCTTGACCCTGTTCCAAACGCTTGAAGTTTCCAGTCTGATCATTGCTTTCATCAGGTTTTTGAAGGTCCGCAAAGGCAGTACCAGGATTGGTTTCAGAGTTTGTTGATTGATCTAGTTGATAGAGTTCGAAGTTTCTAATTACAACATTCCCGATTTGATGCAGTCCTTCTTTTAAGGGATAAAAAGGTGGAATTTGTACAGGAGCTCCATTTAAAGTTGTTGAAACACCATTTCTGAACCATTCATGAATGAAGAAATATTGATTTTTAACATAAGTATGATCTTTTATTTCTTGCGTTTGCGATTCACTTGTTCCTTTATATTGCTCAGACTTCTTTTCTGTATTTACAACTGAAGCAATGGCTGTAACATCCATAGGGCCAAATTTTGAAGTTGTCTTTACTCCAAAAAGGCCTTGGTGACTAGCTGAGCCCATTAAGGATTGCGATCCCGGTAAAGCCAGAGAAACGTTTCCTGCATCTACTGATTGAATAATATCATCTTCTTTGCCTTTGTAATTAATTCTAATATTATTCTCCCAGTTAAAATCTCTCTCAGAGTCATGGTCAACGTTTACAGAAATTCTTTCACCAACCTTACCCTCAACGCTAATTCTTTGCATTTGATCAAATTTAAGATGCGTATTCCTTGTCTCGCTTACTTTGGACCTGATAAGCTCTTGATCTTGAAAGACAAGATTTCCCTTAACGGTAACGTTGCCTCTTGCTGACAGCGAAACTCTTCCCAACTGTCCAACATTTACTCCAATAACCTCAAATCCTCTTCCCCTATTATCTTGAAGAAATTGTGATTGCCCCGCTAAAGTCTTTGATGTATCCTTGATAGCTTTTGATAGAGCACTCATTCTATTAATTTGAATTTTTTTATCAATATACCACTCTAACGAAGCTACAAATGGTACTTTATAAGATGAGCCTTGTATTTGCTGCGAAAATTCTATGATTGACCAATCTTTTGAAATGTATGTCTTTTGAATGGGTATAAACGGCATTCTTAGGAGATTTCGACTTTTATAAGTTGAGGAATCTCCTGGAATTGTCAATTGAGGCTGGTCTTTTTTAAAAGGAGAGACAACAAAGTTAGAATTTGCATACCAAACTCTTGGAAGCTCAACTGCGGAGCTATCCTGTTGGCCACTTACCATGAAAGAAATGGTCATCCATAAAAAAATGCTGTAATGCAGGATCTTTTTTAACAAAAGTCCCACCTCCTATAATTAGTAGTTAACATTGCCAAAAGGCAAATTCGCTTTTTGCGATTTTAATCCGTTAACGTTTAGACTATAGACAGCTCCTAATTTTGCTAGCTTTCATGATTTAATTGTTTTTCGAGTATTTTACAGAAGTTACGTAAGGCTATACCACGATGTGAAACATTATTCTTCTCATCCTTGTTTAGCTCCGCAAAGGTCTTTTTCATTTTTGGGTAGTAAAAAATGGGGTCATATCCAAAACCATAGTTGCCAATTTTTTTATCAATGATTTCTCCATCAACTGATCCTTCGCAGTGAAGTTTTTCAGCACCATTTACAAATGCAATTACTGTTCGAAAACAGGCAGATCTATCACTTGCGCCAGTTTGAGTTAATTTAGAAAGAACTTTATTGCAATTATCATCAAATGTAGCTTGCTCACCAGCGTAGCGTGCAGAGAAAACTCCTGGCTCACCTCCTAACGCTTTGATCTCTAATCCGGTATCATCTGCAAGCGAGGGGATGCCTGTTTCTCTATATACTGTCTCAGCTTTAATAAAGGCATTTTCCAAAAGAGTTGATCCAGTCTCAGGAATATCGCCAATTTGAGGAAAATGTTTTAAAGTTAAAACTTCAACTGGCAAATAGGACAATGCATGTTGCATCTCAACGGTTTTACCGTCGTTATGGGTGGCTAAAACTAACTTCAATTAATACCTCGAAAATTGAGGAAGAACCTAATTTATTTTCACAAAACTCTCAATAGAATTAAAATTACTGGGAATTCAGTTTACAGCCGAATCACATTCCCCTGAAATCCAACGAGTAACACCCGACTGAGTAGCATAACAAGCGTTGGAATACGTTTGCAAATTACATCCACATACAGGATCATAATCTGTTGGACAAACTAAATATGGGGGAATTTTACTCTCGTCTATGCAATCTGCACTTATAGGGTTCTTTGTATCTTGGAATGGATTATCGCATGATACGAAATACAAAAACAATAAAATAAAATTAGTTGTCTTTTGCTTTATGAATGTTTGCAAGTTGAACATACTTTCTTGCCCAGTTAACATTATTGTCAAAAGTTTCAGGAGGAAGAGTTTTTATTATTTTCCCAGGTAAACCAACAACCAAAGCAAGATCAGGAACTTGCATATTTTCTGTTACGACCGCTCCAGCCCCAATTACGGCACCTTTTCCAATTGATGCACCGTTCATTATAATTGAACCCATACCAATTAACGCACCATCTTTGATATCGCATCCATGAATGATTGCTTTGTGCCCAATTGTAACATCGTCTCCAATTGTAACGCCTTGATCGTTTTCTAAATGCATTACGCTGTTGTCTTGAATGTTTGACCGTTCACCAATGATTATTTGATTAATATCAGCCCTAGCAACAGTATTGTACCAAATTGAACTATTTGCTTTCATGATCACATCACCAATAACCTTTGCGCCGTCAGCTATAAATGCTGTAGGGTCAATTTGTGGAATTTGGATTTTTACATCTTCCCTTAACTCAAACTTTTCCATGAATAATTCCTATTCTTTTAAATGAGAATCGCAGATAAAGTGTTTGGCAAAGCCCCGCAAATACAAAAACGTTCACTGCCCAATAAATTCCTGGAAAACTAGCAATATATGTACCTATCCACAACCCAATTATAGCAAGCACAGCATAGATTACAACTGCCTGACTAATTCCTTGCGTATGATTTTGATTAACCAAAAGACCGCTATACCACGATTGGTAAACTTGATAACCCGGCATTAGTATTGCAAAAAGAAGTGTTGTTGAAGAAAGCTGAGATAGCTGCTTGGAAAGCCCTGATACGCTTTCAAACCAATAATAGCCTAATGGCGACAATGCAAGCAGTGCTAAAATTGATACGGTTGTAACCGCTAATATTCTTGTAAACTTTAATAAAGATATTTTTCCGTTTGGTTTGTCAAGTAGAGCTACAACCACTTCATTATATGCAAATCCAAGTGAGCGTGTTATAAAAACTAGACCATAAACAACGGGCCAAGCGGCTAGCGATGGAAGGGCATCTGGCATGCGACTCATTCCAGCTGACCCAACTGGATGAATTAACAGTGTTGCTAGTGGAGTTATTGCTAGTGGTAAATAAAAGGATGTGAATTTTTTTCGATTAATAATTTCAGACTTTGAATCTAATAGCATTTGATTTTTTAATATTGATTGCACCGCAAGCTGCGCATATAATGCTTCAGCGGTTACTGCCAAAGCTACAGCAGAGGCACCAACAATGATACCAGAATAGCCAGAGAACCATCTTCCATATGAAAGTACGATTATAAGCGTTAATAGTCGTATCAATGTGCCAATTGCGACCATCTTTGAATTGCCGTGCTTTATCATAACACCTTGATTTAATCTCCTCCAAGCAATCATAATTGTCCATGGTGTCATTATCTGTAAACCAATTCGTCCAGGCTCAAGAATAGATGTTGGAACATTAATTAAATTCTCAGCAACTAAGTAGAATATTGGTGTAAATGCTACAAGAACATGTATCAATGAAAGTACAATCGACATAACCAACATATATTTGAACAGCTTTTTATAAGAGGGCAGGTCTTTAGCCAATGCTGTACTTGCTGTTAAAAGCATAATAATTGGCCCCTCAACAACTAAAGAAATTGGATAGACAAGAGATCCCCATGCGGCGAGGGTGATTTCAGGGTGCGACATCCGCGCTACAAAAGCAGCAAGCATGGGTGATTCTATACCCATTAAAAGCCAACTTCCTGCTAAAGGAAGCCAAAGCTGAAAAACATTATTAAGGGTAATGGGTTTAGAATTTGTCATTTTTTCATAGAATAGAATCAATAAATTAGGTCAATCTAATAGCCAGTCATAATCATTATCTTTTGAAAAAGATAATTATCATATTAAAATAGGTTATTACAATTATAAGGGAGTGTGAGTTATGATCGATAGAAGAAAATTTATTAAATCCTTATCTGCGCTTGGTATGTCATTACCTGTGCTAAAAAGTGACTTGCTTGCCAAACCAAGAAAGGTCACAAAAGGTAATCCAATAATTCTTTGCAGTCGTGGAGAAAAATGGGGGCGTAAAGTTCTAAGACCTGGTTGGGAGGTTTTACGAAAAAGAGGGTCTCTTCTTGATGCGGTAGAAGCTTCAGCTAATGTTACTGAGCTTGACCCTGAGGACACATCGGTTGGATACGGTGGTCTTCCAAATATGGATGGAGTTGTACAGTTGGACGCTTCAATTATGAATGGTCCTGACCATAATTGCGGCTCTGTTGCATGCATTGAGGGCGTTAAAACTCCTAGCTCAGTTGCGCGCTTAGTGATGGAAAGAACGGATCATATTCACTTGGTAGGCAAAGGGGCGCAAGACTTTGCAATAATGCATGGATTTAAAATTGAGAATCTTTTAACAGAGAAAACTCGAAAAATATGGGTTCGCTGGAGAGAGAATCTATCCGATAAGGATGATTATTTTCCGCCGAAAAGTGAAAAAGGTTCTGATAAAAGAACTACGGGAACAATCAATGTTCTAGGTGTTGACAGTAACGGAGACGTTGCAGGTATTACCACAACAAGTGGGCTAGCTTGGAAAATTCCTGGAAGGGTTGGTGATTCGCCTATTATAGGCGCTGGCCTATATCTAGATAATGAGGTTGGAGCCGTTGGAGCTACAGGACGAGGCGAAGAAATGATTAGGTCTTGTGGATCTTTTCTTGGTGTAGAGTTAATGCGAAACGGTCTTAGTCCTCAAGAAGCATGCGAAGAGGTATGTAAACGAATAATTGATATTAACGGAGGGGCTTCAAAAGTTGATTTCAATGATAAAATTGTGGCTTTAGGAAAAAACGGAGATGTCGGATGCGCATCTATCAGAGAAAAGAAAGATGATTTTCCTGAAATAGCCACATGGTCAAAAAAAGGATTTAAGGTCACTAAAGGTACTTATCTCATTGAGCAAAAATAAGTTTTAATTCTTATGCTGATCTATAATCGTGGAAAATAACTGATCATATTTTGGATTCATATTTTTCCAATCAAATCTTTTAAAATCAGAAGCCAAAGAAATCTTGCGAGTTTTTTTAATGTTGCTAATAGCATCCTCAATCATATCAACTAATTCTTTTTCTCTTTCATAAAGGTGTGTTTTATGCCTTTCCTTGGGCAGCAATTCAGGATAGGACAATCTTTTTGGAAGAATAGGAAAGGCTCCACAATAGATAGCCTCTACAATGCTTCCACCAAAGAAA
>MDSX01100338.1_pt1 | contig 11313 bp, 7 predicted proteins | sample 811141 | NCBI WGS metagenome assembly MDSX01 (sample SAMN05326642, study PRJNA326480) | marine metagenome | isolation source: seawater | place: Atlantic Ocean: South East | collected 2010
CGTCCATGTCCTTCGGCGCGGCGGCTTCCTTCTTAGCGTCCTCCTCCTCCTCCTCATTCTTAGGATCCTTCGGAGGGGGCACGTCCCATGCGTCCCACGTGTCCGCGTCGAAGCCCCCGGCGGGCCTCGGCGCCTTCCCGGTGGTGATGAGGTCGTTGTTCCTCCTTCGCACCTTGACGAACCGCGCCAGCCTGCGGTGCGCGACGGGCCCAAACTCGTTGAACTCCTCGACGATCTCCGCCCAATTCTCGACGCCGTCCACGGGAACCTTGTGCGCGCCCTCCGTCTCGGCGATCATGTCCCGGACGTCCTGCCTGTAGCAATCCGGTAGGTTCGTGAGGTGCCTTCGAAGCGCGTCCTTCTCCACGGTGGTCATCGGCGCGCATATCGAGCGCGTCTGGCGCTTTAAGTCGTCCAGCTGGCGCCGCAGCGAATCCAGATCCGCCATCAAACCCGCGCACCGCATCTCCTCACCCGCTAGCCTCTTGCGCGCGTTCATCTCCGCGCTCTTCTTCTCCGCGCACTCCTTCTCCACCGACATACCCTCTTCAACCTCTTTCGCCCTCTCCTGAATGGTATCCCACCGTTGCGCCCAGAACTGTTCCAGCGCCACCGCCATGACGTGCACGTCCATCTCCGGCTTTGGCGTAAACGTCTTTGCGTTTATGAAAACCTGCGAAACATCCGCGTGAACCTCCTCCGCGCAGCCGTACACGCCCCCGGCTCGGATGTTAGCCTCCACGGTCCCCAGGTCCATCGGCCGCGTCACGATTTGCGGGTACGTCGGGAGGTTCAGCGCGACGTGGTCCACCGGTTTGAGGAAAGGTCCCGCCCACTTGTGCGACATCACCTGCTTCAACGCCGCGAGGCACTGGCGGTTGACAATCTCAACCTTGCGCTTCGCCGCGACGGCCGCGAACGCCGCGGAGTCGAAGGGCGGGGGCGCGCCGCCGTTCCTGGCGACGCGGCCCGGCGCGCTCTCACGCACGGACCGTCCCGCGAGGTGCGTACGCCTCCGAGTCTCCGCGTCGTCGGCGTCGTCGGCGGCGGTTTCACATAAATCGTTGAGCTCGTCCCTCAGAGCGGCGGAACGCACAGCCTCCGCGGAGACGCGCTCGATGGAGCACGAGAGCTCGGCGAACTTGCGCTTGGCGCTGAGCCGCTGCTCGCGTTCCTGGTGCTTTCGCGCGGCGAGCTGCGCCGGGGTGAGCTCTCGTAGGGTTTCGTTAGCCGACCGTTCCTGCTCGGCGTGCATCGCCGTCTGCTTCAACCGAGCCGCCGCCTGCGCCTGCGCCTTCTGCACCATCGCGCTCACCACCGGATCGTGCTCGGGGTCGAACGAGAACGCGGGTCTGTTGATCGGGGGCGCGGACGCGCTGCGGTTGAGCCCCTGCGACATCCGCGCCATCGACACGACCCCGCCTCCTACTTCGCCCAGGAACTGGCATACGTTCGCGCCGACGCAGCACGCGCACGTCGCCACGGCGCCGATCCCACCGTTGTCAGGGATGGACGGGACGAAGCTCGGCGTGGACTCCATGCGGACCATCGGATTCGGACCCCGCGCGCGAGCGCCTTGCTGCCTGTGGATCGAAGAAAAGGGTGAGAAGGGTGACTGGTCGGTGACTGGTCGCGGGAGGGTGCGTTGGAGTGGAGGAAAAGCGGTTCGACCGCGCTCCGGAAACCGGGCGCGGCGCGAGCGTGCGATGGAGATCTCGCGGGTTGCGCTCGAGAAAACGTACTTCTGACTACCCCTTCCGCCGCCGTTCTTGCCCCCGGTCGACGCCGTCGGGGTTCCGCCCCCTGACTGGCGCAACATCTGGTCGAGCCTCCGCTTCTTCTCCAAGAGTTTTTTCCGGAGCGCGAGCAGATCTGCCGTCTCGTCCGTCGGCGGCCCTGCCGGCCCGCCCCTCGACCCCATGCCCCCACCGCCCATGTCACCCACTGGAGACACTCGCAAGATACCCCCGCGCGCCTTTTATGTGGGCTGACGAAGGTCGGACCGGGCACGCGGCGGCGGTTTCGGAAGGCGCGCTGCCGAGCCAATCACCGCAAAAAAGCGTTTTCGACCGCGTTCCGCCGCGCCACGGCAACGCGCCCTTTGGCCCCTTTTCCGACGCCTCACCCACCGAGACTCCGACCACGCAGACGAGACACTACCACGAACCGCTCACCGCGATCGCGGGTCGATCCGAGACGTCGCCGCGTCCGGGTCTTCCCGCCTCCGGGCGCTTGCGTCTCGGCACCTCAACTAATGGACATTCTCGGAGCGGTCCGGCGGTATTGAAAGCTAAATAGGCGATATTTCCGTATGGCCAAACAGGCAGAGCCGCGTTTGGCGCGAAACAAACGCAATGGGAAGTTGGCGGTGCCAAAAAAAGAGGATTCTGGAGAAGGAAACACGCGTCTCGTTGACTTCCAATCTGTTTGCCCATACGGTGACATGCTGTGAGTTGGCTCGATTCTCGCGATGCGAACGCCTCCGAACGTTTCTGATACCGCCTTCTGATTGGCTGTAGGAGCAAAAAGTCACGAAAGACACGTGGATTAGGGACACATTTTGCGGCGCACACATTTTAACCCCCGATAGAGAAACAGATCCTCCCCATTCTTCCCAAAAGGCCCTATTCCACGACTTTAGTGTAGTGTACTCGCCACATAAAACGCCACGTGAGCTGGTTGGTGGCCGGTATTCAGTCTCGCCGATACTCCAAATCTTCGAACCGATGCTCCGAAGAGGGTTTAGGGTGAAAGGTCATTGATGCGGAGTGAATTTGCCGTTAAGACTTCCGAGCGTGACGTAATATTCTCTCCTCAAAAACAACTAAAAGCCCCTACGGAACAACCGCGCGGTTTGGCATTAAAAACCCGTGCCCGTGCCTGATTCCCCCGCATGCCCGGTAGCACTAATACCTCAGTCCAAGGGCCGGCCGAACAGCTTTTTGATGCCGACGTCCGGCGTGTCCTGCTTCACCAGGCTCTCCCCCACCAGCAGGCACCCGACGCCCGCCTCCTGCAGCACGTTCACGTCGTCGATCGTGAAGATACCGGACTCGCCCACCATCGTGATCCCCCGCTCGCGAACCTGATCCCCGAGCGGCCCCGCGAGCAGATCCACCGTCACATTCAGACTAACCTCAAACGTGCCCAGATCTCGGTTGTTGATGCCTAAGAGCTCGATGTCATCCAGCTGCAGCACCCGCTCCATCTCCTCGTACGTGTGCACCTCGATCAGGGACGCCATGCCGAGGGACTTGGCAATCTTGGAAAAGTACTTGAGGTCCTGGTTAGGAAGCACCGCGGCGATGAGCAAGATGGCGTCGGCGCCGAACTTTCGCGCCAGGTAGATCTGGTACGCGTCCACGATGAATTCTTTGCACAGGAGCGGGCACGTCACGCCGGCTTCGCGGATCAACGTGAGGTTCTCGAAGTGTCCCTGGAAGTACTTCTCGTCGGTGAGGACGGAGAGGCACGCGGCGCCGCCCGCTTCGTACGCCTTTGCGATCTTCACGGGGTCGAAATTGGGTTGGATGACGCCCTTGGACGGGGACGCCTTCTTGACCTCGGCGATGAGGCCGGGCTGGCCGGTGGACTTCCACTGGTCCTTGATGGCGCCGACGAAGTCTCGCGCGGGTTCCTGGTTCTGGATGGCGGTGCGTACGTGGACGAGGGGGAACCGTTCCTTCTGTTTGGCGAGCCATTCGTCTTTGTACCAGACGATCTCCTCGAGGATGTTCTGGGGCTTGTTCGCCTCGTTGTCGATGCGCTCGCCTTTCTCGTTGATGGTCTCCATCTTGAACGCGAACTGGTCGGAGCCGACGTCGTGCTTGGCCTGGCCGAACGGCGGGCGGCGGCGGATGGTCACCTCCGGCTTGGGTTCGTCCGAGACGGACGCCATTGGGGTCACGTTGACGGCGCGGGACGATGCGCGGGTCTTCGTGGCGCGCGTGCGGCCGCCGAGGGTGACGGACGCGCGGAGGGCGGTGGCGGAGGAGAGGGCGGACATGTAGCCGTACAGCTGTGCGGATACGATACGACGGACCCGTGTGCTCCTCGGAGTGCGACCGCGGTCGATCCGACGCCTCGGCGTGAGGCGCAAATTCCGGTGGATAACTTGCCGAGATCTCGAAAGTGCTTCCCATTTCCTGAGACCGAAATGCCCATACGAAAATCGATCGCGGCCAATCGGAGATCGCGCTTCTCGAACAGAGTCAGCTGAAGCTTCCGTCCCCTTCGGCAGCGCCATCAGGACACACTTACGCCACGCCATCGTCTGAGAAAATGGTCGCCATCGTCGCGAACATCGCGAGGCCCGCGGGGGCGAAGGCGCTGACCGGTGCGTACCCTCGTTCGATGCTGCCCCCTCGTGTCCCCGCCCGCGTTCCGTGCCGCCGCTCGTCATCAGAGAAGGGTTAGGTCTGAGTGGGATGAAGATTCCAACGACGCGCCGACCCGCTCTCGGCCGTGCCCGGGAAGAAATAACCTAGTGCTGACCGCGATGTACCTCCACTCCCGATACACATAGGCTCTCGCCCGGCCGGTGCCTCCCGCGTCCGCGCCCGCGCGCCCCTCCGCGTCTCCGCGTCCACCGCCGTCGCGCCCCGCCTCGCAGGATGCCCCAGCGATTCCCTCGCCGTCGCTGCCGCCGTCGCGGGCGCCAACGCCGCCTCCCGCGGCCTCGGTGCGAAGCCCTCCGTCGGCGCCAAGCTCGGGAACTGGTTCAGGACCCAGCAGGAGCACGGCGCGGACCTCGTCGCCAAGATTGACTTCCAGGACGCCACCGTCATCGCGGTCATCGGAGCCGTGATGTCGTACAAGGAGCGCAAGATGGTCGCGCTCGTCACCCAGGCGGTTGGCTCGTTCATCAAGCTCTACCTGCTCATGCTCTTCGTCCGCGTTTTACTCACGTGGTTCCCCAACGTGGACTGGATGAGGCAGCCGTGGGCCATCCTGAGGCAGGTCACCGACCCGTACCTCAACCTCTTCCGCAACCTCATCCCGCCAATCATGGGACAGATCGACTTCACGCCCATCCTCGGTTTCATGGTGCTGCAGTTCCTCGCGAAGGTGCTTTCCTCGGACCCTTCCGTGGGCAGGTTCTGAAGCATGTGAATGGTCTATTTACGAACGAGTGTTGTTTAACCGTAGAGAGAGAGAAGGTGGGGGCGCAAGTCGGTCGGCTGGTCGACGCGCGGGTTTAGGGGTGTATGTGATTTGTAATGCGTTTTTCACATCGTGCACAAAGAATCGTTCGTTCTCGTCTCAAACCTTCAAACCTCGTTGTCCATCAGCGCCGCGTCCTCGCCGTCCCCGAATGCGGGTCCTCCCGAATCCAGGGCGACGTACGGCATCACGGTGTCCTTCGGCACGAACACGTCCAGCATGAAGAACGCTACAAAGGCGACAACCGCGCACGCCCCCGCGACGTACGCCCAACCCCGCGCCATCTCCCAATTTCCCTTCGACTTCCCGGCGTCTGGGTGTTCTGGGTGTTTGCCCATATCCGACTTCCCCGACCGCGGTTCTTCGTTCCGGGTTATGTAGAACCGGTCCAGCACTTTTCCCCGGCCTCCGCTCCACTGCGTCTCGATGAACTCGCATTTAAGGTGAGTGGAGTTCACCGCGGTGACCAAAAGGTACCCAAACTCGTACATGACAACCTCGCAAAACTCGCACGTCTCGGTACCTTTTGACAGGGAGAACCGCGAGTTTTTGGTAAACCCAGCGCCCGCGGAGCCGACGACGAGGGAGACCGGCGCGGTGGGCGCGTCGTATACCCACCACGTCGTCGTATCGGATGAATCATCGGAATTATCCGATGAATCGTCTGCCGAATCATTTTGCTCCTCAATCTTTCGCGGCTGCGAGACGCACCCGCCGGCTTTGCCGTACTGCGCCCGGGCTTGGTCGTCGGGGTCCTCCCCGGGGCCCAAATTCCGGATTGAATCCAGGTGGGAATCGATCCCAGAACCTTCACGTCCCGGGTCGAACGCGCAGTGCCGCTGGTACACGTGGTTGTGCCCGGAGAACGCGGCGGTGACGTCGTGCTTGACCAAGAGGGGCCACACGTGCGCTTGGAACTCGAGCGCGACGCCGACGTCGCTCGCGTCGCGAACTTCTTCGCCTTCGTTCCCCTCGTCCGATTTAACCTTCTTCGGCCCGCACGTCCACGCGCGATCGTCACCCGCGGGATCCACCCCCAAACACGACTTACCCCAGTCGGAATCGACGAGACCCGGCCTGTGCCCCGCGAATAAAACCCACGATGTCTCCGTCCTGTTTATTCCGCCGAGCGCTTTGTTCAACCAGCGCCACTGGATGGACCCACTTCGAAAGTCAACCTCGGTGTTCATAGATACCAACGCGATCGGCCCGATCGATGTGATCCACGTCCCGGGTGGGGATACTGTTTGCCCGTGTGTGTCCGAAATGCCCATAGGGAGTAGGCGTTTCGTCGGGACGCCGCACTCGCCGCCCGAGTCTGCACCCCCGTACACATCGTAATCGGGGTTAGCATCCCCACCGTCGGTGTTTGTCCGCTTCGGCCAATCGTCGCGCGTGTAATCGTACTCGTGGTTACCCGGGTTCACCAGGAACGGTACCGCGGCGGCCCAAGGCGAGATCATCTCCAGGTAGTCGTCCCACACCGATTGGTACCCCTGTAAACAAAACACGCCGTCAGTCAAATTGCCCGTACAAATATTAAAAGAAACTAACCGTTGCGTAGGATACGTCGCCGAAGAGAAAGGCGGCGTCGATGTCCATGTTCCCCGCCGCGTTCGTCAACGCGACGGAGGTGTTGAACGCGGGGGAGCCGTACTCGTTCCAGGTCACGGAATCGTCGTCGGTGCCCCGGCCCATGTCCGCGAACATGGCGACGGCGACTGGGCGCTTCCCTTTTTTATTTTCCTTCTCTTTCCAAATCCCGTCTTCGAGATGAGCGCCCGCGGGGGGGGGGACGCGCGCTCGGAGCCTGGGTTCGCCCGTGGGCGGATACAGCCCGCCACGCGAGTCGACGAGCTCGTACACCACGAACCGATCGGTCGCGCGATCGATACCCGTCAGCGCCGCGCGGTGGATACGTCCCGGGTCTCTGTACCCAGACGCGTTCGCGGGAGCGCCGCACAGGTCGTCTCGTTCGTACGTATAACTCGTCGCTTTCGTGACCACGACGTCGGAGGTTCGAACCCCGGATGGATCCTCGCGCCACCACCGCACCGCAGGTGACGCGTCGTCACCCCGCGCGCTGCTCCACGTCACCGCAAGCGTGCCGGCGTCCGCGTCCGATGATTCGTCTCCAGTCACGATACTCAGCCTCGGCTTACGGGGGCCTTCGTTCGGCGCCTTTACCATCGGCGCCGGCGCGCTCCTGGCCACCGCCACGGCCTCGCTGACGGTATCCACACGCGTGTGCGTCGTCTCGTTGTACTGCCTGCGTTCCCAGTCGTCGGCGAACACCACAAAGTCGTAATCGTGCCTGTTGCACTGCAGCCTGAACCGAACCTTTCAACAAAACACGACGTCAATCTAATTGCCCATACGAGAATAAAAAGAACTCACAGTGGCTACGCCCGTTTTCGCGTAGTTCGATCCGTCGACGCGGTGGAGGATGGCGTACTTGACGGGTGCGGTCTCGTTGACCGCCGCGTTGGGCGGGGAGTACGCGCCGACCCAGTGCGTCGTTCCCGGGGTCGTCGACGTCACCGTGACGAGCACCACCTCGTCGCACTCGAGCGGCTTTGGTCCTTTCGACGTGTCCTTTCGCGCGGTTTGTTCGGGACGCCAGGAGACGGTGAACCCGGCGGCGTTGAGGGCGTCGGCTTTGGACGCGGGGTTTGGAATACGAATCGACGCGGGGTCGATCTGGGAGAGAGGCTGGTGGTCGTCCCTGAACCCGCCGCCGGATGGCGTGAGGGTCGTGTGGATGCGCCTGGGAGAGGCGAGGGAGAGGGTGGCGTCGCGTCAGAGATCTCGCGCGAGAAATTTCTGGGGATGGGAGATGCGGGGTCGGGGCCGTCGTGGTCGGGTTGGGGGGGCGCACCCGTCGGGGCTCGGAACCGCGCTGGCGCATCCGAGGAAGAACACGAGGACCGTGAGGGTCCTCGAGACGCGAACACCCATGATCGCCCGTCTCGAGAGTGGCGCGGAGTCCAGTCGTTGTTATCCATTTATATGTTCCTTTTTGTGTTCAGCTCAGTTTTGAAGCGCCCCTCCTGTCGCCCACAGTCAGTGGCGGAGAGACGGGGTCGCCATGAGGGAGAAGCCGCGCCCTCCGGTGCAGGTGTTCGCCTACGACGACACCCTCGGTGCCGATGAAGGGCGCGAGCTGGAGTCGCTCCTCGCGTACTTCCCAGCCTCCGCGCCCGTCGCGTCGAAAGTGCGCGCGCTCTCCTTGGCCAGAGGCATCGTCGGGTTCGCGTCGCAGTTCTCCATCGGTTCGGAGGGTGCCGAGGGTGCCGACACAGCTGTGCGGCGCGAGGACGCGAGGGTGGTGCGGACCAAGCGCGGGCGCCTCGCGTGTCTCCTCGCGACGCCGTCACGTGGGTCCACACATGGGGGAGGATCCCGGCTGTGGCTGTGCGCCTCGCTGGACGATTCCATCGCGACGTCCACCGCCGTTCGAGACGGCGCGATCGTCGATGCCCTCCGCATCCTCCGCGACGATCACGCCATGCTCCACGGCGACACGTCTCCCCCATCCTCACGAAACCTATCGCCGCTCGTCGCCGACCTCGGCGCGCGCCTCTCGCCGGCGACGAACGGATGGGTCGGGATGCAATCAACTCACGGCGGTGAAAAGCGGCTCTGCGGCTCCGCGCTCCACGCCCTGCATTCGCCCCTCGCGCCACCGACCGGGTGCCCGCTGACGTCCACGAGCCGCGAGGTGTTCCTACTGACGCAATCGGCGGTCAACGCCGCCACGCTCGCGCTCGACGACTGGGCCGACGAAACAGGCCGGGACGAAGACGACGACGACGCGGACGTGAACGATAAAGATGACGATCTGGTGGCGGACACCGCAGTGTTCCACGAGGGCGGCATGCTTTGGTCGTCGGCGACGGTACGCGCCACACGCGCGATCGCGAGGTACGCGGATCGGTGCTTGGTCCCCGGCGTCGCGTTCGGGGAGGGTGACGGGGTGGGTGTGATGCGCACGCGGGAGTCGGACGGGGCTGGGGCTTCATCGCGCGGCCCGGAGGTTGCCGGAAACTCGGAAGCCGCGGAGAAGGTGGCGTCGGCGGCGGCGCGGGCGAGGGCGCTCGCGGCGGCGGTGCGCGCGGAGGCTAACGCGGGGATATCATCCCTACGCGAGGCGAGGAACGGCGATAATAGGACGGACGCGGGTGACGGCGAGTGGGGCGCGGGCGATGTGGCCGAGGAGGGCGAAGTGGACGAAGTTCCGGTGTCGGCGTCGGAGTGGTCGGTCGCGCCCGACGGGTTCCTGCGGCGGTCCAGCGCCGCGGGCGAGGCCGTCGAGGCGAGCGGTCGGGACGTGCCGGCCGCCGCGTACCTCCTCCGGCTCCACGCCCCCGCGGCCGGTGCGCGGATGACATCGGATGATACCTCGAACGACGATCCGAAATCGCATGATGGATCGATCTATCTGTTGACGCTGCGGGTGGGATCCGCGACGCTCGCGTTGTCCCTTCATTCCACTCGGTGTCCACGACTCACCGACGAGGACGGGTGGAAGGCGTTGAGGCGATTGTGCGTGGACTCCGCGGGACCCCGCCTCCGGGAGCTGCACGAGTCGCTCGCGGCGGCGAAGTCCACGGGCCCTTCTCGGAAAAAGACTTTAGCTTCGATCCGAGGAGGATCGGAACCCGGGACCTCACTAAAAGCGTCGGACCACGTCCCGGGCTACCGCTACCTCTACGTCGACGACGCCACGCTCGCGGTGCGGGCCACCCCCGAGGCGAAGCTCGCGAAGGTCACGTTCGAGTCGCTATGCGCGGTGCAGTCCGTCCGCCGCGAGATGGATGACGAGTTGTCGAACTCGCTCGTGTCAATCGACGACTCCGGATCGAGTTCAATCCACGAGCTGTGCGTCCGCGCGAGGAACGACGTGTGGGTGGTGGGTAAGCGGGCCACCGCGCCGGGGGATAAAGGGGGTACAAGTACGTACGGCGCACGGGACAGGTGGCTGTGGGTTGTTTTGGAGCGAGCGGGGGATACGCTGCTCGACGCGTCCGCCGCGGTGAGCGCATTTTGCGACGCTAACTTTGATGGCGTATTTGACGCTTCGTGAGGCGACTCCCAGGGCCAGGAGAGGGTCAGGAGAAGGTCAGGAGAGTCTTTCAAAGTTCGTGGGCCGGTGATACCTAAAGATGATAAAAATCATCTTTAGGTATCAAGCTACCCGCGAGGCACTAGCTAGCACTAGTCGTGTGATTACAAATGCGATATTATCGCCGTAAACCCTATTCACGTGAAGACCGCCCCCGGCTATTAGTTTCGGGACATGAGCTGGGGCGCGAATCCGGCTGGCGCGTCGCGAACTACGGGCGCGCCGCCGTCGCCTCGACCCGCGGGTTTAACCCTCGATTCAGTTCCCATAGGTTCCATCAGTTCCACGGCCGGCAGCGGCATCAATCCCACGTCGTTACCACCCCCGCCCCCGCCCCCGGCGGTTTGACTCGCGCGTGCGGACACATCGGATACGAACCGTCGCATCCGCGCCAGGAACTGCGCCGGGTCCGCGTCGTACACGTTTTGGTGCCCCGCGTTTTTAACCCAATACGGCTCTGGATGTTTCCAATTCCCCGAGCCGTTTCCGTAGCCGTTTCCACCCCCAGAGCCCCCACCCCCACCCCCCAGCAGCGCGTGCAGCCCCACGCCGTGCGAGCACGGCACCTGATCGTCTAACCGTCCGTGCACCACCAACGCCGGGCACGCGAACTTCGCCACTTCGTCGAAATTTTTAAACACGTCGCACAGCTTGAACACGCAAGCCGGGGTGCACATCACGCCGGTGCCCTCCGGCGGTGAGATGACGCTGAGGCCGGACATGATGGGCGAGATGAGCACCACCCCGCCGACTTTGTGCGCGATCTTGCCGTCCTTCGTCAAGTTGTGTCGATTTGACGGGGCTCCATCTCGGGATCTGGACTGATTGTTACCCGCGAGTGCCGCGTAGTGGCAGGTTGGGCCGCTGCCGATGCTCTGTCCGTACAGCACGATCCGTCCCGGGTCGCACCCCAAGACATCGACGTGGTGAGTCACCACGGCTTCGATGTCCGCCTTGCAGTCCTCCACCCGCGGCCTCCCACTGCTCGCGCCGTAGCCTGAGTAGTCGTAGACGGAGACGTTCGC
>MDSX01051618.1_pt1 | contig 11310 bp, 10 predicted proteins | sample 811141 | NCBI WGS metagenome assembly MDSX01 (sample SAMN05326642, study PRJNA326480) | marine metagenome | isolation source: seawater | place: Atlantic Ocean: South East | collected 2010
AATGAAGTGTGGAGTATGGATTTTATGAGTGATTCATTATCAGATGGTAGAACACTAAGGGTATTGAATATAATGGATTACTGTAACCGAGAGAGTTTATTGAACAAGGGGAGTATAAGCTACCCAAGTAAAAGAGTGCTGAGAGAACTAGATCATCTAATAGAGATCTATGGAAAGCCGAAATATATGAGAACAGATAACGGGCCTGAGTTCAGGTCTGTAGACTACCAAAGCTGGATGAAACAAAACCAGATACAGCCAGTATATACAGAGCCAGGGAATCCTATGCAAAATGGATATATAGAAAGGTTGAATAGAACATTTAGAGAAGATGTGTTGGATGCATATGAGTTTGATTCTGTAAGCCAATTCAATATTATAGCAGAAAAATGGCAAGAGGATTATAACAATAACCATCCACATAAATCACTAGAAAATAAAAGCCCAAGGGAGTATGCTCAAAGGAGCAAGTCCCATGTGGGGCAAGCCCCACATGGGGAAGAACTAAATTCAATTATTTAAATTAAAGACTGTCTTAAGAATAGGTAGTCTACAAAATTAGTGGCTCGTAAATAATGTTTAAAGAAAGTCTTGACTTGTGCTTGAGTTAAACCTTGAAGACCAATCTGATATCAATTAACATTTTGTGCATTTATTATGATGAATAATTTTCAATTTCCCAAAATTGAATGGCTCTGAGGGATATTGCAAAAGTTGACAATTTTGTTCTTTTAAATTCAATTGAGATTTATTGCTGACGAAGAGTTTTTTTGATTCTTGATTTTTTATATATCTGCTTTGAATTTAGGTTTTAGAACAGAAGCTGAAATTATTGTCACGAGAATAATATTCTTATCAGTGAGAGTACAGCATTAGAATTGGATTAAGAATTTTTTTTGGAGGTACTAGAAATTTAAAGTACTCTATGCCCTATAAACGTTTTTTATTAGTCTGATTTTCCTTCTGCACCATATCATTTATAGCATCCCACAGTAAAATTCGTTTTTTCAATGACTGCTTCGCGACGATAAGAGTGTCATGCCATTTCTGATCGTTATTATCGCAAAGTTCAGAGACCATTTGAAGAGATAAAGGTCCGTGTTCATCGCCATCTAATTCTATATGACGCTCAAGATAATATACCAATTTGTTGTATTTCTTATTTCCAGAATCTGAATTTTTGAGAATTTCAATGAACATATCTGGAATAACATTTTCACGGCCGAATGTAAAAGCAGAAGCAACTAAATGTGGTTTGTTGGTTTCAATAATTGAAAAGGAGAACTTCACAAATTCAGCTATTCTTAAGTCAATCTTGATTTCGTTTAAAGAATATGTTATTGGATTGCCTAATTCTATAAGTTTAACAAATTTGTTAATATGATCTGTATTTGCCTCTACTTGTTCCATTGCATCGAGATACATTTCAAAATGACTTTTAACTTCTCCGATTTCATTAATGTCACTTTCTTCTCCAAGGACAATTTCATTTATAAATCTGGATATAGTAGCATTTTTTGGAGGAGTCCAAGGGGTTTGAACATTAGTAAGATTTATTTGAAGATTCTTTAAAAGTGACATAAAATCCCAAACAGCAAAAACATGATTTTCCATGAAAACTTTTATGTCATGGACCGTCTTTAAATTGTCATAAAGTTTGTGATTTTGTAATTGATGCCTTAACTCAGAAATTTCATTCTCTATATGATGTTGTCTATTCATTCTAATCTCATTGCATTAAATTGATCGTATTAATAGAAAAGGTCTTTTTGATCGGAATGTTTAACAAATTTCATTTTATGATTTCAATGAGTTATCAGTATTAAAAAGGACTAATCCTGAAAATGATCATTTCCTTTAAGCAAGGTTTGCTAAAAAATATTCTGCTTTCTTGAAATGTAAATCCTTTTTATCTTCTGTCATGCGGTCCAATGTTTTAATAAGCATTGAAAGTCTTGGATTGTTGTTTAAGCTTTCTCGATGCAGATTCATAAACCTCCAGAATAATCCATTCCAGATCTCTTCCCATTCACCTCTAGGGAAATTACTCATTTTCTTTATGTAATTAGATCCACTTATATAAGGCTTTGTTGCAAAACTTCCCCCATCAGCAAATTGGCTCATGCCATACACATTAGGTACCATCACCCAGTCATAAGAATCAATGAACATCTCCATAAACCATCGAAAGACTTCGTCTGGGTGGAATTCGCATAAGAGCATGAAATTTCCAAGTATCATTAGCCTCTCAATATGGTGGCAGTATCCTGATTTTATCAGTTGATTAATTACATTGTCTACGGGTAGAATGCCTGTTTCACCAGTATAAAAAGAGGAAGGTATTTTACGTTTAAAATTCCAATGATTCTGTGATCTGGCGGATAACCCATTCAATTCATACATGCCCCTTATAAATTCTCTCCATCCTATAATCTGTCTTATAAATCCTTCAGTAGAGTTTATCGGAATGTCATTCTTTTCGGCATACGCTAAAGCAGTATTCACTATATATTGAGGAGTAATAAGACCTACATTTATAAGTGGAGAAAGTAAACTGTGATTAAGAATATTTTCATTCTTAACCATTGCATCTTCATATGGTCCAAAGTCATGAAACCTTCTGTCCAGAAATTGCTCAAACCAATTCTTTGCTTCATAGTAGTCTATTGGATATAATCTTTGTTCTTCAATTTTTCCTGGGTTATCTGGAAAATACTCCTCTACATATGAAATAGCTTCTAACCAGTATTTGGATAAAGTAGGAAAATCTACATGTGGGGCTTGTTTGTTTTTAGGATATTTTTTTCTGTTTTCTCCATCGTAGGACCATTTGTCTCCTACCGGTGTTGAATCATCGTTGAGCAAGATGTTGAGGCGTTTCCTTTGTTGTTTGTAGAAAGTTGAATGAAAAAAGAATTTTTTGTCTGCTCTGAAAAAAGAAGCATTGTCCTTTTTGTTATTCAGGAAAAGTTGATTGGAGTAAAATTTCAGGTTGATTCCTTCAGAAAATTGGTCGAGCCTCTGTTCTAGCCTGATGTCTGAGGGGGACACAATATGAATGGTCTCTGTATTTCTGAGATCATTAAGAAATACTTTGATGTCAGAATTGGGGCTTTTAGATTCAATATAATGGACATTAAGACCTTTTTTATTCAAGTATATCTCGTATTTCTTCATACTAGCACGATGAAATGCTATTTTCTGTTTGTGAAATTTATAATTTTTAAAAAACAAGAATTCTTCAATGATATGGATTGGAAATCCATTTTCTAAAAGAGGACTTTCAGCGAATAGTTGATGAGGAAAAATGAGATTAATTTCTTTTGACATTTTTTTTGACATTTCTTTTGTTTTTTCTGCATTTCTTGCTGCAAAATTTTACTTCCACCCAATTTCTTTCCCATTTCTTGCGCCATGAAAAAGGCTTTTCACATACATTGCAAATTTTAAACAACTGTTTTCTTCTATGCATTGAAATCAGGTATCTCTTCAAGCTTGACATAAGGAAATGTTGCAATTTTTTCTATTGAGTAGTAACTACTCAGTCCTGATATTCCCACAGCTCCGTAATGATCTAATTCCAAAGATCCTTGTTCATCCAACCATCTTTCTTCTAATTGTATCAATATCACCTCTCCAATAATTAAAATACATCCATTAGGTAGGTCAATACTCTTAAGATAACGCATTCCTATTTTGACCGGACTCTCTTTTACAAATGGTGCAAAAAAGTCATTGATATTTTCCCTTTCTAAATTCATTATGTCAAATTCAGAGTCGGACTTCTCAAGTTTGGCTGACGTATAATGTGCCTTTTTAATGAAGGGTCGAGCGATATGATTAATTGTATAATATTTTGTTTCCAGTATGTTGGAGTAGGTATCCTTCAAGAGAGGTAACTGTGGGCGTGAAATCATACCTAATTGCGCTGGGCTAGAACCCAAATGAACTATTGATGAAAATATAGCTAAGTTGTCCTCCTTCTGATTTGACTTTGTTCCTATTAAGTTTGCGGGTTTTATTCCAGTGATAGAATTAATTAGATTAATCCGATAATTCTTATCCAGCTTGTCTATTTCGTTTTCTTTAAATATCATATTTGTTAGATCTTTAAATTTACTCTATCATTTTAGGTTACTCTTAATTGTTCTTTCTTTGTCTAAATAGATTCTTTCTTCTATTGTTCAGTACTCTACTAAAGATCTTATGAACAGATTTGAAAATTCAATTCGGCTTTAGCTTAAACATTTTGCGCGGTTTAATTCAGGTTGAGATAGATGTATTTTACACAGAGGGCAGTAATGTCACCTAGTAGGCATCAAGAGTTGATGGTGTAGTTTGCTACCACATTGTAAAATCTATTGCTTGTAGACTTTATACCATTGAACTTGAGTTCTTTTGCTCAGATTTGAGGATTGATAATTTTTAGGTGATATTCCTATTAAATTGATTATGTTTTTTGATTCGGCTATTTCTTTTCCTTAGTACTTTCTTTTGCTCTATTAGGACATGATGGCGAATGAGAGCAATTGTTTACGGTCGTTTATGGCTACTTTTTAGAATAGACAGGACAGTGATCTATGTCAGATTTCTTACCCTCAAATTCTATTTGATATACTCAAATCGCCTTGCTTTCACGCCTGACGCCTTTTATAGATAGAGAGTATTTAGTATCAGGTAGAACACAATTTTAAAACTCATTCATTTTATCCACCTCCAGTTTGACCTCATCATTTTTGACCTTTTTAGAAAAGTGGATTAAGTTGTTTCAAATTATATTTAGGTCATGATTACGGGAACAATACCGCTCTATGGAAAAGTCTTTGCCCAATGTGTGAAGAATACTGAGCCAAAGGAGATTGCGGCGACAATGATTGATGATGCCTGCTTAGCTTATGTTAGGGAGGGAGAACAAGATTTATTTTCACCTACTGAAAAGGTACCGATGAAAAATCGTGAAAGTATTTTGATGAAGTGTGGGAACTACATCAATAAAGTTCAAAATGCTTCAGCTGAATCACCTTTTAAAAGTATGGTTTTTCATTTAGATCCAACTTTAATACAACGAGCATTCGAAGGGAAAGAAATGAGCTTTCTCAAATTGGATGAGTCTCAGAAAAAACCAATGTAATCTCTCAAGTATACTCAAAATATTCAGATAGACAATTTGGTGAATTCGATGTACATCTACTTTGAATACCCAGAATTAATCACTGAAGAACTGATGGGTTTGAAATTACAGGAGTTGATTTATGTGATATCTGATTTTGGACATAATAAAGAAGCACTTGGTCTACTTGAATCTCTGTATAGGCCAATGAAAACGGCATTTGAAAAAGTTGTAGAGGCTAATATTTTTAATAATCTCAGTATTCAAGACCTAGCTCACCTTACAGCTCGAAGTGAAAGTACTTTTAAAAGAGAATTTAGAAAATTGTATGATCATTCTCCAGCTAAATACATTAAGCAAAAGCGACTGGAGAAAGCTCCCCATTTATTAAAAACTTCGGATCAATCAATAAGTCAAACTGCCTGGGATTGTGGCTTTGAAAATGCAGCCCATTTTAGTACTTCTTTTTTATCTCACTTCCATGTTACACCAAAAGAGTTCAGAATGACCTAAATAGAAAAGTTATTGACCTTAATCAAAAAGGACTTTCCTCTCATTCACCTCAACTTTGGTTAGAAATAATTTAGGAATCAAATTAAACATTATGGCAAAGTTGAAATCATTACAAACAGATATCCGTGTTAATGCAAATCGAGAAAAAATTTGGGAGGTCTTATTCAATCAATTTAGCGAGATAAATATTTATCATCCTGGAACCACCGATTCTAGGTTAACCAAAGGGAAAAATGGCGAAATAGGTTGCCAAAGGGTTTGTCAATTTGGATCTAAGATGTCTATCACTGAAAATGTATTGGAAGCCATACCTCTTGAAAAGTTAGCAATAGATGCAAATGGGTTTCCTGGAGTTAAAGATATTATGGCAACTTTTAGTTTAAGACAACTCGGCGCAGAGTCTACAGAAGTTGCTATAACATTTAGATATAGGACAATACCAGCAATATTGGCAATGTTCATGTTAAGATCTATGAAGAAAAATTTACACCAAGTTTTGGTAGGCTTAAAATTCTATGTTGAAACTGGTAGACAATTAGAAAAGGAAAATTTTAAAAGTATCTATTCAGAATTTCTTGAATTGGATGCAGGAAAAGCGTTTGCCTAAATCTCTGTCAATTATTTGGACCTGATGAGCTATTGACTATTTACAGTATAAGTGATCCATTAAAACTAGATGATGTTTATAGAATATTAATAAATGAAAGCATTTTTCACCTTGTATGTATTAGCCAGTGTTATTTAGGATCGCTTTTATTTAATGGAATCATTTAATTCTATGTCAATAAGTTCAATTGCATTTATAATTCTGGGTTTAATGAGGTCTTCTTTGTATCGTTTCTCTACGATTGTTCTATTTAATACAATTTTGGTTAAAGTAACTAACTCATCGTCTACGGCCATTGCTTTCAAATCAAAATTTAGTCCTTGGTATTCTTGAGCTATAGTGTCTTTAATGTCTATGAATCCAAACTGAGGGTCCATATATTTCATGGCTGTATTAGAAAAATCTGTCATAGTATTGGCATACCTTTCCTCTATAGACAGACTGTTATAAATGAAGGTTTCATAATTTGCCAAAGCCCTAGTAAGTGAATTTGATTGGATTAAGTTCAGATTGCCAGATCCTTTCATCTCATTATAAGTAGGCATTGAGGGGTTAAATGTATGAGCATATCCACAGCGTTCAATAGCTAAAATAACTTGTACAGAGTCAATCTTTTTTGGTATCTCCTCAAAATATTCAAGTAGCTGAGAAGAATATCGTTTTCTATCTTCCAGAAATTGATCCGTAATATCTAATCGCATCAAATCATTTTGCAACTCTGATTTAAGATTTGTAAGAAGCTCGATTTTGAGGGATTCAGATTTTTGTTTTACGTTCCAATTGTTAAGTTGAAGGGCTATCAAAATCCCTATAACCACTAAGGCAATTTCTCCAATAGCATATATTAAATACTTGGTGAATTTGTTTCATTAAGTAATCCTTGCCTAATATTTCTGAAGAATTTTATCATTGGTTAGTGATTAAAGAAACTGAATGTTGATCAACTTATACAAACATGGCAGTATGGAAGGTTTAAGTTTCGATAGTTAGTCTTATAATTTATCATTATTAGTGTTACATTATTTACTTCCAGTTTCAATATACTACTTACCTAAGTCTGCTTCAGTCTGATTTTTAAAAATATATCCAAAATGATAATCTCCATTCTAAAAGCCGGTTACCCGTTCGAATAGCCTTATCTGACTTTTGTTTTAAATAAAAGCTGATAACAAAAGATAAAACGAACGAGTAACCATTTTACTAAGCTTCAACCAGCATTGGTAGCACGAGCAAGGCGAGCACATCTGTAGTAAAATGAATAATCATTAGTAATCCCAAATTCCTTTTTGAAATGTACAAGATCATGAAAAGTGCTCCTGCAAAAAATACAAAGATCAGATGCCCTAAACCCCAATCAAGATGAGCCAACATAAAAATGAGTACAGGTATAATTGCGGCAATCCATTTAGACTTTGTAAGCTCTAATATTCGCTCATAGGCATAGCTGCGGTAAAGCACTTCTTCTACTATAGCAGCTCTGATTACTATCAATAAAAGAAATGGCAATGGTTGGCTTGCAATGAGTTGTCCAATCTCCTGATTGAGTGGAAGCCCCAAAGCCTGAACTCCTGTCATTATCACCCCAAATAAAATGAAAAGTACAACTCCAAGGCCTGTTCCTCTGAAGACTGTTTTAATGGTTAGCTGTTTCCATCCAATAGAAACAACAGTCCGTTTTTCTACGAAATATATCCACAACATGATTATAAGAAACAAGAACCAGAAGGCGATTTCGTGGATTATCAATCCTTTAGGGAGAAATCTAAAGAGAAAAGGGAGTCCTAGAAACATCAGTAATCCAATAAGCTTTTTTATGTTCATTGTGTAAATTGTTTGTTTGGGACAAATAACCTATGAAGTCATAATATTGCGAAGTGAATGTGTTCATCAAAACCTGAATGATCATTAAATTCATACCGAATGATCACACCTTTTATAAGCTGCTATGAAACCAATGCTTAAATCTTGTAGATTTATATCTGCTGATGGTCTCGTTAAGGCCATCACTTTGCTGGCCAATAGTTACAAGAAGTCGATGATTAGAGAGTTTCTTAATTTGAGAGATTACTTGGCGATTAACTAGAATTCTTCTGTTCAATCTAAAGAAATTACTTCCAAGTAGATTTTCAAGTTCAGAAAGATTGTATTGGGTAATCCATTTTTTACCAGATGTATCCACAAGAAACGCAATCTTGGACTCACTGATGAAGTATGAAATATTCTTGTGGTCGTGGTTGACGATTCCTTTTGAATTTTTAATTGCTATAAAATTCTGCAAATCATTTTCTATGCTTTTGTTGTTTTTCGATCGGAATAAGAATTCACCGTCACTCCACCAGGACTTCCAAATTTGACTACCGGCATAAAAGATCACAATTAGTAAACTTAGACCACATGTAGCAAAGAGCCCTTGAAGAAAATTTGATAAGACAAATTTCAAGATGTTCAGGTAGATCAAGAACGGATAAAAAAGTATGTAGATAACAGAAGTTACTGTAATAGAAGCTATGGTCAACTCAAGGGGAAGAAATTGAGTGATCTTATTAGAATTGATCTTTGACTGAAGTATATATTCCAAGATGAACCTATTCCCAAACCATAAAGACAAACTTCCAAAGATGGTTATCCACATATGGCTGCTAGACAAAATAGTAGAGTCGAGCCTTCATAATGTACAAATAATGAAAATATAGACACCAAAATAATGAAAACTGTTTCTATCAAATAGACAGCTCCATTATTTGGCCATACTTCAGTTTTTTGATTTGCTGGAGCTTCAGGCATACTACAAAGATACCTTGAGACCTAGGCTTCCCAAGTATGTAGGGCAACTTTATGTGAATATTGTCATACAGCATTTTCACACTCTTGCTTCTGTAGAAATCTATTATACCAATCACTAATTAGGTTAAATGTGACGAGGACTCCTACAAATAAAACAGTCAATATGGAGAGTGTGTTTTTATCTTCAAAGGATTTTGACGTCGAGATAGGGTGGTTGGCATTGAACTCTATTAATATCTATGATTTTTCAGATTTATCATTCGTTCCAAGTAGCTTATAAGAGTATTGTCCTATATCATTTTTCATCACCCTTTTTTATATATCCATTCATCGAAAAAGGCATTCAAGTTTCTGTTAGAAGATTTTTCCATTGTTTCTTGAAAGTCAGAAGTAATAACTGATTTTCCAAAAAACTTTTTACTGTAGGACTTAATCCCATCCCAAAATTCTTCATCACCTAGTTCCTGCCTGAGCAGATGTAATACATATGCGCCTTTGTAATACACGATGTTTCGATCATCTCTCGATGGATTGTCCCAGTTAGGAAAAACTAATGGTTTGTCTTTTCCTCTTTTAATAATATCATCATAAATGCCTTTATAAATGGATATGTCCGATTCATATTTTTCCTTTCCAAACTTGTATTCACTGAATGCCGTAGACATAAAGGTTGCAAAAGCTTCGTTAAGCCAAAAATGCTCAAAACTCCTACATGTAATCATGTTCCCCCACCACTGATGTGCTAACTCGTGTGAAGTAAGGTGAATCTCAGAGCTGTCCTTCAGTACAAACGAAGCATAGGAATTTTTGAGAACTGAGAAACCAGACATCTCCTGATAATGATCTCCAATAAGAATTTGTGAATAAGACTGCTGAATATATTTTACTCCTGACTTTTCTTCAAAAAAATGAAGAATATTTCCCGTCTCTTCAAAAACTTTTTTCAATGGGTCATTGCTGTTTGTGTGAGAAAGATAGTTGAGTTGAATATTCTTGTATTTTTCACTTTCTTCTTTAAAATTACCGATAGCAAAGCCATAAGTGTATGATGGCGTTTCATATTTCTGAGACCATTTAAAAAGTGTTTTTCTTTCCTTTTTCTCAACTCCAATCAATTCACCATTGGCAATGCATTTCAATCCATTAGGAATCAGAAGGTTAAGATTCAATGTTGCTTTGTCACTTGGCTTGTCATTACAAATCATCCATTGACTAGTGAAATAGACAGTGTAAGCTTGATCAAGTTTTGAATTGAATAAGAGTCCTTTTGTAGGACTTCCATGATATTTAATTGTGATTTCGTTTTCTCTTTTTTCTCTCTTTGATAGTTCTATGATTAGTAAATCATCATTTTTTCTAAACCCAACAACATTTTTCCCAGCAACACTGTCAATTTGGAGACTTCCAGAATTGAGAACAATTGAATTTGCATTTGGAGAAATTTGAAAATTTATAGTCACAGTACCTTTAATGTAACTTTCGTGAATTTCAGGTTCAATATTTAAATGATAGCTTATTACGTCAAGTTCATATTCCTTTTGGTTGGCTCCACATATACTGCTCATCAGAAAGCAGCACAAATAAGTAAGAATAATTTTGATTTTGTATTGATGCATTTTTATAGAATGGTGTACTAATGAGAGTTAGGTTGAGTAATTTGAAGTAGAGCCCCCAAATGCTTGCCTCGGATTTATATGCAATGTAGAGTTTAAGTTACCATTTATAATTGTTCACACCTCCTGATTCATTATTTGTTTGGTCAAAAAGAAAGTCTAATAATTCATAGAAGTTATCGACTTTATTGTTACTTCTAATTGCTCCATTTATACACCAATCATATTGACCAAATGAGTTTTCAAGGCCAGATTTATCATCGGGATGAAACCAACCACAATGATTCCAAAAGGACCTTTTGGATTGAGAGAAAATATTATCTCCTCTTGGGATTATTTGATAGATTCCCCCTTTTCCTTCTATGAAATCATTAGTTTCTGGTAAATACCCTTGTCCATAGTAAGAAAGTAGAACTAGCTCATCGATTGCATGGCACACCTCTTTAGCCTTACTTCTAGTTTCTTTGCCAAACTCTTCAGAATTACTTATTTGAGTCCAAAAATGATACGCATCAATATATGGAAATGTGAGTTGCGAGATTTCCATATTTTCAGATGTATTGTGATGATATCCAAGTGTATTGTGAATGATGTTAATTATAAGCTTCCTGTCCTCCAAGAATAACAATCTTGAAGCTTCATCTATCCTTGATTTACGTCTATTATTTTTGAATTATCAAAAA
>MDSX01014590.1_pt1 | contig 11308 bp, 8 predicted proteins | sample 811141 | NCBI WGS metagenome assembly MDSX01 (sample SAMN05326642, study PRJNA326480) | marine metagenome | isolation source: seawater | place: Atlantic Ocean: South East | collected 2010
CGGCGCCGAATAGACCCGTTCGCCGCAAATGACGTGCCCACTTTCAGCGAGATGAATGCGAATTTGATGCGTTCTCCCTGTCTCCAAACGACATTCGACTAATGTATATGCATCACCAAAATGTTCACACGGCTGGACATGAGTAACCGCATGCTTTCCTTTCCCATCATCTGCTGAACCTCGGCGGCCATCGCCCCGATCCCGTACAAGACTCGACATAATGGTGCCTTTACCAACCCGGCCAACAGCAATGGCTAGGTATTTACGCTGAGTCGTGTGCTGTCGGAACTGCTCTGCCAAAATCCTTCCGGCTGGCACCGTGCGGGCAAACACAAGGAGCCCACTTGTTTCACGGTCAATTCGATGAACCGCTCGCACTTGACCGGAGCGATGCAGTCTTTCTTTTTTCAAACCACTTTTCCATTTACCTTGGCCTGCAGCCCTTAAGAAACGCCCTATCACTGCTGGTAGAAGCTCATCAAGAGTTGGCTGCAACTGGCGGCGGCGTGTGGGCCATCCTGCCTCTTCATGATGCCGAGTTGTTGTGATACCCGCAGGCTTATGAACAACAACAACGTGATCATCGAGGTGAACAATTTGCACGTCTTGCGGCCCGGGTGGTGCAGCGGCAGGCACGTCAAGGAATTTCACAACCTCGCCTGTCTTCAGGCGGCGAGCGGCATCCACGCAAATATTGCCATGAATTGTGATGCGCCGATTCCGTATCCACCGTTCAGCAACTGCCCAACTCGTTCCACTGATTTGCTGCCTCAAATACGCTGCAAGCGTGCACCCACTCTCATCATCGGTCACGTGAAAAACCTGACCGTTTCCGTGCTTTACCATGGATAATCAGAATCTAACGAATACGTTCTTGTTTGAGAGCACTGGTATGCCTCTCTGTAAGAACCTGAAATAATTTCATCTTCACGCATCACGGAATCTTACATCCCATAACCGCCTGCTCTAGGGGGCTGCCCCTCGAATGATGGCAAAACCATAAGACTAAGGCGGCCTAATCACCAACCGCTTGACCACAAAAAACCTAGTTTTAGACTCAATTTCTAATGAATGTGGCGTTCTGTTCGCCACCTAAAAAGAAATTCTCGAAGTGAGGGGAATCCAGCGTGCCCGGAACCTGCGTCATCGGTTTGCAATGGGGCGATGAAGCCAAAGGCAAACTTGTCGACATTCTGACAGAAAAACATGATGTCGTTGTTCGGTACCAAGGGGGCGCAAATGCTGGTCACACCGTGGTCTCGGATGGGGAAACATGGAAGCTCTCTTTGATTCCGAGTGGTATCCTTCGAGATAATGTGACCTGTGTCGTAACAGGTGGTGTTGTTCTCGACCCTGCGAGTGCAATACGTGAAATTGACATGCTTGAGTCACGTGGCATCAAAGTAGCCGACAAACTACGGCTCAGTGATCGAGCTCATGTTGTTTTCCCATGGCACGTCATTGAAGATGGGATTCTCAATGGCAGTCTTTCCGGTGGTGAATCAATTGGAACAACGGGAAGAGGTATTGGGCCCTGTTATAGAGATAAAGTCGGTCGCTCACTTGCAATTCGACTTGGAGACCTCTACCGCCGAGATTTCCGATCTACCTTTGATCATATTATCAAAGTAAAGCGACGGTTCCTTGAAGCAAGCAGGCCCGCTGGTGGTGATATCATTGAACTTGATGGCGATACAATATTCGACCAGTATCAGAAGTATGCAGAGCGACTCCGTGACTACGTTGGCGAGACGACAAACTATCTTTTGGATTCCGTGGAAAGCGGTAAACCAGTTCTCTTTGAAGGTGCACAAGGTGCATTGCTTGATATTGACCACGGCACGTTCCCGTTTGTGACGAGTAGCAACTCTTCCGGGGTCGGTGTTTCAAGTGGATCAGGTGTTCCTGGTCGGTGGATCTCTCGAACTATTGGTGTCTTGAAAGCCTATTCCACACGAGTTGGAGGCGGACCACTTCCAACTGAACAAGACAACAATATCGGCAAACACCTCCAGGAACGCGGTAACGAATTTGGCACCGTAACTCAACGACCACGACGTTGTGGTTGGTTTGATGCAGTTGCAACGAGGTATTCCGCTCGGCTTTCAGGTGCTGATGAACTTGCCGTGATGCTACTCGATGTTCTCTCAGAACTCGATGAACTCCGAATCTGTACTGGTTATCGTATTAATGGAAAAGTTGTAAATCAGTTTCCCAGCCAGATTGATGACCTGAAGGCCGCGGAACCAGTTTACGAGACACTTCCCGGATGGAACGATGATTTAACGACTGTTCGTAACGAAGCAGATCTTCCCAAAAATGCTATTCAGTACATCGATCGTATTGGAGAACTTCTCGGTCGGCCGGTCACAATCGTTTCCGTTGGACCAGATCGCTCGCAAACCATATTTCGCAGCGGAATGACCCAGCCTGCACAATGCCCTCCAAACACCCAACAGGAACGAGCGACGGTGTGAATAACCCTGTTGCTATCCCATCTACAAACAACCCAACTCGGACGGCAGATCAACAGAAAGCCGAACCGAGCGATAAATCTTTACCGCAGCACGTTGCAATTATTATGGATGGCAACGGTCGCTGGGCAAAAAAACGAAATCTCCCTCGAATCGAGGGCCACAGGCAGGGCGTCACAAGTGTTCGCAAGGTCACAGAACATGCTGCGAGGCGAAACATCAAGCAGCTCACTCTGTACTGTCTTTCAAGTGAGAATTGGCGACGACCAAAAGCCGAACTTGATTTTCTCATGCTCCTTCTCGAACAGTACATGATTGAAGAACGTTCGCTCCTCATGCGCGAACACATTCGGCCCGTGATGATAGGAAACCGAGCTGGTCTGCCAAATAGAACACTCGCAGCGATCGATGAAACGGTTGATATGTGTCGCAATAATACCGGCATGCGACTTTGTTTAGCAGTCAACTATGGAGGGCGGGCTGAAATTGTTGAGGCCACCAAAACACTTGCACGTCAAGTGGCATCAGGAAGCCTGCAGCCGGATGAAATTGATGAGAAAAGTGTTGAATCTCACCTTGAAACAAACGGAATGCCGGATCCGGACCTTCTCATACGAACTGCTGGCGAGATGCGACTGAGTAATTTTCTGCTGTGGCAGATGAGCTATGCAGAGTTCTGGGTTACGTCAGACCTCTGGCCCGATTTCACAGAGAATCATCTCGACCAAGCGCTTGCTGCTTTCCGGTCGCGGGAGCGTCGATTCGGAGGCCTTTCGTCATCATGAACACAAACTCAAACTCCTTCGCAACACTTGGTTCACGGTTTTTTGTCTCCAGTACTCTGATCACATGTTTGACTGCATTAACTTGGGCTGACTCCATTGGGTTTCTTGGCGGTTTACCAGGCTGGTGGCTTCTTCCGGTTTTAATTCTCGTTGCAGTTGGGGGTGTCAACGAGTTTATTGTTCTCTACACGAAGCGGGGAATCAGACTCAGAGGCGGAATCCTTCGTGTCGGAGTCGTTGCGATATTCCTAGCCGTTGCCATGGGCACTCAGGCTATGGTCTCTGATACCGGAGATGCCGCGCCCGTAGCTGCTCTCAGTTGGGCAGCACTGGCTGCTGCAGTCGCTATTGGATCACTTTTCATTCAAGAAATTGTGCTCGCTCGAAATGACGATCAAGACCTTGATCGATTAGCAGCGAGCATTTTTATATTGACCTATCTAGGTCTTCCAATGGCATGCATGGTTGGGTTAAGGCTTGTTGATATTGCCAACTTGGGTCCTGAGCAAACAGATCCTAAATATCTTGGGATCATTCCATTGCTCAGCCTTATTGCAGTCGTAAAAGCTGGTGATGTGTTTGCGTATCTCATTGGCTCTGCTTTGGGCCGGATTCCGCTGATGCCAAAAATCAGCCCAGGTAAAACGTGGGAGGGTGCGCTTGCATCACTCGCTGGTTCGCTTTTTACTGCGTGGCTACTATTGCGGTCTTCATTTTTTTTCAAGAATGGACTGCCGGTACAACCCCTTGGCGGATGGCTTGCCTTCGGAATATGTGTTGGACTATCTGGTATGGCTGGCGACCTGGCGGAATCGCTAATTAAACGCGAACTCAAAACAAAAGATTCCGGAAGATCTTTAGGTGGCCTGGGGGGAGCACTCGACCTGATCGACTCGCTCCTGTTTGCTGCACCAGTTGCATGGTTTCTATGGGTGAATGCCTCTGGGTAAGAACAATTCTTCCGCGTTAAATGCTGTATTTTCTAACAAATTCAGCCATGAAAACAGATCCTGTTGGGAACGCCTCACCTGCCGGAGTAGTATATAAATGGAAATTGATTCCAGTCAGTTTCCTGCCAGTCTGTCACGTGGCAGACGCACCTATTCCTCGAGGCCATTAACCTCCACTCGGTTGATGGACTTTGATGTCTCGTTCAACGATTGCAGTAGTCGACTCAAAGCGGCTTTTAGAACTTTTCGGACCTCGTGATCAACACCTCCGAAAAATACGTACCGCGCTCGACGTTGGAATTTCAGCTCGAGATGGAGAGATACACATCGAAGGAGAGGATGCTGCTGTACAGAGAGCCACAGAGATCTTTGAGTCTCTGGATCAGTCACTCCAAGATCAAGGTACGATCACAGGACAAATTGTTGACCGATTACTTAACGGTAGCAGCATTTCTGAAAAACTCATACATCAGGAATCGATTGAGGTGCATCGACCTGGAGGACATATTGTTCCTCGGTCGTCAGGCCAGGCCGATTATGTACGTGCTATTCGACAGTCTGATATCGTGTTTTGTGAGGGCCCGGCTGGTTGCGGGAAGACTTTTCTTGCTGTCGCCATGGCTGTATCCGCTCTGCGTCAAGAACACGTCACAAAAATTGTACTTGTGCGGCCAGCTGTTGAGGCTGGAGAAAGTCTTGGATTTCTGCCGGGTGACCTCCAGGCAAAAATTAATCCCTACCTGCGACCACTCCTTGATGCACTTCGCGAGATGATGGACTTTGACTTATTGAAAAAACTTACTGAGCAAGATGTCATTGAAATGATTCCTCTTGCCTATATGCGGGGTCGAACACTGAACGATGCCTTTATTATTCTGGACGAAGCACAGAACACGACTGCAGCCCAAATGAAAATGTTTTTAACTCGCCTCGGCGTTGGCTCAAAAATGGTGATTTCGGGTGACACGACACAAATCGACCTTCCTCCAAACAGAAAAAGTGGTCTTATTGACGCAATGGAACGGCTTGGCACAGTTTCGGGCTGCCACAAAATTAGCCTTGGAGGCAGTGATATCGTCCGGCATCCTCTCGTTCAGCGCATTGTCGATGCTTACGAGGAATAATTACCTACTTTAATTCTCTTTCCAAAAACGAGAGACTAACAACAGTTTACGATGAGTATCGCCCCGTCGTCATTTCGCCGCCGCATTCGCCGAGCCTCCTCAATGGAAGGTCCGCAAAGTTTCTGGGGCAGACTCCTCGAAACTATTTCACGGTCAGAAGTACTTGTGCGGCTTGGCCTCTGTCTTCTAGCAGCTTTTTTTCTTCTCGTTCTTCTTCGTGGATGGTCTCAACCATTCGCATTCAGACTCGGCTCTGTTGCTCCTCGAGGTGTTGTTTCCCGAGTTGCATTTGAGAAACCCGATCTCGCACGAACTCGTGCAGCACAGCAACGGGCAACATCACAGGTCCGAGTCGTTTACATTCAGGACCGATCGCCGTTGGTTCGTATTCGTGACGGACTCAAAAATAGGGTTGCTGAAATTGCAGCAGCAGAAACCTTGGCTGGTGTTTCGCGTGCTGCATGGCTTGAGTTTGCTCCAGAAACAGCAACTGTTCTAGAAAGGATTCCGGTACCCGCTCCAGGAACCGTTATGAAACCTGCTGAGCTACCAATCGCTCCTGAGCCGCCTGATTTCTCAACGCAAGACGAACCAGCAAATAAGAGTCTGGACCCATCTTTAGGGCCGAACATATTGGGCTCATCAAGAGCGAACGGGGAGCAGAAACCTGATGGCAACAAAGAGAGCACTCCATCAAACGGAGATATTGGATTCGCTGATGATGTAATACGAGCACAAGCACAGCCGAAAGCAGATTCAGAAACAGTCACAAAGGATCAAGCTGCAAAAGGAAGCCCATCGGTCACAGAATTCTCACGAGAGAAACTGCAAGCAGAACAAGCATTCACAGCCTTCCGAAATCCGGTTGGCACAAAGGAAAAAATTCTCGAGTTCAATAAAGCCATTGATCGTGCATTTGCACCGCTGGAATCCCAGGGTGTTCTTGAAAAGATTCAGCACGACATCGATGAGGGCAGCCAAACAGAAATTGACGTCCACCCACTCGGTAACATTACCGAGATGATACGTGTTCAGGTTGCTGAAGTACTCCTTGGCGAGGCTAAGATACGCTTCAAGGCAAGACTCACTGACGAATTGGGCCCCGGTCCATTAACGGACCGCGTATTCATGTGGATTGATCCACGGCTCACAGGATCACTCGAAGTTGACAGTGAAGCGACGGCAAAAGCCAAGAATGAAGCAGTTGAAGAAACGCCTGAACAATTCATTCGTTATGCAGCAGGTGACCTGCTGTCTCCTGCTGGGGTTGAGATTACGAGTGAGCAACTTGCGCTTTTGAAACTTGAACACGAAGAATCTTTAAGACAACAACCAGCTGGGGAAAGTTTTGGCCGAGCAGCTTCACTGTTTGGCTTGTTCGTGGCAATGTTCACACTTGCTGGATTTTACCTCCACCTCCATCACCGTGATGTCATGGTTGATCTCGGTCATATAGCAACCTTGCTTGTTCTAGTTGTGGCAACGATGGCCGCTTGTGTGTTTGCCTCTGGTGATTCATGGCACGCCGAAATCTTGCCTCTACTTGTTTTTGCAATGACTGTCGCAATCGCATATGACGAAGATCTTGCATTACTACTTGTTGCCGAGGTGGCCCTTGTTCTTGTTGTTGGATTAGGTCAGGGCCTTGCTGATTACATAACGCTCACTGCAGCCGCTGCAGCAACAATTTTCTGGATGGGGCGAATCAGGAGTCGTAGCAAGTTGATCTACGTTGGCTTATGGGCGGGAGCCGTTGCCATGACGACCCAAATTGGTGCCAATCTCCTTGAAGAACATCCGCTCGACTTTTACCTCCTTTTCGAAGCGGCACGGACTGGCGTATGGACACTCTTGGCAGGTTTTCTGATGACGGGCTTACTGCCGTTCGTGGAAAAAACATTCGGCGTGCTCACTGACCTAAGCCTGCTTGAGATTGGTGATGTTGCGCATCCGCTTCTTCAAGAGCTTGTTCGACGAGCACCAGGCACATACAACCATTCCATTAATGTCGCCAGCATCGGAGAGGCTGCGGCTGATGCAATCGGCGCACGTGGGCTCCTTGTGCGAGTTGGGGCGTATTTCCATGATGTCGGAAAGATGCTCAAGCCAGCTTATTATGTCGAGAATCAAAACAGACAGGAAAACAGACACGAGACGCTTGCGCCTGCAATGAGCAGCCTCATTATCATTGCACACGTCAAAGAGGGGGCCGAGTTAGCACGTCAGTACAACCTTCCTCAACCTATTGTTGATCTTCTGCTCGAACATCACGGCACAACACTTGTTGAGTACTTCTACCGACGAGCTGCTGAGAAATCACAAACCGACCCGAATGGGGGCGGTGTTGATGAGCAGACCTTCCGGTATCCAGGACCTCGTCCAAGCACTCGTGAATCTGCCGTCTTGATGCTTTCTGATGCCGTAGAGAGTGCCAGTCGTTCACTCACAGAACCGACTCCTGCGAGGATTTCAAGCCTTGTGCATGACCTCGCGATGAAACGACTTCTTGATGGCCAATTTGAGGATTGTGGATTAACGCTTGAAGAATTACGAGTTATCGAGCAAAGCCTCGTAAAAAGTCTCACAGCTGTGTATCACGGTCGAGTGAAGTATCCGGACCAGAGGACAGCCTAGTGGCCGCCTCACACCGCCGCTCCACAAAACGCCTATCGGCACGACACGTCACCCCTGGCGATAACACGGTTGTTCTGAGCAACCGTCAACGGACGATGGCAGTTTGTTCAAAGACACTAAAACGTCTTTTCATGGCTGCCATGGATGCCGTTGGAATGACTGATTCTGATATCAGTCTGGCAATTGTAAATGACAAAGCGATCGCCGAGCTTCATGAAACATGGCTAGGCATTCCAGGCTCAACAGATGTACTTTCGTTTGATCTCTCAAGTACCGAACATGCACAACCCTCCCACCAAGGAAAACGGCATGGAATTCATGGCGAGATCATTGCAAGTGCTGAGACGGCTTCACGAGAGGCTCGTGTTTACTCCTGGAGTCCAGAACATGAATTAAGCTACTACCTCATCCATGGCTTGCTTCATCTCGTCGGCTATGACGACCAGACACCTTCAGAAAGGATCTCTATGCGAAGGAAAGAGCGCTCGGTAATGAAGGCAATTGGGCTCCCAGCTCCACCAAGAAGGCGTCCCAAAACCACTTGCCACCAACGCTAACCTTTCTTATTGTCCTGAAATACGCTCATGCAAACTGCAATCTTTTTATTAGCTATCGCAAGCCTCGCTGCCCTACAGTCCCGTGCCATTCGGGGAGCAAAGCGACATCAACTTCAGGACATCTGCCGCCAAAAAGGGCTGCCTGATGTCTATGATGAACTCGTACGAGCAAGTGAAGGAATTGCGTTTTTTGCTGCCACTGTTGTGGTGCTTGCAGGAGTTGCATCAACTTTTTTTATATCAAAAATACTCACAACCAATTTTTCTGCTGGGCTCTGGGCAGGTCTTTGCTGGATCATGCTAGTCATCGTACCAATGACACTCACACGATTTGCTGGCGTTTGGATCGTTGTGACAACGTGGTGGTTGTGGCGGCCACTCATCCATCTTGCCTCTCCTGTTTCGAAAGGTATCGCCAAATGTATTGAGGCGATCCAATGGGTGCTCTACCGAAGTAAGAACCATGCGACCGCTGATGAGTCACAGGATGAAATTCGACTCGCTATGGATGAGGCTCATCGTGAAGGGCATCTTGATGAAGAGGCACGGGAAATGATCGAAGGAGTCATGGAACTCGAAGACGCTCAGGTCTCGGAGATCATGACTCCTCGGACTCAGGTGATCGGCATCTCTGTAAACTCAACGTGGAAAGATTCGGTTGAGGCTGCAGTTGAAAGCGGATATTCAAGACTTCCAGTCTGGAAGTCGTCACCAGACGACATTATTGGGGTTCTCTACCTGCGGGAAATCTTGGCCGAACTGGCTCAACACCAAGATTCTCCAAGTGAGGCTCGGCAAGCCGAACCAAATCTTCGTGATCTTCTTCGGGCACCCTACTTTATCCCCGAGTCTATGAGCGTCCAGTCATTGCTCCGCGACCTGCAGCGCGGTAAATCACATATGGCAATTGTTACTGATGAATTTGGTGGTGTTTGCGGCATCGTGACAATAGAGGATGCTCTTGAAGAAATTGTTGGAGAGATCACAGATGAGCATGATGAAACACTGACTGATGGCATCCTTGTGCAGTCCAACGATACGTGTGAAACATTAGCCAACGTTCCTATTGATGACTTAAATCAGCGAATGCATTTTTCATTACCAGAAGAAGCTGATTACGATACGATCGGGGGCTTCGCCTTCCATATTTTTGGACGGATACCGTCCGAGGGAGAAACCATTGTTGCCGATGGCGTATCGCTCGAGGTATTGGAGAGTTCGAGTCGTCGCATTGATCGACTCCGTGTTTCAAGATTACCCCAAACACCTGATTCACCATGAGTGCCGAAAAGGCTCAGGCTCTAGTCCTGCGGGCCCTTCCATTTGGCGAAACGAGCGCGATTATCACCTTGCTGACTCGTGAAGTCGGTAAGGTGCGGGGACTGGCAAAGGGAGCATGGCGACCAAAGAGTAAATTTGACGCCGCCCTTGACCTCCTTTCCATCTGTCAGGTACTCGTCCTTCATCGTTCGTCTGGCAATCTTGATCTATTCACAGAGGCATTCCTCGAACATCGATTTCGAATCGGTCGTTATGAAGCGTCATTTGCTGCCGGACTCTACATAGCCGAACTTCTGGATTCAGTCACCGTTGATGCAGACCCACAACCTGAACTTTTTGATCTCGCCACACGAGCGATCCGATTCCTCTCTGCACCGAGACCTGGACAGAGATCTGAGCAGCAGTCTGCGATCAACTCCAGAACTATTTCCGCCCTTGTTATTCACACAGAACTGGGCATCCTCCATCAACTTGGGCAGTTGCCATCGCTCCATTGCTGTGCTGAATGTCAACGACCACTGGAAGGCCGAAGAATATCGTTCAGCATGCTCGCTGGGGGAGGACTCTGCCCACGATGCCGACGAGGAAAAAGATCCGTTGTTTCAATCTCAAGTGAAGCAATTATTTCTTTGCGGCGGCTTACAGATTCCTTCGACCAGAGCGAATGTCAATCACAGCCAGAACCTCCCTTCGGAGAGATTCGTGCCATCATGAATACATTATTTGCCAATATTCTTGGATATCGACTGAAAACCAGTCATTGGCTTGCGACAACCTTTCCCTCGTCACGCGAGAAACACCGATGAACCGTTCAACCAACCAGAGGACTTGTCCAAGGGCTTTCCCATTGGTCATTGGCTTCTTTATCACACTCCTTGCAAGTGGATGCGCCACACTCACTAAGCCAACATGGCCATGGAGTGATTCAAGCGTAGGACCAGATGACTCGGCTATTGATGATGAATCTTCTTCTGTCATCTCATCAGAATTCACACCGAGTGATGATGATTTTGGTTGGAATGCGTTAAAGGGTGACACAATGAAACGACGTTTTAAAAAGCTTGTTGGTCGTGGCCCGAATGAGTCAGTAGCAAAAGATGCTCTCGCCGAGGGTGATGATCTTTTTGTTCAGAAAGAATACAAAGCCGCTCTGAAGCAGTATTATCGCGTTGTCGACCGATGGCCGGATTCTTCTATCGAAGAAGACGCCATGTGGCAGGTTGGTGAATGTCTTTTTTTTACTGACCAATATCCAAAGGCTGAAGATCAGTATGATTCCCTTGTGAAAAAGTACCCAAATACTCGGTACCTTGACCGTATAGCAAAACGACAGTTTGTGATCGCACAGTACTGGCTGGCACTAGATGAAAAGCAGCACGTTCCACTCTTGATACCGAATCTGATTAATCGAAGTCGTCCTCTCTTTGACACACGAGGGCGAGCTCTCAAAGCATATGAACATGTTCAACTGAATGATCCCCGTGGATCACTTGCTGACGATAG
>MDSX01000684.1_pt1 | contig 11304 bp, 10 predicted proteins | sample 811141 | NCBI WGS metagenome assembly MDSX01 (sample SAMN05326642, study PRJNA326480) | marine metagenome | isolation source: seawater | place: Atlantic Ocean: South East | collected 2010
CCCATTTATTCCCTCATCGATTAATTCATCCATACCTGCAACTGTCCATTTAAGAGGAAAATCAGCCACAATAACTGTACATTCTAATTTATTATCAAAAATTGGAGAATATATACCAAGAGGTCCTCGGCTTATATTGATTAATAACCTGTGTTCGTCATGATCTTCGAAGAATGGTTCATTCTTTTCTATTGTTTCGTAACATATTTTTTCTAACTCTTCAGGAGATAGTTTTATAGGTATTTGTAATATTTTTAAACCTACATACATTCTTTCTATATGTTCTTTAAGACGAAATTGCTTCTTGTTAAAAGATCTTGTCATCTCAAAAACCATATCTCCAAACATTAATGCAGAATCAAAAATTGATACTCTTGCATCCTTCTCTGCAACATATTCTCCGTTTTGATATACCAACCTACCTGAATCCATAATTAATTCCTAAATTTATTTTTTATCTAAAACGTTCTTTTTATAAAGTGATTCTACAAAATCCCAATCCTCAGGATTATCAATTTCAAATGATGACCAAAAGTCCATCAGATATAAACCAATTTTACCTCCAAAGCGATTATTTTTCTTTAAGATTTCTGGTTTAAAAATGTAGATCGCTCCATTTTCAACGTAGTCTGGCTTTCGATCTTGCCTTCTAGTTTGATGTATATAATCATAATTTACACTTACCAAATTTCCTGCATCATCTTTTGTCCAAATTAGAAAATCCTCTAGAATTGCACCTGAAAAACCTGAATCCCAACCTTCAGATTTGAACTGTGAAATACAATCCTCCAAATCATTTGGCTTTCTTAACGGTGCTGTTGGTTCAAGCATGACTATAATTTCAGGTTCAAAGTCTAAGGTCGAAAGAGCATGCTCTACTGCAGATTCTGATGAAGCTATATCGGAAGCAAATTCGTCTGGCCTGACTATCAATTTAGCACCATATTCTTCTCCGATACTCAGAATTTCATCGTCATCGGAGCTCAGATAAACCTCATCAATTTGAGGAGTATCTTTGGCTTGCAAAATAGACCATGCAACAAGTGGTTTTCCACAAAAATCTAATACATTTTTCCTAGGTATACCTTTTGAACCTCCTCTAGCAAGTATGATTGCGATTACTTTATTATTCATGTTTAAATTCCTTTTGCGGTCCATCCACCATCAACTATTAAATCAGAACCTGTTATGTATGAGCTTGCATTAGATGCCAAGAAAACGGCTGGGCCAATCATTTCATCTGGTTGAGCCCATCTATTGAGAAAAGTAGAATTTTCTCTATCAGATTTTAGCTGTGGATCATTCCATGATTTTTTATTCATTGGAGTGTTAGTATAACCAGGGACAAGATTATTCACTCTAATCCCATATGAGCCCCAGTCATAAGCTAACGCTTTTGACAATTGCTTTAAACCACCTTTAGCTGCACAATAAGCTGGATTCATAGGAAAACCCTGTTCTGCACCGATACTAGTTACATTAATTATACTTCCGCCAGTCTTTTGCTTGATCATTAGGTCGCCTATTGATCTTGACATGTAAAAAACTGCATTTAGATTTATATCTAAAGTTTTTTGCCAGTCATCTGTCTTATATTCATGAGCGATATTGGGTAATGTTATACCTGCACAATTAACTAAAACATTTACAGCATTAAATTTTTTATAAAATCTGTTAATAGCTTCTGTTATTAATTTTTCTGAGCTTAAATCAACAACATCTGTATATATGTTTTGGCGAAAAATCTCGGGAAACTCTTTATCAAATACAGCAACTTTAGAGCCATGAGATTCAAAACCATTAGCAATTGCATGACCGATTCCTCTTCCGCCTCCAACGATTAAAGAAACTTTTTCCTTTAGACTAAACAAGTTTTCACCAAGAGGATAACTCATCGTGCATTTAATAAACTAAGATGACCAGTCCAAATGTTGCCTTAGATTTTCTGCTATCGGTATTTCTTCATCTAATACTCTAATAGTTCCGTCACCCATTCCTTCTTCAATATTTCTTACACCACCTACCACATTTCTTAAACCTATTGGTTCTAGAGAAGCCGACTGATCTGATCCGTACATAGTTCTATCAAGTGTAATATGCCTTTCGAGAGATGTAATTCCAAGACTTGCGGCAGCATGTGAGATAGCTGTTCCATTTTCATGTCCACTATAACCAACATCACATCCAAAAGTCTCTCTTAATGTTTTTATAGCATTAAGATTTGCATTTTTGTTTTCCATTGGATAAGTCGATACACAATGCATTAATTCAAATGAACAATTTGCATTTCTAAAAATATTTACAGCATTTTTAATCTCTTCATGAGATGACATTCCTGTGGAAATAAATGTATGTTTACCTTCTTGAGCAACAAGCTCTAATAATTCATTATAAACAATCATGGCAGATGCTATTTTATTATATTTGCAATCGAATGTCTGAAGAAGCTTTTGACTATTTAAGTCCCATGCGGAGGCAAACCAATCGATTTCTTTTTCTTTGCAATAAGAGTCAATTTCAGAGTAATCATCAATGCTAAACTCTAATCCATTTTTTTGCTCTCTCTGAGTTGTCCCCCATGGACTCTCTCTTGGAGAATCAAGAAACTCTTGGGTGTATACTTGGTCTAAATCTCGCTTTTGAAATTTAACTGCATCACATCCTTCATAGGCTGCCAAATCTATCAACTCTTTTGCAATTTTCATATCGCCGTTGTGATTAATTCCTATTTCGGCAATTATATAAATACTCATTATTATATCTCCATTATATTTTTGTATCGTATAATATCTTAACTAAGTCCAAGCCCATCAAATCTTCAATAAGTTCTCGAACCACACCATTACCTCCTGATGTCTTTAAAACATAGTCAGCTATTATTTTGATATCCTTATGACTATCTGAAGGACAAACACTAAAACCACATAATTTCATAACCTTGAAATCATTTAAATCATTTCCAACATATACTAATTTATCTAATGAGAAATTATTTTTAATGCATAATTCCTCTAGTGCGCTACATTTATCTTCGATACCCTGAATAACAGGTATATTCAGTTTATCACCTCTAGCAGTTACTGCCTTATTTTTTTCTGTTGAAATTATATAGGTTGGTTTATTAATTTTTTTTAAAGCATTAAACCCTAAACCGTCAGATCTATTGCATTTTACGAATTCCTCACCATTGTAATTCAACAGCACCGAATTATCTGTCAATACACCATCGAAATCAAAAATTATTGCCTCGATATTATTAATATCAATTATTATTTTTCTCATTTTATGTTTTTAGGTGAAGATAATCCCTTTCGAGTAAACCATCTTCAATATATTCCATCAATATATGACCAGCTGTAATATGAGTTTCTTGTATTCGTCCAGTTATATCACTTGGAACAAGAAAAGCATTATCGCAGAGCTCTATAGTAGGACCACCTCCCGCACCTAAGAAGGCACATACATTTATGTCCATATTTTTAGCTAAATTAATTGCATTAATTATATTTTTGGAATTACCTGATGTGGTTATTCCAAGAAGAGTATCACCTGGCTTCCCCAGCGATTCCAGAACTCTTTCAAAGATATACTCAAATCCATAATCATTTCCACATGCAGTTATTGTTGATATATCTTGTGCTAAAGCTATAGCTGGAACCCCCTCCCTATTGAATGTGGGCCTTAGTCTAACTAATAATTCTGCAACTAAATGTTGAGCATCAGCAGCAGATCCACCATTACCACAGATCATCAATTTACCACCATTGATAATGCTTTTTATGGCACTGTCACCAATTTTTTTTAGATTATTAATCTGATCGCTATCAATTACTCTCTTTTTTACGTCTATTGACTGTTTAAATTTATCTTCCATGCTCAAATTCATCTGGATTCCTTAAAAATGATTGAAATTTATTTATAGAAGACTCATTTTCATTTATATCTATATATGATTGCAAATATTTATTTAGAAAAGACTTAAATTTGGTGTTATTGATGTCATCTTGCCAGGTTTTGATGTTGTAGGTTAATTCATCTATTGAATAAACGGATAAATTTGGTATCTGATGTGAAGGTACATTAAACCTCTTGTATTGGCGTTCTGGGTCAAATGATATTGCAGGCTTACCTGAAGACAAAGCTTCAAATATTACAGATGACATTGGCGCTGAAATAATTAAATCGGATAATCCAATAAGTTGATAAGGTGTTAAATTTAAATCATTAGCATAAATACAATTATCTCTCGCACGAATTCTCTCAATTATTTCTGATACATCAAAACCTGAGAGTTGATTTAAGTTTTCAGGTGCTTTTTTACTTTTAAATAAAAAAATCGAATTAGGATTATTTTTTGCACATAACAGAATTGTTTTAAGGAATGTCTTGTATGCTAACTTATTAAGAACTCCAATATGTCCAATTGTATGATCAAAAAATGAAATAATCTCAGAATCATCATCAATTTTTAAGATATTCAATAGTTCTTCTTTTTGCGCAGTTGTTATTTTGCATATATCTCTAAAAACAGGACCAATATCAACAAAGCTAGATATAGAACATTCCATGGACGAAATAAATTTATTAGATAATCGACTGCTAACTGAATAATCTGAGATCATATATGCATACTCATTACAACTAGATTTTTCTTTTTTTTGTCTCTGTCTTACAACAGATTCAGTCGTTGAAAAATAAACAAATATTGTATCCACTGAGTGCTTTCTATGAACAATTGAGGATGTAATATTTTCAGCAATCATTAATCTTGTTATATTTTTTAGTGTAAATTGATCATAAAATAACTCCCATAATATTCTCTGTCTCAAAGAATTATAAGAAGCCTGCATCAAATAAGGATAATATAATGAAAGTTGTATCAACTTATTACGAAATATAAAATGGGAAATATAAAACTTCTTTAAATAATTTATTTTACTGATAAATTTCGTAATTTTTGGCAAATGAAATGAATTATAATCACTAGATGCCGCTTGTATTTCCCATTGTTGTTTTTTTTCTTCCTCATTAATCAAAAGGATATTTCTATCAAATAATTTGAAAATCTTATTATCTTTAAATGGCTGGGAATCATCAAAAGCACCATCATCAATATGAACAGCTGATTGAAATTCATGCGTTCCTTTATGGGGTTTTTTGTAAATATCTGTAAAAATATACTCTGGATAAGCCAATGATTTTACGAAGAAATACAAAAATCTAAATCCTGAATTAAAAATTAAATAAATTATTGCCAGAGGATATATTCGTATCTCATCTGGCAATAATTTCATCTTTCTCATTGATTTATATAATGACCATGAAAAATTTTCAGGCCAAATATAAACAATCCCCTTTATATTATTTTCTTTGATAACTTTTTTTGCGTATTCAAAGGATATTAATATCTTATGTGTTTGCCTTGTTATTGATTGTGCGAGGAAATTTTTAGAAAAGATTTTTCCTCCCCAAACACCAAGAAATCTAATTCTATGATTAGAAATCAATTTTTCAATTATCAGTTCACTGTTACACGAAGCAAGATGATCCGCTTCCCTGTAATCAGAAGCACCAAAGACATCTTCTTCAAGTAAATTAAAATTTTTAAAAATTTTTTTATAAAATATTTTTCTTGCAAAAACTTCATCAAATTTTAAACAAAATGGAATGTAGATTTTTTTTAATAGGATTATTTTCATTTTAGTCGAATTCAATTTTATCAAGTTTTGGACCTTCGATTAAATATTCATGCTTTATATATTCAATGGATTTTTTAGCAGAGATACTTTTTTTTAGTTGATCAATTGTCTTTGATGCATTTTGCAAATCTCCTAAGTGCGACAATAGATAGTTTTTAGGAGTACCGGCTTCATTTGGCTCATATAAATAGAATGGAATATTTAGAATAGCGCATTCAAATATAGCTGAAGATGCTTGACCAATAACATATCTCGCTGCCTTAATACTATCGAAGGATTCTCCCTCGATAATTTTCAGAGGAATATCAAGACCAAGTATTTTGAAAAATAATCTATACATAGCGGCTTCTTTTTTGCTTCCAGGACCGTCTTTTATTTTTAGTGCAATTGACTCCTGGTTACTCTCATCGAGAAGCTTAATAACTTCATAAGCTATTTTAAATCTCATATCCCATCTTGCTTCAGGATTATGTTGATTTGGGTAATAAGCCATTATTAAAATATCTTTATTTTCACCGACTGTTGATTTCGATGCCAGAGGAGTTTGTGCTATTAAAACCTTTTGTTTTGGTATCTTTCTTATGTCGATATAATGCTTGTATCCTGCCTTTCCATAACCGACGTATCGGGAAAATTGTAGAATTTTTCCTGATTCATTCATATTTTCTATGCTCTTATCATTCAATATTGGGAAACCATCTAAAATGTGTATAGATTTAACCTTAAGTTGCTTTGCAATTGATAAGGTAATAAGATGCTCAAAACTGGTTTCTCCTGGGAGTATTACCTTTTCAGGGGAATAGAAGATAAAGGCATCCATAATTGAATTATAAGCTGACCTCAAATTAGCATAACTTTTATCATATAGCCCAATCAAAGCATTAATGAATAATTCTATTAGAATAATATCCTCGGAAAATCTTCCAACACCAATATTGTTTATAAGTCTTTTTGGGCAGAGTATATCTTCATCTATTTTATCAGGAAAAATGGTTTCGGCATCATCTTGATATTTGCGATTCTTGATAATATAAAAAGCTTTTAGAGGTTTAAGTGAATTCATGTACAGAGAATCTCTTCTGTTTTTGATGACTGATTTATACGTCCAATCTGGCCAAACCAATATTCTATTTCTCAGTAAATATTTAAATGGTATTTGCAAAAGTCTTGCAACAAAACTTAATTTTTTTCTTTTTGGATATTCGCCTATTGCTGTTCTTTGGGGAGATGAGGTAAAAGGAATGTCTGCCTCATAATTACTTTTATAAAAACGAATCTTGCCGGGAATGACTTCCTTTATGTTCAAGAAACTTTTCTCAGCCTTGTCTGATATATATACATAATTATAGCGTTTCAATAATCTAGTAACCGCAATATAATTCCTGTAATCATTACCAAAATAAGCACATAAACTTCTTCTGATTATTACAGGAAATGACAAACCATTGATAAAAAATAAATCCTTTCCGTCATCATCTCGATACCAATTACGAGTAAGGTGATGAAAATTTTCTAAATCCACTGAGGTTTGCCTCGAGGTTGGGTATAAATATTTCACACCTTTATCTTTTAGCTTAAGATAAAGAAAATAATTTGATGCATACATTTCGCATGAAGAAAAATTCTTCTTTAATTGAGCGAAATCATCAAATGAATTAATTAAAACTATTTTAGACAAAGTTTCTCTTTATTTTTTTTCTAGAAAATTTTTGGTTAAAAAAGAATATATTTATAATTTAATTGCCCAAAAAAACTTGCTCATATTTAAGCGATAAACTATCTAAAATATCCAGTGCATTTTTATTAACATTCATTGCAACAAGCTCTCTTCTTGCCTTTAGCTCTCTCTCTTCTGAGAAATACTTTGGTGGCTCCCAACCACATCTTTTGTATATTTTTAAATCAGGCCCGTCACCCAAGAGTTGTCGAGGAACCTTCTGTCTTTTCATTTCTTTTTCTACCTTTCGATCTATTGGACTCTCAAGATCCATAGAAATATTTTCAATATAAAAACTTGGCTCTTTAACAAAAACTTCAAATGGAATAATTCTAACTTTCTCATTTTTTAGATTAAATAAATGATCGAAGTACCATTTCATATGAAAAATAGCTTTTTCAAAATTATTACTTTTGTTAAAAATCTCCTCCCAACCATTCGTAAAGAAAGTGTATTCATTATTGTTAATCGAGTATTGAACATGCTGAGTTCTTGCGCTATTAAACATTTCAAAATTTTTTTCATGTTGAATTATCATATAAAGAGGATGTCTTACTACTTCGTAAAAAATTAGCTTTTCATCTAAAGCTTTAAATAATAAATTATGAGATGGGAGCAACATATGACTTGTAATATGCAATATTGGTTTGTTTTCAGCTATTTTCTCAGGAATTAATTTATCACCCGGGGATAACATCCTTTTAATGTGCTCTAGTGGACGATGTTTAAATATACTAGATAAGTCTGATGGTCTGCAATTTGAGTGCCTACCCATAGATACATTATAAATAAGAAGATCAGCATTCATTCGAATAATTGCTATTGCAACATCATCTTCAATTTTATTTAACATTGATAATTCACATATATTTTCAATCAATGAGGCATACTGCATAATTTCAACTCTCTCAAAAGATGAAATAATAGGAGATAGCATTGTTTTGCCGCAACCAGGGAAACCATCGATAATTACTGCTTTATGAAGCATTTGTTGGTTTCTAGAGATTTTTATATCTTGATAATTCAAAACTTAAGAAATAATTGATTTAAATTTTGTAATAAAGTCATCAATTTCATCATCTGTTATAGCAAGATTTGGTCTCAATCTTACAGAAACATCAGATGTTGGGTTGACTAAAAGTTGATTATCATATGCTGTTTTTACAAACTGATCTCTCAATAATTTTGACTTAAAATCAAAAGCAATTAGATGGCCTATGGATCGATAATTCTCAACGTAATCAGATAATTCTTTAGAAAATAATGTTGAATTTTCCCTTACTCGTTCTAATAGTTTATTGTTCTCAATAGCATTTATTATATACTCACCTCTGACTGCATCTACTAAATCACCATCGAACGTAACCTCTAGTTTTTGATAAGCACTCATAAGAGCCTCTGAATATTTATCATTAACGCTAATTCCAGAAATTTGGGATTTTTTTCCAAAAATTAAAATATCTGGATCTAAATTAATTATATCAGAATACCAGTAATCCCCAGAAACACCGAAACCAGTTTGTACCTCATCAACAATGAAGCAGATATTATTCATTTTGCATATTTTTTCTATATCTTTGAGTATTTGAATATCTAGATATATATCTCCAGCTGTACATTGAATAGGCTCAATTATACATGAGGAGATATTCGTGTTATTTTTTTTCAAATAATCAGGCAGTTCAGATAAATCTATATTCATCCAAGTATTAGTAGGAAAATTGTTCACTCTATTTATAACAGCTGGCATATTACTATCTGTTATAAATCCCCATGAATTTATACCATGAAAACTATTTCTTACTCCTACAACCAATGAATTTGGATTTTTTGATACTTCAAAACCACATTTTATTGCTGATTCGACAGCAAGTGCACCGGTACAACAAAAATGCAAATTTGAGTTTTTTAATGTTCTAGAGATTTTTTTTTGAAAAGAATTTAATTCTTCTGATAGAAAAACATTATTAGACATCTTCAATCTTGAGAGATATTTAATTTTATTATCAAATTCTTCGTCGAATATCTCATGGTTATAACCCAGAGGTAAAGAAGAATACATTGAAAAGAAATCTAAAAAATATTTATCTGTCTTTTTGTCAAATAAATATGAGCCTTGACTCTTCTCAAAATCTATAATTATGTCGAATAAACAATTTGTCATGTCATTTTAAACTTTAAGTTTAATAATTTTTTGACGAGTAAACATGGTCAACATCTGCCCTACTTATTGCCATTCTAATAGCAATTTCCGTTCCAACTGCGGTAATTTTGTGCTTTCTATATCTTTCAATAAAGACAATATCACCCTTTGATACAACCTTTGGTTCCCCTTCAATCATCCACTCCCATTGCCCCTCAATGATATACCACCACTCATCCCAATCTGTATGGTGATGCATACGATTTCCTTCTCCAGGCATTTGTGCAATTAATGTACCGCATGTGCTTGGAGAATTTACAAGAGTGTATGACCATGAGGAATTTCTGCCATATTTTTCGATAATGTCAGGAATGCACACAATTTCTTTATTAAATTGATCCATTATATTGAGCATTACTCCATCCTGTTTTAATATTTTCTCTCTATCAGCATCTGCTATCTCTTCGGATTCTGGGGTATAGTATCTGGGTTCCTCTTTGGGTGATTTTATAGTTTTTGCAACAGCTTCCGCCAAAAGAAAATCTTCTTCATTATCAATATCAATTGTTGAATATCCATCTAATTGATAGAAACCTATTGAATAATCGCCCCCATGATAACCAGAATTTAATTTCGACATATTTTCAGTAAATACGTGGGTATCCCATCCCATTAGAGAACACGCGTAAGATTTAATAGGTTCTAATGATTGAGAAGGGGGTGTCTGTTTTGTTTGTTTAAAGTTTATAGGTTTGTTTTCAAACAAACATTCAATCTGAACATTTGAAACTGAAATCATTGTCTTATAATCATGCTTTAACATTTTTTCTATAAATTCATCAATCTCTTTAGTTTTTATGAATGGTGATGTTGCTAATATTTGGATAATTATGTCACCTTCAATATTTTTAATAAAATCGAGTGTAAAATCGTCATTAGATGCAGAATCGCTAGATAATTTGTCTGGTCTTTTGTAAAATTTTATCGAATTTTTATTTGCAATTTCCTTAAAAACATCTGCTTCTGAATTTATATATAACTCATTGATGAATTTAGATTCTTTTGCAGCATTGATGGCATATTGAATTAATGGTAAACCATTGATCAATCTTAAATTTTTATTTCTTACTCTCTTGCTCCCAAGCCTTGCAGGAATCATTCCGATTATTTTCATTGATTTGTCTCCATAAATTTCAAAATCCTGATTTATATCTTCCTTTTAATCTTGTAAATAGAGTCAATTAATTTCATTATCTCAAGGGCATCATATAATGAACCATTTTTTACTTTCTTCTCATCTTTAATACAATTAATAAATTCTCTTAATTCATCTAGCCATGATGGATCTTGCTCAAAATATAGTATATTTTCATTTGGCTTACCCATTGCTTTATCTTTGTCCTCAAGTGCTCTATATGCATAAATTAATTTTTCTGGCGCATAACTTCCTGTTCCAGATAAAATTCCATCCAAATTTATATACCCTCTCTCAAAAGTCATTTCAAGTAAAAATTTATGCCTCCATTGAGTTGCAGATGAATGAATTGTAGCGATGATTCCACTGTTAGATTTTAATGTTAAAAATGCATTATCCTCGTTTTCAATATCCCAGAATAAATTTCCCATATAGCAAGACAAACATTCAAATTCTTCATCAGAAAAATAGCGATACAAATCAATCATATGGATACCTTGATCCATCAAGATTCCACCACCAGAAAATTTCTTATAATTTCTCCAGTTAG
>MDSX01093945.1_pt1 | contig 11304 bp, 8 predicted proteins | sample 811141 | NCBI WGS metagenome assembly MDSX01 (sample SAMN05326642, study PRJNA326480) | marine metagenome | isolation source: seawater | place: Atlantic Ocean: South East | collected 2010
ACCCATTCACCAAAGGGGATGAGCTCCATGCTAAAGGCGCGCGTGTGATCACGCAGGCCAAAGGTGTAATGCTGACTGATAGTGAAGGTGTGGAAATTCTTGATGGAATGGCAGGTCTATGGTGCGTAAATCTCGGTTATGGCCGGCATGAACTTGCGGATGCGGCGGCTAGACAGATGGAACAACTTCCTTATTACAACACATTTTTTCAAACCACACATCCGCCTGTGGTGGCGTTATCTTCGCGCATCGCGGAACTGACGCCTGAGGGAATGAATCATACATTTTTTGCTTCCTCTGGATCTGAAGCAAACGATACGAATATTCGCCTTGTACGCCAGTACTGGGCACTGGTGGGTAAACCTAACAAGAAAGTGATCATTAGCCGTAAAAATGGCTACCATGGGTCCTCTATGGGGTCTGCAAGCCTTGGCGGAATGGCTTTTATGCATGCCCAGGGCGGTATGCCAATCCCTAATATCACGCATATCGACCAGCCTTATTGGTACGGCGAGGGTGGTGATATGGATCCTGCTGAATTTGGGTTGCAACGGGCGCGATTATTAGAAAAAGAAATCGACCGTATTGGCGAAGATAAAATTGCCGCCTTTATAGCTGAACCGATCCAAGGAGCGGGTGCTGTGATCATACCGCCTGAAACCTACTGGCCAGAAATTCAACGCATTTGTGATGAACGTGATATCTTGCTGATTGCAGATGAAGTAATCTGTGGTTTTGGCCGCACTGGTGAGTGGTTTGGCTCTCAAACACTTAATATTCGCCCAGATGTGATGACGATTGCAAAAGGACTTTCCTCTGGATACCAGCCAATTGGAGGCTCTGTTGTAAGTGACACAGTTGCTGAGGTTATCAACTCAGACGAATTCGCCCATGGCTACACCTACTCAGGACATCCCGTGGCATGCGCTGTAGCATTGGAAAACCTGCGCTTGCTTGATGAAGAAGGCATCGTTGCCCGTGTCAAAAACGAAGCAGCACCCTATTTAGCTAAAAAGTGGAAAGAATTAGCTGATCATCCACTGGTGGCAGAAGCCCGTTGCATTGGATTGATGGGCGCGTTGGAACTTTCCCCGGATAAACCTAGCCGCGCGCCTTTTAAAGCGGACACAGGTACAGTTGGCCTACGCTGTCGGGAACGGTGTTTTGCCAATGGATTAGTGATGCGGCATGTAGGTGATACTATGATTATATCGCCACCTTTAATTATTTCCTTAGTTGAAATTGATCTGATGTGTGCCCGGGCTGTTCAAGCTTTAGATGAGACCCTTGCGGGTCTCAAATCTGATGGTTTAATGCATTAGTGGGTTAAGGAACCAGTTTGTCGCGGAACACGTAGCCAACGATATCACCGCGGGAAATGCCATGCGTCGCCATCAACGTTGTGTCATCCATAGCTTGCAGTTCCTGCAAGAATTGCCCGCGTGAGCTGGCTGAGGAAATATTGGAGAACAGCGCTGCAAAGCTAGTTGTGACTGTGTTCATTGCAGATGCTACGTTTGAGGTAAAGCTGTGTGTTGTGTCTGTAATATAGGCCATTGTCGAACCCTCTCATCTTGGTTTGGGAGCAGAGCTTTCGCTCTTTTCATGTCCTGGAGATGGTCCCGTGGACTTATCAGGACAATGGATAATATGGCAATCCCGCTATGCGTCTGTGGCAAAGCTCCGCTTAAGGCATTGTTATAATTTAAATAAATTTTTTTCTCAAATTGTAAAAGACGAGATTATTATTCAAATTTACCAAAATACAGGCAAATAATTAGGTTGAGGCTGCGCTTTTTATCCGACATGCAATATCAACCTGAAGGAGATCCGCGTATGGACCCCAAAATTGAAAGCATTCTTGACGCACTCAGTGTTGCCGTGTTCATCGTAAATATGAACCAAACTATCGTGTATCGTAATGCCGCCTCTGTAAGTTTGTTTGGCAAAGAGCAGCGAGTTAAGAAGTTGGCAAATCTGGTGCCCAACAAACGTTGCATCCGCGCAGTTGAAGATGTGCTTGAGGGCGGGAACCGCCAAAGCGTAGATGTTCGTTTGCAACTTGTGGTCCCAACATCTTTTCGAATGACTGTTGCGCCGCTTGATACTGACGGGGGTAGCACTACCGCTACGGTAGTGGTCAGCTTTGAGGATGTTAGCCACATCCTGGAAGCTGAACAAATGCGGACAGACTTTGTTGCCAACGTCAGCCACGAATTGCGTTCGCCACTGACTGCGCTTTACGGGTTTATCGAAACTTTGCAGGGACCAGCGAGATCTGACGAACAGGCATCCGATCGTTTTTTGAAACTGATGGAAAAAGAAGCAGCCCGTATGGCGCGGCTGATTGATGATTTGCTGTCGTTGTCTAAGGTACAGTCGAGCGAACGTTTTGCGCCAACAGAGAAGGTTTCGATAAACCCGATCATAGAACGTGTATCCGCATCATTAGCGCCAATTTTGGACAAAGAACAAACCAATGTTACGACAATTTTAACCGACGATCTGCCTGAGATATTTGGTGATGTGGATGAGCTTACTCAGGTGTTTTCGAATTTGATTGAAAACGCCGCCAAATATTCCAGCCCAGGGTCCACAGTTTTTATATCATCGTTCATTGATGAAAAAGAGCCTGGTACCGTGTGCATCAGTGTTGTTGATCAGGGTGAAGGTATTGAGCCAGAACATATCGCGCGCCTAACGGAAAGGTTCTACCGCATCGACAAAGGGCGTTCGCGTGACAAAGGTGGTACGGGCCTTGGGCTGGCAATTGTTAAACATATTTTGATGCGCCATCGTGGAAGATTGCAAATTGACAGCACTAAAGGCCAGGGCAGCACATTTTCGGTACTTCTCCCGCTAAGCTTTTGATCTGTGTGAATTCCCTATAAAAAGAGTACCTAAAAACATAGCAGTCTTTGAGATTTTACGTCCCTTGAGTCGGATACTATTAACTCTGTAAGCTAGATGTTCTTAAATATATTGAGCGGGCAAACAATTATCTTTGGGACTTCAATTTCTGAATGTTTTGGCACTACAAGATGACGCTTTATTATCACTTAGAAAAGTAGTGAAGATCTGGACATAATTATTTTTTAAAGTGGTTGAAGCCCTAAATTTTTCTGGCTACGGGCTTATTCGACGAAATTTGCCTAAATTGGAACTTATGACGCTCGAATCTGGTGGATAATCCTATGTAGATGCTTTAACTAGTTTGCCTTTTTGATCCGATGTGCAAATGCTAGTTCCAAATGGAGAGACAGATATGGCATTGGAAGACGCAGCAAACGTAATTGACGAAGCTTTCACACGTGAGATCCTGAAAGGGAATGCTTTTGAAGCGACATATGCAGGGGCGACTTCGTTCCTGCGTCGCAAATACACGAAAGATTTAACGGGTGTGGACGTTGCAGTAACGGGCATTCCATTTGATTGTGCCGTGACCAATCGCCCTGGCACACGGTTTGGTCCACGCGCTGTGCGCGAAGCGAGTACGCTGCAATCCCCTGATGCGCCGTATGGCTGGGACGTGGACCCAATGACCGAGTTCAACGTTGTTGATTATGGTGACTTAGCTTTTGATCACGCTAAGATTTGGGAATTTCCTAAGGTGCTGCAGAACCATATTTCCGGCATTTTAGCGACTGATACAGCATGTCTTTCGATTGGGGGAGACCATTACGTCAGCTACCCAATTTTGAGAGCGCACGCTGAAAAATATGGCCCTTTGTCGTTATTGCATTTTGATGCACATTCAGACACTTGGGTGGACGATGATCCAGACCGCATTGATCATGGGACAATGTTTTACAAGGCGGTGAAAGAGGGATTGGTCGATATTGAACGATCAGTTCAAGTTGGCATTAGGAGTACAAATGCAGACAATCTGGGCGTTCCAACGATTGATGCCCCAGAGGTCCACCGAATTGGTCCAGAAACGGTGGTTGAGAAAATCAAGAATATTTTAGGTGATCGCCAAACTTATTTAACCTTCGATATAGACTGCCTAGATCCAGCCTTTGCCCCTGGGACAGGTACCCCCGTTTGGGGCGGATTGTCGAGTGCGCAAGCGGCAGCTATTCTGCGGGGTCTTGCCGGGATCAATGTGGTTGGTATGGATGTAGTCGAAGTTTCTCCCCAATACGACTCAAGTGGTGCAACTGCAATTGCGGGAGCGCACGTTGCCGTGGAATTGCTGTGCCTTTGGGCTCATAACCAAAAATTTGGGGCCTGATATGACCGACCACACACGCAACCAACCGTTGGGTGGAAATGAGATGCCACGCTTTGGAGGGCCTGGCACATTTATGCGTCTACCCACAGCAGAAACGGCCCAAGGGCTGGATGTTGGCTTTATTGGTATTCCTATGGATATAGGGACCAGCTGGCGGTCTGGAACTCGGTTTGGCCCCAAAGCTATTCGCGCTGAAAGCAATATGCTGCGCCCCTATAACATGTGGACACGTGCAGCACCTTTTGACAGTTTGCACTGTGCAGATTTAGGAGATGTGCCGATAAATACGTTCGATCTTAAGGACTCGGTTCGGCGGATTACAGAATACTATGATTTGTTACTGCAGCACGATGTGGTTCCGATGACGCTTGGTGGTGATCACACGTTGACCCTACCTATATTGCGATCTATCGCCAAGAAACATGGTCCTGTCGCGTTGGTGCATGTGGATGCCCATGCGGATATCAACGAAAATATGTTTGGTGAAAAGATTGCTCATGGCACTCCGTTTCGGCGAGCACATGAAGAGGGATTACTACAGGATGAAAGGGTGTTTCAGATTGGTTTGCGTGGCACAGGCTACGCTGCCGATGATTTTGATGAAGCGCGCCGATGGGGATTCACAGTTATACAAGCTGAAGAGTTGTGGAACCAATCCCTGGAACCGCTGGCTGTCCGTATTAAGGAGCATATCGGCGATGTGCCCTGTTATATCACCTATGACATCGACAGTCTCGATCCTGCTTATGCACCAGGAACTGGTACGCCTGAGATCTGTGGTTTGACACCACCGCAAGCGGTGGAGTTGATCCGTAGCTTGCGAGGGTTGAACGTGATTGGTGTGGATTTAGTAGAGGTTTCACCCCCTTATGACCCAAGCGGAAACACAGCACTGATTGGGGCTAGTATACTGTTCGAAATATTATGCATCCTTCCAGGTGTGAACGCAGGAAATCTGGATCCGCAATAATTCAAAGGGGGAGCCTTTCGGCGCCTTTCAAGTATTCTGTTGTCAGGTAGGAGTCAGGAGCCAAACTTTTCCTGACCACCTCAAATAAGTTTTAGAAAACTGGTCACGTTAGTGTCCGCCAAAGCGGCCAAGCTGGATGTCGTAGTCAACGGAGAGCCGGTAATTAGGATCGTCGTCTGCATCGACCATCAATTGTCCTGCCTTATTTAACAATTGATGGCAATCTTGACTGAGATGGCGCAGCATCAAACGTTTACCTGCTGCATCATATTTTTCGGCAATAGCTTCGATAGCCTGCAGGGCGGATTGATCCACCACACGAGAGCCTGCGAAATCGAGGATTACAGTGTCGGGGTCATCAGTGGGTGTGAACAATTCTTGAAACCGTGTGGCCGAGCCAAAGAATAGTGGCCCCTCGATATCATAAACCCGTGCACCTGGTTCAGATTTAGATGGATGGGATGTCGCAGAGATCCGCGACGCGGCATTCCAGGCATAAACCAAAGCTGATACTATCACCCCGACGACAACTGCGATGGCGAGGTCTTTGTAAACGGTCACGATTGTCACCAGAATGATGACAAAGGCGTCCGCAAATGGGACCCGTGCCATAAGTTTAATAGATTGCCATGCAAAGGTGCCGATCACGACCATAAACATCACGCCTACTAATGCGGCTAGTGGAATGAGTTCGATGATGCTGGACCCGACAAGAATGAAAGCTAGCAAAAACAAAGCTGCAGAAATACCAGATAGACGCCCGCGGCCACCAGAGTTTACGTTGATCATTGATTGCCCGATCATTGCACAACCACCCATGCCGCCAAAGAAACCTGTGATGGTGTTTGCGGCTCCTTGAGCGAGACATTCTTTAGATGCACCACCTCGTCGGTTAGTAATTTCGCCAACAAGATTGAGCGTGAGCAGGCTTTCGATAAGGCCGATGGCCGCAAGGATCACGGCATAAGGAAGGATGATCCAAAGGGTTTCGAGTGTGAAAGGAACATTTGGAATGGCAAAAGGTGGGAGGCCACCCTCTACTGATGCCAGATCGCCCACGCGTGGAACGGGTACATCAAACATGATAACGGCAACTGCAATGAGGCCGATGGCTGCAAGCGGGGCTGGGAAGGCCCTAGTGATGCGAGGCGTGATCCAGATGATCGCCATTGTTGCGGTTACAAGTGCGAGTGTGATCCAAAGGGTCATGCCAGACATCCAAACATGGTGTCCGTTGCCGTCAGGAACCTTGAATTGTTCCATTTGTGCCAAGAAAATCACAATTGCGAGACCGTTGACAAAGCCAAGCATCACAGGATGTGGAACCATGCGGATAAACTTTCCAAGGCGAAAAACACCCGCGAGAATTTGTAGAACGCCCATAAGGACAACAGTTGCGAAAAGATATTGCAAGCCATGTTGTGCAACCAAAGAAACCATTACAACTGCCAGGGCCCCTGTCGCTCCAGATATCATGCCAGGACGGCCCCCAAAGGCTGCTGTGATCAAGCCGACGATGAAGGCTGCGTAGAGGCCCACAAGGGGATCTACGCCAGCGACGAAGGCAAAAGCGACGGCTTCTGGGACCAAGGCTAATGCAACGGTCAGGCCCGAGAGTATATCAGTTCTAGTTTGCGGAAGGTTAAATTCCCGTGGATGCAAAAAATAAGAGTTGTCGCGTAAATTTGCTGCAAAATCGGAAATGGGAGTGCGTTTAGTCAATGGCGTTGTCCTGCAAAGTCTTTGGCCCTGAAATAAGGTGTTCGTAAGCAAAGGTCTAGGATCCTGTAAAATAAATGTTGGGGACATTGTAAATGGACTGGAAAATATTTTTTTATCGGCACAGTGTGATTGAAATGCAGAGGTGTAAGATGAAGCTGACTGATCTAGAAATATTTGTTGTGGGAAATAAGCTCCCCGGTTGGGGCGGTCGGTATTTTATCTTTATTAAACTTACTGTGGAAAATGGAATTGTTGGGTATGGCGAAGTCTATGCTGCAGCCGTTGGCCCTGATGCAATGTGTGCTGTCATACGTGATGTGTTTGAACGACACATGTTGGGTGAAAATGTTGAAAATATTGAGATGATGTTCCGGCGTGTTTATTCTAGTGGTTTTACCCAGCGCCCTGACCCAACCACGATTGGGGCTTTTTCAGGCATGGAAATTGCGTGCTGGGATATCCTTGGCAAAGCACATGAGCGCCCCGTTTATGCGTTGTTGGGTGGGTTAATGAATGAAAGGATCAGGTCATATACATATCTGTATCCAATGGAGCATCACGATATTACGGCGTTTTGGTCATCCCCAAAAATGGCGGCAGAAAGTGCTAAAGCAGCAGTAGATCAAGGTTTTACAGCGATAAAGCTTGATCCGGCTGGGCCTTATACCTCACGGGGCGGACATATGCCTTCAATGGTGGATATTGCGCAATCAGTGGCATTTTGCAAAGCAATTCGAGAGGTAATTGGGGACAAAGCAGACCTATTGTTTGGTACGCACGGACAGTTTTCAACGGCCGGAGCGATAAGGCTTGGTCAGGCGTTGGAAACCTATTCGCCGTTATGGTTTGAGGAGCCCGTTCCTCCTGATAATATTTATGAAATGGCAAAGGTGGCCAGCGCGGTACGTATTCCTGTGGCAACGGGAGAAAGATTAACTACTAAAGCCGAGTTTGCGCCAGTGTTGCGCTCGGGTGCTGCAACGATTTTGCAGCCTGCCCTTGGGCGGTCTGGTGGTATTCTTGAGACAAAGAAAATTGCGGCAATTGCTGAGGTTTACAATGCGCAAGTGGCGCCACATTTGTATGCGGGTCCTGTGGAATGGGCTGCAAATATTCAGTTGGCGGCGAATATCCCAAATTTGCTGATGGTGGAAACGATTCAAACGGGAGGAGTGTTTCATCTTGATTTGATCAAACATACGATTAAATGGGACAATGGCTATATTGTTACTCCAACGAGCCCAGGCTTAGGTATTGAATTTGACGAGGATTTGGCCCGTGCCAACCCCTGGAACGAAGATGGTTTACATCTAGAAATGCAAGATGCACCCTGTAGATATGATGCGCCTAATTGGTTCGCAGGCGGTGCACCACCGCTTGAAAAATAGGGGTGTGCACGCCGGTGTGGGTTTTGATGACTTTTGGTGGTTTCAGAAAATAAAAGCTGCCTGGAGACGACACAAAAAATTTTTATTGAAGAGACTGAGATTGGTTGATTAACCCTCTTGCGTGAGGATTTAAATGGAGCGTCACTTCGTTCTTGCAAGCAAAACTGTTATAGAAATAAATTCATCAAGTAAGATTCAAGGCTTTCAAAATGTCCAATAAACGTGCTGTTCATTTCATTTTATTGACTGTGATGATTGATGCAATTGGCATCGGTTTGATCATGCCAGTCATGCCTGCGTTGCTGTTGGATCTAGGGGGTTCTACTTTGGCAAATGCTGCGGTTTGGGGGGGTGTTATGTCTACCGTTTTCGCGCTGATGCAGTTTTTATTTGGGCCACTGATTGGGAATATCTCTGATCAGTTTGGGCGACGCAAAGTGTTGTTGGTGTCGCTTTCGGTGATGTCGCTTGATTATGTGCTGATGGGTATTTCAGGGTCGCTTTGGCTGTTGTTATTGGCGCGGATTATTGGTGGCGCTTCGGCGGCGAACCACTCAACGGCAAGTGCGGTGATTGCGGATGTCTCTGAACCGAAGGAGCGGGGTAAGAATTTTGGTCTGCTCGGTGCTGCTTTTGGGGTTGGCTTCATCTTGGGGCCAGTCATTGGGGGTCTGGCCGCCGAATGGGGGCCTCGTGCGCCTTTTTTTGTGGCGGCTGTCTTAGCAGGGGGAATTGCGGTATTTGGTTTCTTCTCATTAGAAGAAACAGTTACAGCAGAAAACCGTCGTCCTTTTGAGTGGTACCGCGCGCTCCCTTGGGGAGCATTTGAACAGGTTGGTAAATTGACAGGACAAACGCGCTTGTTGATTGTGTTTTTCTTTCAAGAAGTCGCGTTTTTGGTTTATCCTGTGGTCTGGGCTTTTTACACCATGGCTAAATTTGGCTGGGAAGAGTGGCTTGTGGGTCTTTCGCTTGGGGCGTTTGGTTTGATGCTGGTGTTTGGCCAAGGGGTTTTGATCCGCTTTGTGATACCGCGTTTAGGCGAATATCGTACGGCTATGCTGGGTTTATCGATGGAATTATTGTCCTTTATTGGCTTCGTTCTTGCTCCCGCCACATGGGTTATTTTCGCATTATTGCCTCTCAGCGCGGTAGGCATGTTGGCTGGCCCTGCGATGCAAGGTATTATGAGCCGGGCAGTGCCCGACAACGCACAGGGTGAACTGCAAGGTGTTGTCAGTTCGGTCCGCGCTATTGCTTCGATCTTAGCACCAACATTGATGACAGGCCTGTTTTGGCTGTACAGCGACGATGGATGGTTTTTCACCTTTCCCGGTGCGCCTTTTGTTTTATCAGCTTTTTTGATGATTATTGCTATCCGGATTATGTGGAACTTTGGTCGGTTAGTTAAAGGTTAATCTAGGTGTGGAGCCATGAGTTTGACCGTTTGCGATATAGCTACCCAACGATAATAAAAACTGTTTAGTGCTTCAGTGAATTTTGACTGTATTGAAAAATGGTCAGAAAAAGCCATCGGAAAGATCTTGCCGCTCACCGACTATCTGTCGAGAGAGGATCAAACCCAAGAACTGCATATATCACACGCCATCGACCGTGCATCAGCCCGGTGGTGGCGGATGTAACCTAATGAGTTAAGAACCTGCTGCAACCTGATAATCGCCGTAGACCTCGCCGCGTGGCATGTCAGCGGGCAGTTGTGCCAGCTTATCTGGTGCCTAAAGTGTTGAAATAGCTCGTTTTTAGTTGTGAAGTTGTGGTCGCGACTGTGATGCAATTAATTGAGAGCGTGAGCGCGCTCTTGGAGGACCAAGCGATCGTGGAGTTTGGCGCAGCTGGGTAATGCTTCCGGTCCAGACAAGCCCTTCACTGCAATCATCGAAGCTGCATTTCCGCTTACCCAAACTGGACGTCCGTGATGATGCAGCCCCTGTAATCTGGTGATGACCAAATTGTGGGCAACGCCCACTGGCGTAGATGCGAGCATCGCACAAGAAAAATATTTGGCATCTGCGGCGATCGCTTTACCGCAAGGCGCCAGTTTCCTCTCATTCGTCATTTAGCAGTCTAGGTCTTGCCAAGACCTGGGTCAACGTTCTTGCGACACCCGGAACGTGGGGGCGCACGCATTTTGGCAGTGGGTAGCGCATGACGTTGACTAAAAATTTTTTTATTCAGGTTGAAGACTTTGAATTCTTTTTCTTTCCTGTATTCATGATGAAGTATGAGCAAAAATATTAGCCAAACAAAAAACGACAGTCTAAAATCGCTTACCTTCAGTCTTACTGGGCAATTAGATAGCTGCGATTTTGACCAATGGCTCGAGCGGCACGCCAGAAAACTTGGTGTTGAATTTGAAATCACTCAACGAAGTTCGCGATTGATCTTTATAGAGGTGGCTGGCGTGAGCGAGATGATTGAAGCCTTTGCGCTCGCAGCAAGTCTTGGGCCGAAGAGTGTTAATATCGATGAGCTTACGCTTATGGATTCACAATCAACTGGATCGCAGCGTTACGAAAATTAAGAGCTTGATCGGATAGCTCTTGAGGTGAAAATCGAATCCTTGCATTTGAGTCTCTGAGCTGACTAACTCTAATGACGAGATTGTGGGGAATTGTATTGAACTGGATTGCTGTCGGACTGGCGGAAGATATTCCTGTAGGTACGGTGGTACCTCGGCGAGTTGATGGCTTAGATTTAGCTATCTGGAGAAGTGGGTTGGGCCGGTTCCATGCCTGGGATGATCGCTGCCCTCACCGTGGAATGCGGTTGTCTCATGGGTTTGTACGAGGCGAAGTACTGGCCTGCGTTTATCATGGTTGGCAATATAATTTAGATGGTGCGTGTGACTACATTCCTGCCCATCCAGACTTGACGCCGCCAAAGACGATTTGTGCGAATACTTACGTGTGTGAAACTCGAAATCAGGCGCTTTGGGTGGCGCTCGGAACTGTCAATGGTGATGTTCCAGA
>MDSX01032959.1_pt1 | contig 11303 bp, 14 predicted proteins | sample 811141 | NCBI WGS metagenome assembly MDSX01 (sample SAMN05326642, study PRJNA326480) | marine metagenome | isolation source: seawater | place: Atlantic Ocean: South East | collected 2010
CCCGAGATGGAATGTATGAGCTCCTTGTTCAATCAACAGACAAAACTGGAAACTCATCCAGCGGAACAGATGATCGTCTTACGGACCAAGTTTACTATGATTATAAAATTTCATTTAAAGTTGAGAACCGATCCAGAATATCTAATGTACTGAACTACCCTAATCCTTTCACCACAAGAACACAGTTCATTTTTACCTTAACGGGTTCAGAAGTTCCAAGTAATTTTGATATTCAAATTTTAAACATTAGAGGTACGGTCGTAAAACAAGTTTCACAGGCCGAATTTGGTCCAATTCATATTGGGTTAAATAAATCTGAATATTGGTGGGATGGAAAAGATGAATACGGTGACCCTCTTGCTAATGGCGTCTACTTTTACAGAATCCGATCTTCCATCAATAATGAAAATATTGACCATTATGGCATTGAGCAAGTCGATAAATTTTTTGAAAAAGGCTTAGGTAAGATGGTGCTAATACGGTAACATCAAGAATATTCTCAAGACATCTCGCATAAAAGTATGAATCCGAAATATTTAATTAGTGTAATGGGAGCAACGGCCACCGGTAAAACATCGCTTGCTATTGACCTAGCTTGTCATTATAATACAGAGATAGTTTCCGCTGATTCAAGGCAATTTTATAGAGGTATGAATATTGGAACAGCTAAGGCTAGTCAAAAAGAGTTAGCTCTGGTAAAGCATCATTTCATTGATGTCTTAGATGTGGATCAAGAATATAACGCTGGTAAATTTGAAGTAGATGCATTACGGGTATTGGATGAGATTTTCCAGAAAAATGACGTAGCTGTTATGGTTGGAGGTTCTGGATTGTACATCAATGCAGTTTTGTTTGGAATAGACCCATTTCCATCGATAAATACCGAATCTCGTTTAAAGGCAACGAACTTTTATAAGAAAAATGGGCTACAAGCCTTGCGGGATGAGTTAAGAGAGTTGGATCCCGTTTATTTTTTAGAAGTTGATCTAGATAATCCTAGAAGATTAATGCGCGCACTTGAAGTATGCTATGCATCCGGAAAGGCATACTCCTCATTTCGCAGTCAAGCTCCACAGCCAAGATCATTCAACACTATAAAACTAGCCTACAATTGGGATAGAGCTATGCTCTATGAAAGAATCAACCAACGAGTCGATCAAATGATTGATAGTCAGTTAATCGCTGAAGTACAGAACTTTTTACCTCATAGTAATAAAAAGGCTTTAGATACCATTGGCTATAAAGAAATCTTTGAATTTCTGAATGGTAAGATGAAGAAAGATGAAGCCATTGAATTGATTAAAAGAAATTCTAGACGTTATGCCAAACGTCAACAAACTTGGTTTAAAAAAGATGAAGAAATTTATTGGATTAATCCATTAGCTAGAAAAAAAGAAATCATCGATTTCATGGATAAAAAAATGATAATAAATGAAGGAATTTAAACAATACGACTGGCTGCTTTTTGATTTAGACAATACACTCCTAGATTTTACCGAAGTATCCAAAAAAGCCTTTGCTGATCTTGTTAATCATTTTGAGTTAACTCATCCTGAGCCCTATGAAGCATACCATCCTATAAATGCTAAATATTGGCATTATTTCGAAAAGCAAAAAGTAGATGCAGAAGCAGTTCGTTATGGAAGATTTAAAGAATTTTTAAAGCATATTTCATCTGCAATAGATCATAAAAAAATGGCAGATAAGTATTTGGATCTTCTCATTCACCATTCCTCATGGATAGCTGGTGCTGAGCAGTTGATTCAAGATTTATCTCAAACTCATCAATTGGCGATAATAACCAATGGCCTGAAAGACGCCCAGCACAGCCGATTAGAGAAGCATGATATGAAAAAATACTTCCAGCATATATTCATTTCTGAAGAGCTAGGCGTCTCCAAACCGCATCCTGCATTTTTCGAATACGTTCACAAGCAAATTGACTCCCCCATTAAGGATCGTGTTTTAGTGATAGGAGATAATCCAAAATCAGATATCAAGGGAGGACATGATTTTAATTACCATACTTGTTGGTACAATTACAGAAAGGATAAAAAACAAAGCGTAAAAGCTAATTTCAAAATTGATACTTGGATGAAGAATTAATATGCCTGCTATTGGACTCATATCAGACACCCATTCCTATCTAGACCCTCAAGTATTTGAGTACTTCAAAGAAGTTGATGAAATATGGCATATGGGCGATGTGGGAGATGCACAGCTCCTCGATCAGCTAAGAGCTTTTAAACCTTTGAAAGGTGTTTACGGCAATATCGATGATAGGGTAATTCGACAAGAACTGCCATTAGATTATCGTTTTGTTATGGAAGACATGGATATATGGATGACGCACATAGGCGGCTATCCCGGAAAATACGCCTCACGAGTACGAGATATTTTACAAATAAAACCGCCAGATTTATTTATTTGCGGTCATTCACATATTTTGAAAGTAATGCGGGATAAGAAATATAATATGCTCTGTATGAATCCAGGTGCAGCTGGAAAACATGGATTTCATAAGCTCAGAACCTTACTTAGATTTCATATAAAAAATAAAGCCCTATCCAATCTTGAAGTTATCGAATTAGGTATCCGTTAAACCGTTTTTTAGATCACTACTTTATCCCTTTACTTAGTCGGATCAAGTCGTATGCCTCTTGGATTTCTTGAAATTTTTTGGAGGCAATATCTTTGGCAATCTTAGTTTTATCTGGGTGATATTTTAAGACCATCTTGCGATATGCTTTTTTAAGCTCCTCCTCAGATACCCCTTTACTCACTCCCAACACTTGATAAGCGATATTTTGACTGCTTGATTGAAAAAAACTTATTTTTTGTTTCTCCTTCTCGCTGACTTTTCTTTTGATGGTTTCAAAATCTCGTTGAGACATCCCCATTAACTTTGCAATGTCCTCTAAAATTCCATCTTGCCTAAAATTTGAATGACGAGTTGCCTGAGTTAATCCAAACAAAAAAGTAATCACTTGGATTTTACCTTCTCTTTGCAAGGTGCGCATGCTTTTAGCAGCATGGTGATAATCCACTTTTGTAGCAAGCGCACTTTTTAAGCATTGATAGACATATTTGCCCTTCTTCCTTCCAAATTGACGATAAAAATACTGAATAATAAAGTGACTCTCACTTCGACTAATTACTTGCTGTACTTTTAGAATCGCAGCAGTGCATTGAATCAACTTTATCTGATACTTGGTTAACTGAAAATCATGACCTCCACTATTACCCCATCTAAAAAATAGGCTAGACTTTCCCTCAAGCCACTCCTCCATAAAACTACCAATGAAAAAACCCATAAAAGCACCATACATCCGAAAGCGCATAGCACCCAAAACCATGAGTACCCATTTGATATACCTACTATATTTCATGTATTGACGGTAAAATAAAGATTAATTGCATATATATTGTTTATTGAATTCTTGCTTTTAAGCCACTATTACCCATATCCACAACATTCTCCAAAGCAGATATATTTGCGTACTGGATTAATATCTTCCCATTCAAAGCGTTGATTGATGCTCTGCCGTTTCATCAAAAATATATTTAAAGACAAAATTATCGACCATATATCCTTTCTTGTTTTAGCGAAAAAGACACTAATAATATTTTAAAAGAAAATAACAGCAATAATTTTTGACATATTAATAAATTAATTAGGCTTTAATGAACAAAAAAAATCTCTAAGGGGTTAAAGCTAAACAAAAGGTTTTATACCTTTAGACTTCAATAAATATTTATAACTTTTAAAATAACAATAATTATGGGATTAGTAGGAAAAAAAGCACCAAAATTTAGTGCCACTGCTGTTGTAAACGGTGGAGAATTTCAAGATGATTTTTCTTTAGAACAGTTTATCGGAAAGAAAAAGGTAGTACTTTTTTTCTACCCAATGGACTTTACTTTTGTATGCCCAACAGAATTGTTAGCATTTCAAGAAAAGCTAGAAGAATTTGAGAAAAGAGGTGTTGCAGTTGTGGGTTGTTCTGTTGATTCTCATTTTTCGCACTGGGCGTGGTTAAACACACCTAAAGATCAAGGAGGAATTCAAAGCGTTATGTATCCAATAGTAGCTGATTTTGATAAAACAATTGCTATGAACTACGGAGTGCTTGCAGGCGAATATACTTGGGATGAAGATGGAAACTGGGGATTCGAAGGTGAACCAGTAGCATACAGAGGATTGTTTTTGATTGATGAAGAAGGAAACGTAAGACATGAGCTAATTAATGACCTTCCTCTAGGAAGAAATGTAAATGAAGCCTTAAGAGTGATTGATGCATTAGCGCACAATCAAAAATATGGTGAAGTTTGCCCCGCTAACTGGAATGAAGGAGATGATGCCATGACGGCTTCTTCAGATGGTGTCGCAGATTACCTGTCAAATCACTAATCTTTGTAAAATAAATATTAAAGCCATTCTTGCTTCGATTTTTCGAACAGAATGGCTTTTTTTTAAGAATATGCAGGTGATTTGAGGGTGCAATAAGCATTGCCCCGATTTTTTTTAGCTAGCTTGACCGTATGAATTGAATCAGTTTGAGGAAGCCATTGAAAATTTAAACCCCCTCTCCTGAAGACAAAAAACAATATGAAAGAATTACTATTTTTTACCGTTATGGCAGTGGCAGTTCTAGCAATTGATCTATACTCCTATCAGGCATTGCGCGTTGCATTTCCTTTTAATACACCGTTGGGCAAAATCATTGGGACCATCTTTTGGTCAGTTACTTTTTATCTTTTGATGAGTATTATGGTTACAGCCCTATTCGGACTTCAGAATATTCCAAATTTTTTAAGAAAACTCACGGCAGCCTTTTTCTTTCTGGGTTTGATTTCTAAATTACTTGCCATATTTTGGCTTTTTGGTGAGGACCTTTTTCGGACCTTCAGATTCGGATTTGACAATTTGTTTAGCAATAAATCCAATGTAAATTTTGATAGTAGGCGTGAATTCATCAGTCATATTGCCCTATTTTCTGCGTTTGCTCCTTTAGTTGTGTTGACCTACGGGGTGCTGAGGAATGCCTACAAGTACCAATTTCATAAAGTACAAGTGGGTTTGAAAAAACTTCCTTCTAACTTCAAAGGTTTCAAGATTGTTCAACTCTCAGATATTCATGCGGGAAGTTTTAATCAAACCAAACCGATAGCAAGTGCAGTTGAAAAAATCAATGCCCTCAATCCCGATTTAATCTTGTTTACTGGTGACCTCGTGAATGATATGGCAGAAGAAATGGACTTATACAAGCCTATTTTTGCTAAATTAAAGGCCAAGCATGGCATTTTTTCTGTATTGGGCAATCATGATTATGGAGACTATGCCTTCGGACGAGACATGACTCCTGAAAAAGCAATTAATTTTGAAAAGTTTTTGAAAGTACATAAAGACATGGGGTGGGATTTATTGCGAAATGAAAATCGACGTATTGAGGTTAATGGGCAGTACATCGACTTAATCGGTGTGGAAAATACAAGTTCTAATGCACGTTTTGCAAGTCATGGTGACTTAAGAAAAGCAAGTGAAGGTCTAGATCCATCGAGTTGTAAAATTCTCATGAGCCACGATCCTAGTCATTGGGATCATGAAATCAATAAGGAATTCACAGATATTGATTTAACACTTGCAGGGCATACGCATGGCTTTCAGTTTGGTATTGAAACTAAGTGGTTGAAGTGGAGCCCTTCCCAATATATTTACAAACAATGGGCGGGTTTATACCAAAAAGGTGACCAATACATCTATGTCAATCGAGGTTTTGGAAATTTGGGTTATCCTGGACGAGTAGGTATTTTACCAGAAGTAACAGTAATGGAATTGACTTAGACATGCCAGATATCCAATCAGAGCAGAAACGAAGAATATAAATTATTGCAGATGCTTGTGATTGAGTTGATAAAATTAAGCCTACTTCAATCTTGGCAAGTAGCGTTCTTGAAGAATACTTAAATGGTGTCGATTATGGCCTACTGCCAGCCAACCCAGCTCCCTTGGAGTAAACTGCATCCCGTTGGCATTTCCCTTTAAGTCGAGATTGTTTAGATTACTATTTAAAAACAAATGCACGGTTGCTGATCTAACCGCTTCGTACTCCTCAACAAAATGGGAGACAGTTTTATAGCCTAAACTTCCTTGGGCAAAAAAATCCTCATCAAATCCCGGAACTTCGCTGGTATCACCGCGAAGGAAGCGCAAAGCTCGATATGCATAGACCCTTTCAGCATCGCAAATATGTTGCAGTAAAACACCTATCGACCATTTATTTTCTGCATAAGCGAATCGAAGATTCGCATCCTGAAGCTTTTCAAGCTCACAAATCGTTAAACTTGAAATATTATATAATTCAGCAAGCAAATCATCTCCGCTAGCCAGGCTGAGGTATCTCGAATAATACTTACTCGAGTCCATAGTTTCGGGTATCCCTATTTTCATACTTACTTGGGTTTAAACAAATAAATAAACCGAAATGCAAGTGTATTGTGATACCAACCGCCTCTTCTTGCACGCGAACTTGCAACAGCTAGTTCCCATAAACTATTCAAAGAAAAGTTTGCCTTGAAATTTAAACCAAAACGATCCTTTACAAGAAAAGTCATCCCTAGAGTTGCAGCAAAGTCCCATTTTTTGGGGTCATCGGGCAACGTCAATCCACCAGATTGGTTGATATTGTAGCGAATCAAGCGCCCAAAAGTAGCCCCTGCATGAAAAATGGCAATATCAGCTTCATGATAATTAAATAACACCGGTATTTCCACATAATCAAAACTAAACTTTTTAAAATTTAATGGATTATTATTCTTGAAATTTTCTTGGCTTCCCTTCATTGAATAACTTAACTCTATACTATTTGAAAATTGTGGTTTGTACATAATATATGCGCCAACTCCAGCATTTCCTCCTACTTTTCGATACCCAGCCATGATATCACCCGCTATCTGAGTAACATTCATTCCTGCGGCCAAGTATCCAACAAAGAGCTGCTTGCCAGCTGGGCTTACTCCTTGTGCACTTAGAAGTATTGGTAAAACAACCAAACACCAAATAATTATTTTTTTCATTTTACTTATATTTACTATCCAAAAGTAAGCTAAAAAAGATACTTTGGTTTCAAGAAATCTTACTTTTATTCTAATTAAGGCTTAACACTTAGTTCAAATCAATGAAACTCAATTCTACCACCTTAAAAAAAGCGGAAAATTTCTTGGAGGAATCTGGTTATATCGTGCGTTATGAAAAAGGTAATTTCAATTCAGGATATTGTGTCTTAGAAGATCGGAAAGTTGTTATCATTAATAAATACTTTCAAACGGAAGCCAAAGTCAGTACCATTTTAGAGATAATTTCTAAGTTGAAAATTGATTTAAGTGCCCTGAGCGATAAGTCGCTGGAGTTTTATGGTAAAATTTCTCAGCTTAAGTTTGAAGATTTGTAAAGCGAATATAATGATAGTAAGAATAGTAAAATTGACATTTAAGCACGAGGAAATATCGAATTTTTTGGATATTTTCGAACAACAAAAAAAGTTCATTGCAGGATTTAAAGGATGCTCGCACATCAGTTTATTGAGAGATAAAACTCATTCTAATCTTTTTTTCACATACAGTCATTGGAAAGATGAAAAGGCATTAGAATTGTATAGAGAATCTGATTTTTTTCAAAAAATATGGTCAAAGGTTAAACTAAAATTCGCAGATAAGCCTCAAGCTTGGTCACTAGAAAAATATGAATAATTCGACCCTATATTATGGAAATATTAATGAAAGCTTAATGGATTTTCTTCAGCGAGAGAGTTATTCTAAGCTTTTTATACTAGTCGATGAAAATACCTTATCCGATTGTTACCCCATACTTAATATTGATCAAGCACAAATCATACAGATAGAAAGCGGTGAAAAAAACAAAACTATTCAAAGTTGTCAATCAATATGGGCTGACTTACTAAAGTATAAAGCTGACAGGCATGCCTTACTAATAAATTTAGGTGGAGGAGTTATAGGCGATATGGGCGGATTTTGTGCTTCTACTTTCAAACGAGGAATTCGATTTATCAATATTCCAACTACCTTACTCGCTATGGTTGATGCCAGCATTGGTGGCAAAACAGGTATTGATTTTATGCAGCAAAAAAACATGATTGGAAGTTTCACATCTCCACATGCCATTTTTATTGACCCCATATTTCTTCAAACACTATCATCAAGACTATTACTTAGCGGAAAAGCTGAGATGCTAAAACACGGACTTATTGCAAATGAAGCGCATTTCAAGTCTTGTTTGGAAGTGTTAAAGCCTGATCTGGCATTAATAAAAGAATCGATAAGCATAAAAGATAAAATCGTTAAGCAAGACCCTTACGAAAAGAGCATAAGAAAATCTTTAAACTTCGGCCATACAATGGGTCATGCTATAGAAAGTCTTGCACTTACTGAAGGAGAAGATTTGCTGCATGGTGAGGCAATTGCTCTTGGAATGATTTTAGAATTGAAGTTATCCGTGCTTTATGCTGGATTGAATAGTCAGCTTGCAACAAGCATCATACAAAATCTATCCAAAATATATGGACAAGTCAAGCTTAGCCCAAGTTATATAACTAGCTTAGTTGATCGATGTAAAAATGACAAAAAAAACAACTCGAAAGGAATCAATTTCTCTCTACTTGGTCAGTTGGGGCAAGCACAAAATAATATAAGCTTATCTAAAGATGAAATTTTACAAATTGCTATGAATTAAAGCCTCAATGGCTTCGTAATTGACGCATACCCTCATAAGCCACAATGCCGACAGCATTTGCCAAATTCAAACTTCTAATCTCCTTGCTATGCAGGGGGATTTTGTAGGTGTTTTCAAGATTTTTTTCAAGCAAATCAATTCCTAAGCCTTTCGATTCTTTCCCAAATACCAAAAACATGTCTTGTTCAAATGGAATATCCCAAAAGTCTTTTTTGCCATGACTAGAAAAATAAACCATTGGCTTTGTCTGATTTATCCTGAAAAAGGATTCCACATTTTCATATTCTTGAACCTCGATGTGTTTCCAATAATCCAGGCCAGCACGCTTTAATCTTGAGTCACTTAATTCGAAACCATAGGGTTTAACCAAATGCAACTTAGCGCCAACAGCCAAACATAAGCGCCCGATGTTCCCCGTATTATTTGGGATTTCGGGTTCAATCAGTACAATATTTAATGCCATATTTTAATAATTGAAATAAAGCTAAACAAAGTTGTGTAATTATAGCCTTAAAAGAGCTACATGATTTGTATATTCGTCTTAATCAATTAAAAGTTTAGCCTTGTTGTTACGATACAAAGAGATAATAAATTTAGCTGCAGAAATTAACTTGCCTGCATCCAAAAGCATTAGCAATAGAGCCCTGATTATTCAAGCTTTGAGCGAAGCGCATATACCCCTAATTAATTTATCCAAAGCAAATGATACTGAGATACTTATTAATGCAATTAAGGAAAATGGTTTAAGTAAAAATATTGGAATAGCAGGAACTGCGGCAAGGTTTCTATGCGCCTACCTAGCCACTAAAAAAAGTGACTCTATTTTAGATGGTGATCAACGAATGCGAGAACGCCCCATGACCATCTTATTCTATGCTTTGAGGCAGCTTGGAGCAAAAATAGAATTTATGGATAAACCGGGTTTCCTTCCCGTAAAAATCAATGGCGAACATACCCAAGGAGGAGAAATTATCATAGACTCTAGTATAAGTAGTCAGTTTGTTTCCGCACTAATGCTTATTGCTCCGAGGCTCCATAAAGGCCTAAAAATTAAGTTGGACGGAGCCATTAGCTCCTCAAAATATATTGAGATGACCAAGCATATTTTAGGCTATTTTAATATTGATGTTTATGTAGAGAAGAGCCACATTATCATTCCCCATCAAAAATTCACCGCTATTCCGCTAACTATTGAAAGTGACTGGTCATCTGCTTCTTATTTCTATAGTGCATTAGCCTTGGTCGAACAAGGTGAGATAGTTTTGAAAAATTTGAACTTCGATTCCTGGCAAGGCGACGAAATTGTAGCAGATATTTTTTACCGATTAGGTATCCTTAGTTCCATGCAGGGAGATGATGTGCGTCTTGAAAAAACAGGTCATGTGGTAGATTATCTGGTATATGATTTTATTGAATGCCCAGATTTAGCACAAACGGTGATCTGCACCTGTGTTGGGCTCGGTATAGAAGGTGAATTTAAAGGCCTACATACATTAGTTCACAAGGAAACTAATCGAATCAAAGCTTTGCAAAATGAGCTGCAGAAGTTAAAATGGATTTTAGAAGAAAGCTCAACTGGCATTTTTAACCTTAGACGAGATTATTCAGCTAAAGAACTAAACTTGAATATACATAGCTATAACGACCATCGAATGGCTATGGCTTTTGCTCCTTTAGCTATTATATATGATAAGTTATCCATTGATCATGCTGAAGTGGTCAAGAAATCTTTTCCTTCATTTTGGGAAGAGTTTAGTAAATTAGGTTTCAGTTAATGCCCATTTATCAACTTACAGCTGAGTTAACATTCCCACATCCAAGTTTAGCAGAGGACGGAATTCTTGCCGTTGGAGGAGATTTAAGTCCAGAAAGATTAATTCTCGCCTATTCTAATGGAATATTCCCCTGGTATAACGAAGGAGAACCGATTATATGGCATGCTCCAAACCCAAGATTTGTTTTAAAGCCAAAAGATCTCAAGATTTCTAAGAGTATGAAACAAGTCATACAAAAAAATACATTTCAGGTCAGCCTTAATCAAGCCTTTGAGCAGGTTATTCGAAATTGTCAGAAAGTCTCAAGACGAGGTCAAAAAGATACTTGGATTACTGAAGAAATGCTAGAGGCATATCATCGATTACACGATTTAGGATTAGCCCATTCTGTTGAAGTATGGCAGGATCACGAACTCGTAGGAGGACTCTATGGAATTAACCTAGGAACAGTCTTTTTTGGGGAGAGCATGTTTCACAAAACGAGTAATGCATCCAAATATGCACTCATTCAATTAATTGAAGCATTCCCCTTTTCAATGATTGATTGTCAGGTATATACAAAGCATTTAGCAAGCATAGGTGCAAGTACTTTATCGCTTTCTTCATTTACATCTTTACTAGTTAAAGAAAGTAAAAAGAAAAACCTATTAGGCAGAGAGAGCAGCTTTACTAAAAGAGATCATTAGAGCCGGAAATAACATAATAAATGTATTTCGAATATGGTATACTTGCGCGCTAACAACTGCAAGTTTCAATGCAGCATATGGATAAAATATATA
>MDSX01047754.1_pt1 | contig 11303 bp, 6 predicted proteins | sample 811141 | NCBI WGS metagenome assembly MDSX01 (sample SAMN05326642, study PRJNA326480) | marine metagenome | isolation source: seawater | place: Atlantic Ocean: South East | collected 2010
CCTGATATAGGTGATTGTGGAAACAATGAATATTATGATTTAACACTCAGTCTAGAAAATGAACAAAGTTCTTATTTGTATAAAGAAAGCACCGCATATTGTAAAAAATATGCTGGTAATGATTGTAGAATATCAGATAAAAAATTATCATGTGATAATACCGACGATGGCTACAATAATGAAGGTATAAACGCTAGTTACAAACAATTGTATAACGATACATTATCTTATGATACAACTAATGAATGTGCATCGAAATGTACTGCTAGAAAAGGTTGTGGTGCTTTTAAATTGAATTCTTTAACAAATATATGTGAATACTATGGGTTTGAAACAGTGAAAATAGAAATTGGCAATATTGATTTACGTAAATTTACTATTAAATATAAATCTGATGACACTTCTGAAACTGAAGCAGACATCACTGATAATATTACAACTTTTAAAAATCCTGTTCATATAACATATTTAATTATTAAACCAAGTAGTATCGGGTCGAAAGTTACTAATTTATCAGATGAAGCATATATTAAGTTTTATTATTATGATAATAGTTATAAAATGTATACTAAATCCCCCGAACATAGTAATGAAGTAGATATTGATAGTTACATTAGAACTGATCAATTATTGGAAATACAAGATATTTATTACATTCCAAATTAAACTTGAATAAAAGTTCTAGTCTTAAACTTGACATTTTATTTTTATATGTTATATTTACATTATGACTATATGATATATTTACATTATGACTATATGATATATACAAAAATTTATATCATTATTTAGTAATATAATGCAGTGGTCGTATCTTGAAAGTTTTCAAGATAGCCCTAGTCAATATTTAAAGAAAAGTTTTACAATTCCCACACAACAAAAAGTATGCACAGAAGGACAAAAGTATAATCCAACTAATGATACATGTGTCTCATGTGAAGATGGTACGTATCAAAATGAAACTAATCATACACTAACTTCTTGTAAAACTAAAAAACATGACTGTTCTGGTGATAGATATTCTACTACATTCGGAAGTAGTAAAATAAGTAATGATCCTGATTGTAAAGATAAAAAACATAATTGTGACGGTTATAAATATTCCACTACATTCGGAAGTAGTCAAACAAGTAATGATCCTGATTGTAAAGATAAAAAACATGACTGTTCTGGTGATAGATATTCTACTACATTCGGAAGTAGTAAAATAAGTAATGACCCAGTATGTGAATCACATCCTTCATTAGACGATTTACGTACTCAGTGCTCTGGATATATATTAGAAGACAAATATAATACAAAAATAAATGAGAAGAATAAAAAGTCTCCTTTAACAACAAAAGATATAAATAATTTATGTTTAGAACATTCTTCATTAGATGATTTACGTCGTGATTGTTCTGGATATATATTAGAAACTGAATATAATACAAAAATAAATGAGAAGAATAAAAAGGCTCCTTTAACAACAAAAGATATAAATAATTTATGTTTAGAACATACACAATGGGATAATAAAAGCACGCTAGGAACATGTAAAGAACCGAATAAATATTATGATAAAAGTCAATACGATAAAATCATAAAAAATAAAAACAGTGGAAATATAACGTTGGATGAGATATGTTTGACAATTCCATATTATCCACTTAATGTAAAAGAAGGCGACGATAAATATAGCACAAAAAAAATTTTTAGTGTGTTTTTAAAAAACACCATAACTGGTAAATATTTAAATATTAAAAAAGATTTAGGATTTTACAAACATAATGCCAAATTAGTTTATAGTAATTATGCTAATACAATTCCTATAACATGGGATAAAACAAATGAAACAATTGTAATAGAATCAAAAAACGTAAAAAAGCGCTTCTCCGGATTCAGAATGATAACCGAATCAGAAAAAGTTTATGCAAAACTTGTAAGTAACAATTTAATATTTGTAAAACAACTTAGTGCATTACCAGTTACACAGAAAGAAAATGGAAAATTATTCATAACAGGAACAGACATTGAAATTAATTTAAATAATTGTAATAATACACAATACAAAGATTTTAAAACTAATACATGTATAGATAAGGTAACATGTGATAATGGTAAATATTTTGTTTTCAAAGGTATGTCACATCCTGGAACTTGTCAATGGTGTCCAGATGGAAAATACAAAAACAGTGGACAAAACAGAAATAGTTGTTCGAACCAAAAAACATGTCCTAACGGACAACAACTTGTTGATGCAAGTAATACAAGCCCAGGAATTTGTAAATGGTGTCCAGATGGAAAATACAAAAACAGTGGACAAAACAGAAATAGTTGTTTGGACCAAAATAAATGTCCCGATGGACATCAACTTGTTGGTTCAAGTAGAAAAAGCCCAGGTTCATGTCAAAGGTGTCCAGCAGGCCAATATAAAAACAGTGGACAAAACAGAAATAGTTGTTCGGACCAAAAAACATGTCCCAATGGACAACAACTTGTTGGTTCGAATAATAAGAATCCTGGTACATGTCAAAGGTGTCCAGCAGGCCAATATAAAAACAGCGGACAAAACAGAAATAGTTGTGCAGCTTGTTCTAATATAGGGGGGTATCAGGTTTATTCGGGAGAAGATTTTTGTTATATTCCTGTGTATAAACTTTCTAGTGATAATGGATATTATAATGGAGACTGGTTTGAATATGATAAGTTAACATTTTGGGAAATTTACAAGGATAAAAATAAAAATGTGGATTTTACTCGTGCAATCAACAATTTAAAAAAAAAATTTTTTATTAAGTTTCCAAATGGTTTAGCGCCTAATAAAAAAAGGTTCCCTGATGTATTAATGTTTAGAAGGTCAGATATGCGTGCAATTGCAGTGTGGTATAATAGAATCAATTATGATAGAGATGGTGACTATATATCGTGGTCATACAATACAATGATAAAAGGTGATTAATTTAACATGCAATGTTCAACTTATCAAACTCAATAGCCTTTAATACAATGAGATCATTCTCCAATATCTCAATATTATGTTTGATTTTTTCCTTTAATGCATCAAATAATGTTTTCAGGTTCATCTTTATTTCACTAGTATTTTTGTTCCATATAGTATATCTCTTATCAATCTTACATATATTAGGTATTATAATGAATGCTTTCGTATTTTTTACAGTTTTATCATCTTTGCTAAGAAATAAAGCTAATTCATCAATTAGGTTATACAATATATCACAACCATGTATGAGATTGTCTTGTTCTTCTTTTAATATCTTCATTTCACTTTTTGTAGCACACAGGCTGTCATGAATCTTTTGATCTAATTCTAATTCAACATTATCTGGATTATTTTCAATATCCATTAAAATTGATCCATCGTGAACTAGAATATAATCCCACGCAGCTGCTTTAAGTTTTCGTAATTCTGAATCTTTATTTTGAATATTTGTATTTAATGTATATAAATAACGATTATTGCTTACTTGGTTATCTGAAAGAACTTTTTTGAATACTGACTCTAGTTCATTTATAGATGTATTAAAATCTTTTAATTTTCCCAATTCACATTTTTTAAACATAATGTCATCCATGATAATTCAATATAAATATATTTATATTCAATTATACAAATTTATAAATTCATTTTTTTACACAAAAAAAAGATATATGATATTGAACAACATACATCTTATTAAGAGACAAATCAATTAATCATCTAACGTATAGATAACATAAGTTTGATATATGTAATGAGAATGAAGAACAAATTATAAAGCACTGTCTTCAATGTTATTTCTTTTATCATGTAGGTATTCTTCAATACATATCCCATACGCTGGTAATATTTGCGGACACCAACACCAGATATGATGGCAACTTTCTTATAACCATTATACCAAGCGATGTTCTCTGCTGTCATTACCAAGCTCTTACCAAATCCATTATGTTGTGGTTTGGAAAATTCTCCTTTAGTATTCACTTTTTTCAAACTACCATAAACATGTAATTCTCTTATGAGTGCAGCATTACGCAAGGCTGGAATGAAATGTTGAGCACTTTCTACTTCATTAGGAATTCGCAATCGAATGAATCCCAACAATGCGTCGTTTTTAGAATCATCAAAACTAATGAACTTATCAATACCACCCGATGCATCATACGTCATAATGTTTCTTCGCACATCTCGTAACTTATAATCACCATTCTTAATTTCTCTGCTTCTAATGCATTTGCACTTTACTCCATCCTTTTTCAATCTATCTTCCAATATTTGACGCAAATTTGTCATATGTGTATCAGATACAAAGCCTTTGAAGTCATTGTTATTATGCTCTTTGGGAAAATCTCTTTGAATCCTATTGATACGAACATACTTATCAATGAGATTCTTTTGTACATACAAGATGAGATCAATAATTTCTTTCCCACCATTTTTTTCACTATAAGGTGTCCAACGACCATCTTCTTTCCATTTTCTAATTTCCGTATACGTTACATCGAGGCAGGGATAAATTTTAACATAGTCAGGTTTATACTTATCAGTCAAGAATATTTCATCAAACATAGCTTTATCTTTTTCAGGGGTAGCGCCAGGTAAATCAGGCATGATATGAATATCCACTTTAAATCCAAAATCTTTCATCAATTTGATCGCGTTAACACTACATTGCACATCGTGTTTTCTGTTTATGATTTTCAATATTTCATCATCGGTGTGTTGAACCCCGATTTGAATGCGGGTGCAACCAAGTTCTCTGAATCTTCGTAATTCATATTTGTTAATTTGATCTGGACGAGTCTCTAGACTTATACCAATAATTTTGATATCATTTGTCTCATTGAAAGATTGTTCAGTATGTAAAGATAAAGCTTCTCTTTTTTTTGTTTTATTGTAAATATTCGCGGCATAAAAGATGTCTCTCATGGCCTCTGTTTGGTAATCACGAGGATATGATGAAAAAGTTCCACCCAGAACGATAATTTCAACCTTGTCTATTTCATGACCGTTTTTCTTCAAAGTATCGATTCTGCTTTTAAATTGTTTAGCGATATCGAAATCAACTTCCATAGCTCTCATGACAGCTGGCTCTGAAGACAAATAACTTCGTGGCATATCATAATCAGCACCATTTGATTTACGTTCATCTGGACAATACTTGCAATCATATGGACAACTGAATTTATCAGGTCGTAGAACAATTGTAACAACAAGAACACCAGACCATGACCGAATTGGAAGTTTTACCAAATATGCATCCATTGTATTATTCTTTTCAATAATTCCATCGTTAATTAATTGTTGATAACTATGTGTTAAAATGTCTTTTCGAGGCGTAATTTTAAATTTTTTTGGAACTTTTTTCATAAACTCTTCAACAGTTTTAAACTCTCCATTGGTTATTTTTTTATGCAGTTCTTTAATAATGATGTTGTAAATAGGTTTGACAATCATATGCTTATTTCTTTGAATATCGACAACAATAATTTATAAATCATTTTTTAACTTTTAACTTTTCCAGACATAGTTGAATTTTAAAGTGTATTATCCATATATAAATAAATTTTAATATAATATGAAATGAAATGAATACGCTATGTGTAGGTAACAATATTCAAAAACTTAAAACATGGGATTTTGCATCAAAATTTGCTTTCAAAAGAGCCAAAATAGAAATTTTTCATAATAATAAACCCACATATAATTCTAAAATGAAAGAATTAGGTGCATGGACAAAAAAAGAACTTATAGACTTAGGACCCACATTCATTAAATTGGGTCAAGTGGCCAGTTCTCGTCAAGATATCTTCTCTGAAAGTTTTACAAATGAATTAGAAACGTTACAAGACGAATGTCCACCAATACAAGATCAAAACATCATACAAATGGTAGAGACAGAGTTGAATTGTAATTTATATGATGTTTTTGAATCATTTGATACACAACCATACAAAGCAGCGAGTATTGGTCAAGTTCACAACGCCAAACTTAAAAATGGTAGAACAGTTGTTGTAAAAATACAGAGACCCCATATATCTACCATTATCTTACATGATCTAAAAACAGTCCGAGAAATATTCGCAGTTTTTACATTTATCCGTCTATTGAATGACTTTGATGAAAACTTGTTGCAAGAATCAGAAAAGTATCTTATGCAAGAAGTTGATTATATTAATGAAGCAAGGAATGCTAAAATTTTTAGATCTCAATTTTATGATACGAATTACATCGTTCCTCGTATTTGCACAAAATACAACACCAAAAGACTACTTGTAATGGAAAGAGTAAGAGGAAAAAAAATTACAGAATTACATAAAGATAAAAGCAAAAAAATGGCAGTCAAGTTAATAATAGAATGTTTCATACAACAATTTGTCGAATTTGGTTATATACACGGAGATCCTCATCCTGGAAATCTTGCATACAATAAGGGCAATCTTATTTTGTATGATTTTGGACTTGTGATTGATGTATCGACACTCGTTAGAGAATCTTTTGATGATATAATACTTAGTCTTATACAAAAAGATTCAAAAATACTTACAGACATATTAATTGATTCTAAATTAATATTTCCTACATCGAGCAAAGCAAATATTGTATTCTTTTTCGATTCATTATTTGAAATGTTTGGTTCAGTTCCTGTCAATGATTCAGACACAGATTTTGATTTTGGAGAATCAATGGAGGTGTTGAATGACTTAGGATTTAGCGATTCGAATAGACCATTCACAATATCAAACGATTTGATATATCTTGGTAAAAGTCTATCATTACTAGATGGTATTTGTAGACAACTTGATCCAGAATATAAACCATTAGGTTATATTCAACCATATGTAGAGGACAGACTATCAGGAAGCTCAATTAATTTAGAGGGAACACTTACAAACATTATAGAAATACCTTCTAAAATAAAGAATATGAATTCATCCATCATATCTATAGAGAAGACTGCTTATAGTATGAAGGCTAAAACAAAAATTATTAAAAATGATGTACAACAAACTCGGTTGATAATGTTTGTTTTCATAATTTATTTTTTGTACATGCATTGATCTTGTATCATAACCACTCACTACTTTGTAATACATTATTTGTTTTTACTCAAAGAATTCAGCATCAATTACTTCTATTTCTTTAGGTTCGGGTTTATTGCTCTTCTTGGTTTTTTTAGTTTTAGGATTTTGTTTGAAGAACTTTACATGATCATCAAAAATAGCACGTGTTTCAGATACTTCTTGTTTTACGACTGATTTGATATGTTTACCAATATCTCCAAGAGATTGTTTTCTAGAGTCAGAGATTTTCTCTCTGAAAACTCTTCTTCGTTCAGCGTTATCTTCTTTCTTTGCTGAAACGATTACTCTACATCTAGGTAAAGGTTTAGCAAAAAGTAAGGAAGTCATTTTTATATATATACCAATATTAAATTTAAATGAAATTCATTAGATTCTATTGTATGAAATTATGTCCTTATACATAAATAATGGGGAATAACTCTTCGAGTATTAGAGGTAACTTCAAGGCTTCCAATCCTATATCTAGAAAATCCATTATGAGTCTTAGTAATTACACATTTGGGGATGCAAACATGGCCGTAATTGATAATATTGATATAGTAATTAAACAAACTATTGAATTTTTAACTGCACTTAAAACACGGGTCATTGAACCAATAATGAATGGAACATTTGTTGAATCTCGTGAATCAAAAGATATAATAGATTATCTATCAAATTTACGATTAATTACATTTGATGAAGTAAACACAACTGACACTAACGGAAAATCTATTGTTCAAAAGCAATACAGATTCGTTTCATCTTCATATAGAGACAAAGTGAGTGATGCTAATAATATTGGCATTGTGTATAACAATCTCATAACTCAATATATAACTTTATTGAATGCGCTTGTCCCATATTACTCAGGATTAACGTTAGGTGACTTGATGACTGATAATGATGATAATAAGGATATCACTAGCATGAAAAGTAAAATCAACTTTAAGTTAACAACAATGACAAATTACATTAAATTCTTCCACTATGATTCTTACATTGTAGATTATTCTCGCTATGTATACATGATCTATGCTATTCAAATGTTCAAAGATTTGGATGATATTTATGATATGATGAAGATTCAAACAGATTTGGCTACTGTTGATACAAATATTAATTTTCAATCTTATAACACAATAAACAACGGTAATCCAATGGATAAAGAGTTAAAAGAACTTTCACAAATAATAAACAAAGAAGGAAGATATGACGTTGAACTTATCGATATTGAATCGAAACCTCAACAACCTCAACAACCTCAACAACCTCAACAACCTCAACCTGGATTAACTTTTGTCAATCAGAATAATGCCCAACCAACAAATACACAATTATCACAAGGACAACAAGGTTATGTACAACAACAACAACAACAAATAAATTCTATGAAAGGAGGAAATGAAGTACAAGTAACAATAAGCAGATTAAAAGGAGTTTTCGAAGTCCGTGAAAAGGAATTCAAAGAAGACAGAGAAGCATTAATTGTATTCTTCAATACCGTGAATGGTATAATTAAGAGAGCTTCCGATAAAGTTAAAGAGGTTTACAGAGAAAAATACAGAAATATCTTAACTGATAAAACTATTGTTTCGAAACTTAATGAACTATCAGGTAAAATATCAAACAATACGACAAAATTGAGCGACGTATTCGACGGAGTTCCAGAACAAGAAAAACAAGATCTCGCAGTGAAAATCTCAAGCACAAGTAAAGATGGTACAAACAAAAAAGTAACTGATAGGGATTTAGGTATTCTTGTAACTCTCAATAAAAAAATAAGAGACCTCAATCAACAAACAGAGAACTTTCTTAATCCTGGAATTTAATAAACTCTCAATTAATGAACACATAAATGGTGAATGATACGATAAGTTGTGTTAGAATTTGTAGAGGTAAGAATTGGATTGATAAAGTACAATTGTCTATAGTATATGAATCTATACATTAATCTATAAATTAAGCTATATGTGTTTTTTCTTTTATATTTTTTATTTTAATATAATAATATTGTAATAATGTTTATTTTGTTGCTTTTTATGGTTATTATAGGTGTAATATTTTATGGTATACGTTCGAAAATTAATAAAAAGAATGATATAAATTTATTAAGTGAAAATAAAGATTTTGATAAAGATATCTCATCAATTAATGAACTTAAAACATTTTTTATAAAGAATTTCGCAAATATTTCTTTCGATACTAATCTTGAAACACCAGAACAAAAAGAAGCATTCATTCAAAATATCAAGAACCAATATGATATTAAATCTTCAAATACACCACAAGATATTCATAAAGAATTAATAAAATTATTAAAGAATAATAATGAAGTAGTTTATCATTTAAATTCTATTATAGGTAATACAGATATAGTTAACTTTATTACTCTTTCTGAACAATCATTACAAGATATTGAAGAGTTCTCTAACAATTCTATATATAAACATGATAAAGCTAATGAGTTTAAAAGTCTTTTAAAAAACATAATAAAAGATAAATTCATATCAAATACAATCATAAACGAAAATGATATACCCAATATTATAAATAGTAATTTAAAGTTTTTCAATACACTTAAAAACAGTAAGTGTGATTTGATTAGAGTAGATTTTAATAATCATTTGAAAAATGACATTAAAGGTAGTTTAGCTTCTTTTATCAATGAGTATATTTTAAATGTAAAGGTCAAATTTGAACAGAATGCAAGTGATACTGATAAAAGACTACTTAATAATATCAGTGAATCTTCAGTAACATTACAAAATATGAATACAAAATTAGAGCTTATTGAACAATTAAGTGATGATTTTTGCGATAATTCAGAGTTAAAAAATGAAATAAAAAGTTTGGAACAAGAAATAAATAACAAGACAGTTCAAACAAAAAAAAATGCTCAGGAAATAGCAAAAATAAATCAAGAAATGGATAAAATAGATAGAAAAATGACAAATATAGATAACGTTTTAAACAAAATAAATCCAGACAGTGCCGAAAATGTAAATAAAATAGATCAATTAAGAAATACTAAAAGTGAATTAGAAAGTGAAAAAAACAGATTAGAAAGTGAAAAAAGCAGATTAGAAAGTGAAAAAGATGAATTAAGTCAGTCAATAACTATCAAAAAAACCGAAATATCAGAAGCAAAAGAAAAAGCAGAAGCAGAAGCAAAAGCAAAAGCAGAAGCTAAAAGGAAAGCTGCGGAAGAAGCTCAAAGGAAAGCTGCGGAAGAAGCTGCTGAAGCTCAAAGGATAGCAGATGAAGAAGCTGCTGAAGCTCAAAGGAAAGCTGCGGAAGAACCAGCTGCAGCACCAGCAGCAGCAGCAGCAACAGCAGCAGCAGCAACAACAACAACAGCAGCAACAACAACAACAGCAGCAACAACAACAACAACAGCAGCAACAACAACAACAACAGCAGCTGCAACAGCAGCAACAGCAGCAGCAACAGCAGCAGAAGCAGAAGCAGAAGCAAAAGCAGAAGCAAAAGCAAAATTAAATGAGATATATAACAAGCTTAGAAATGAAAATAATACTAAAAAATCAAACAAATTAAAATCAAATTTCATAACTGAATTTGATTCAATGATAAAAAATTATACCGAAGAACAAAAAATATCAGCACGAACTCGTCTGAATGAACTTTGGGGAAATACCTATGCGATAAAATATAAGAGCGTAAAATTAAAAGAAGTGGAAAACAAATTAGTTAATTTCAATATTAATAATACAGATCACGTAGTAGTAGCAATACGAGTTTTAAGTTGTTTATATGATATTAAATATAATACAGACAATAATACAGACAATAATACAGACAATAATACAGACGAAATCAAAACTATATTAGAAAAGCTTAAAAACCATTTAACAATTATTATAACCAAGTTTTTTAAAAATAAAATCTTAGAAAAATCAATACAATACGAAATATTATATAAGATATTAGATAAAAAATCTTATTTATTCTCTTCTATTTATCGAACGAATTTGAGTGATGCGTTTTTATACTATTTATATGAAACAATTCCTGAAGCCAATATTTCAAACGAAAATTGGAAGCATGAATTAAGTCTGGGAAACAGAAAAACATCGCCAACGCGTCCCACAATAAATCTTTTAGATTTGTATTATATTTGTTCACTATACACTTCTAAAAATATAGAACTACCAAATAATATAGAACTACCAAATAATATAGAACTACCAAATAATATAGAACTACCAAATAATATAGAACTACCAAATAATATAGAA
>MDSX01102927.1_pt1 | contig 11303 bp, 11 predicted proteins | sample 811141 | NCBI WGS metagenome assembly MDSX01 (sample SAMN05326642, study PRJNA326480) | marine metagenome | isolation source: seawater | place: Atlantic Ocean: South East | collected 2010
TCGCGGCCGCCGCGGAGGGCGTCGAAATCGATGCGCTTCACCGGCTTGAGCGTCGGGCCTCTGGCGGTGGACGACGCGGGGGTGGACCCGCGCGCGCTCGCCGTCCCAAGCTCGGACTTCAGCGTGGTGGTCTTCATCATCTCCGTGTCCAACCCGTCTCCTCGGGCGGTCGAGGGCGCCAGCGACTTGACGCTCTCCGCCTCCGCGGTCTGACGCATCGTGTCCCGATCCTTCTTGGATCGACGCACGAGGATCTTACGGCGGGGCGCGGTGCTCGCGCCCGTCGCGGGGGGCGCTGGCGCCGTCGCGGCCGCCGGCGCTTCCCCAGCCTCCATCTGCTGCGGGGCTCCTTCGCGAGTGTGAACGGGAGGGTTGGCGTGCCCGATTTGGTTCCCCCGCGGTTTGACTGTTTGACCACCGGCGCTGGAGTGGGACAATTTTGCAAATAAATGGTTTAAGTTTCGTATGGGCAATCTGAGAAAATACAGAAATGCAAGCACAAATACGCTTAACTGATAAATTACCCTAGAACTATCACCTGACGACATTGATGAAAGTGGAAAAAGGTTCCTCTCGACGTCAGTTCCGAGGGCGCGATGGAGGAAGAAAAGGACGGCGCCGGGGATGCGCCTCCACCCGTCGACGCATCCACCGATGCCGGCGCCGCACCGACGATGAGCAAGAACGCCGCCAAGAAGGCCGCCAAGGCCAAAGCCAAGGCTGAGGCCAAGGCCAAGGCGCGCGTGGAGAAGGGGCTGGACCCGAATCCGCCGAAAAATCCCCGACAGAGACTCGTACCGCTGCTGGAGACCACGCGACGGGCAGCGCTCGCGGGGACCAAACGCGACAACCCCGAGCCGATACACGACCCCGACGACGCATCGCCATCGACAAGTATCAAGAAGCTGCCAAAATCCGCGGTGTTCAAGCGCACCAACGAGGACAACGAAGTCATCGCCGAGGTGAGTTTACATTTTAATTCTCGCACGTACAGGCAATTAGACTGACGTCCTGTGTTTTGCCCACAGGATGAGGACGAGTACTACGAATGGCGCCCGGTGGACCCGGACTACTACAGGAACGAAACCCCGCCCGGCTCTGACGACGACGAGGGTGCCGACGAGGGTGCCGAGGGTGCCGACGGGGGTGCCGACACAGCTGTGGACCCACGGCCGACGTGGATGCGGCGGAAACAACGAGCGGCGGAGAAGAAACAAAGAGCCGAGTCGCAGATGCCGCCCGACCCGCAACCTAAACCACCGCCGGTTCGCATCGAAAACCACGGACCTTGGCTCCCACAGACGTCGCATCGAACGATACACGCGGCGTGGAAGATGCAGACGTTCGCCAGTGACGTTTTCATATGCTCCTACCCGAAATCGGGAACTACTTGGATGCAAAACGTGAATTTATATTTTTATTTCGTATAGGCAATTAGTATGACGTCGTGTTTTGTTCACAGGTCGTCGCGCAGATCATCACGAACTGCGAACGTAAGAAAAACGGCTCAACCGGCGAGAAGATGCGGTTCAAGCACATCTCCGACGTGTCACCGTTCCTCGAGATTGACCCGCACTGGGACTACGACACCGTGGACACGTACGGGCGACCGGTGAACGTCGAGTCCGTCGACGCCAACTTTGCCAAATTCGAGCGAAGGACGTTTAACACGCACCTCCCGTTCGAGCTCACGCCGGTGAGTAGTGTGTAAACAGTCTCCCTGTCATACCCAAATACCCAATCACCACCCAATCACTGACCGATCGTCCCCGTCTCGTAGGGTCGTGGGAAACCGGGTGAGATTTTCCTGCCGTGGGAGGTTTGGGCGCACAAGCCCGGCGTGAGGTGCGTTTACTTTTTTATTTACGTACGGGCAATTAGATTGACGTCGTGTTTTGTTTACAGCATCCGACCGAGGTACGTGTACGTGGTGAGGGACGGCCGGGACTGCGCGGTGTCGTTCTATAAACACCTCAGCGCCCAAGCCCCGGAGGATGGCGGATACACGAAAGGATGGGACACTTTTTTCGACGAATGGATCGATGGGAAAATCGCATTCGGCGGGTGGTGCGAGCATCTCAAATCCTGGAAAGTCGCCGGTGATCACGACCCGGCGGTGTTGGTGCGTCTATTACCCTAACTAATTCTCGTACGCGTATAGGCGATCAGACTGACGTCGTGTGCTATTTACCCTTAGGTTGTCCGGTACGAGGACATGAAGAACGACTTGCGGGAAGTGGTCAAGCGCGTGGCGGTTCACGTTCTCGGCGGGCCGTGCCAAGTTTCCGACCAAGACTTGTATCAAATCGCGGCTCGGTGCTCGTTCGATCGGATGCGGAAAGATATCGACCGGTTCCAGCCCAAGAGCGTCCGATGGTCCGACCCGGACTACTGCTTCATACGCAAAGGTGCGATCGGGGACGGCAAGGCGACGTTTACAGAGGAACAGGAGGCTAGGTACCAAGAAAAGATTGAGGAAGTTTTCGGCGTCGACAGATTTGGAAACCCTCGCGGGCCGCCGCTGTTGCATCGAAGGAGCGAGATGTACTCGGACATCGGGGTCTGGGAGGAGGCGTACACGGGCCTGCCCGAGCGACCCATCGCGCGATACTGAGTTATTAGGGTTCGCGCGTTAATACGAATTGTTAGCATAAACTCTTGTTGGTGTGTGTATGTACAAGTCGTGGGCTTTTCGGCCCTGCGTTAAAGACGAGAATCAATCAACACGCGTATTGTTTCGCTCGGGGATATTCATTCATTCATTCACGACTCGACCAAAACTCAGATCGTGGAGCCCTCCTGGAGATCGTAGACGTCCATGAGCCACACCAGGAAGATGGAGTACAGCGCGTACACCCCGTACGTGCCGATGAATATCCATCCCATTCGACACGTCAGCTTGAACCCGTTCGTCGCGACGGCGCCGTAGTACAAAACCAGCACACCCGCCAAGATGAGACTCGACGGCACCAGCTCGTCGGTGTTGACCAAAATGTACGACGGCGATTGCCACGACAGGTAGAAGAGCCACGGGAGGCCGAGGCCGAGCCAGATGTCGAACACGTTGCTGCCAACCGCGTTGGCGACGGCCATGTCCGCCAAACCGTCTTTAGCAACCGCGATTGAAGACAAAGCGTCGGGAATTGAAGTCCCCGCTGCCAAAACCGTGGTACCCATGACCACCGCGGGAATGTTGAGCATGCACCCGATTTTGACGCACCACTCAACCATCCAGTGCGTGATGAACCCGATCCACGCGATGGACATGAAGAACGACACGAGGTACCACTTGCGCCAGTAATCGCTCAAGCCGCACGGGGGAATCGTGGATTTGAAGACGAAATACCAAGGGACCGAAAGCGCCCACAAAGGGTAGTCCTTCATGTCGTCAGGGGGCGTAAACGGGGACCCATCGTCGTCGTCGTCGTCGTCGCTGCCATCCTTCGTATCGTCGGCGGCGGGTCCCGCGCCCTCCTCGAGTCGCTGCGCGGCCACCTTCGCCTTGAGATCCGCTGCTTTTGATTTAGCCGCGAGATTCGCGGCGACTTTGTTAGCCTCGGCTCTGTACGCGCGGATGTGCCCGAGGGTCATCGTCGGGGTGATCTTCGCGCTCTCACGCGGGGACCCGGGCGCGACGTCCTTGGCGGCGTCCGCGTTGAGTAAGGTTGCCTTGTCCTTCCACTTGTCCTTGACGGCGAGAACCGCGTCGGCGAATTTGTGTTCGGTTACCACCGTTTTGCGGAGCTTGGCCCAACCCGCCTTGGCCTTGGCGGGGCCGGTCGCGGACCCTGTGGAGGAGGATGCGGGCGCGAGGGGGCTCTTGGTCGGGGACGTGGGTGGGGTCACCTCCAGCTTGACCTTGCCCTTGACCACCTTGAGCTCGATTTGCTCCTCGGAAAGATTCTCGTCGCCGTCGGGGATCGTCGAAAGAGTCGTGATTTCTTTCATCTCGGCGGCTCCGCCGTGCTGGAAGTGACCGGGCGGCCGCTTGGAGAAGGAAAAGTTCTTCTTGAACGACCCAAAGCTCTCCACAGTTTTCCACGAGTCCATCCACTTCATCAGCCGCTGGTTGTACACCATGGAGACGATGTAGCAGCCTGTAAGCAAAGAAACACGATGTCAGTCCTTCTAATTGCCCATACGATAATAAAAAAATAAACTCACCGTAGAAGAGGACGTAGATGAGTCCTTCCCACCAATCGACACGTCCACCCGCGAAGGTACCCACGATCCCGGCAATCGCAGCCGCGTAGAAGAAGCAATCCCTCGTCACGGGTTTCCAGTCCAGCTGGAGCGTGTTTCCCGTGGCGAGGACCGTGGCGCCGATGATGATGAGGATGTTAAAGATGGCCGAACCCACGATTGTGCCGACGCCGATTTCCGATCCCGCGTCCGGGGAGATGAGCGACACCGTGGACGCCGCCAGCTCCGGCGCGGACGAACCGGCCGCCATGAACGTGGCGCCCGCGACGTCGTCCGAGAGCTGGAGCACTTCGCAGATGATCTCCAGCGCGGGGACGAAGAAATCGTCGCATATGATTGCGATTCCGAGAAACATGAAAAAGACGCCCACGAAGTACGCGATGAGTCCGCCGGCGAACGGGAGACTTTCCTCTTTGCAGCTGCCGCCGCCGGAGAGGAGCTTACGGCCGGGACCCATGGATCCACCTACCGCGTACTCACCGGTGATGGGATCGTACAAGAGTGTTCTCGCGGAAGACATCCCGTGATTACCCTTGAAGATTCCTCGTTCGTGGCGGTCGTTGAGGTTGTACGGGCCTAGGTCTCCGTAGGCGAGTGTGACCACGAGTGAGACGGCGGCGGCGATGAACATGAGCGATTGCCTGCAGGTGGAGTATCGGGGCGGAGGATTTGGGGTGAGTAAAAGCGCGCGGAGACGGGTCGGCGCGGCGTAATCGCCCCTCGCCCCGTCACGGAAAAAAGCGGACGACGAAGGGCGGCTTTCCAGAGAGGCCTTGCATTCTAACGGAAAATGCGGGGCGCGGCGAGCGGGGGTTCGCGCGGCGTGCTGGGTATCTCACCTGTGGCGGTTACGCTCCTTCTTACCCATCGCGGCGCGTGCCTTGCGGACGCGCCATACGTAGGATGGCAGCGCGTACATCATGGCCGCCCACCTCGCCTCGGCTCGCGGATGCCTGTGACTCTTAGAAAAACGTGGGGGCGAATGAATCCCTCCGCCACGGTACGATTCTCGTCCAATGCGCCTCCGAGACGATGGGTCGGCCGCCGGGTTGGTATCGATTCGACCCGCGGTGCGGCTCTCACGATGTGGCGCGCGTGATCCTCGACGCGTGTCGACGTCTCGGCGTCGGCGTGAGTGCTGTGTGCGCGCGTTCAACACGGGCGTCCTATCCGTGCGAGCACCAACAAAGGTGTTTCTGCTGGGCAACCTGATGGATTGGACCCAAAATAGGGTTGCCGAACCCCATTTGCCCCTACGATAGACACGAGAAAAAATGCGCAATATTTTCAGACTACACAGCTGTCGTCGTTGCACAGCTGTATTTTGAGGGGACTGAGTGAAGGGGGAGTCCACTCCGCACGCGCCGACGGACGCGCGCGCGCGCGCGACGCCCGACGCCCGACGCCCGACGCGTGTTCGAACGATGGAACTTACCGTGTGCGTCACCCGGGGGGTCGACGGCGAGATCAGCACGGAGGTCACGCGCGGCGGGGTCCCGCCCGGCCACGAGGTCGTCGCCGGCGGCTTTTTTCTCGGCCCGTATCCGCGCGGCCCTCTCGGCCGCGAAGGCCTCGACGAGGGCCTCGACTTCGGGTGCTTCATGTCTTCACTCTTCGGCGCGATTTCCCGACGCATCGTACGACCCCCTCCGGATATCCCGCCGCCCGAGGGCGTCGCCGACTTGCCCATCGTGCGCGAGCTCGTAGTCCGCGCGCTCGCCGCTCGCGTCGTGGCTGACTCCACCTCCTTCCTCCCGGAGACCGACCCTGACTTCGACCCGTATCGCGGCTCGCTCAAGGCTCTCGGGCGGCTCGCGTGCGTCTCCCGCGGCTACCGCGACGACGTGAACGATCCCTACGTCGTCACGCGGCTCCTCGACGGCGTCGCGGCGCCCAAGTGGCGCGACTGGGCAAAGGCTTGGCGCGGAGTGAGCGACCCGGCAAAAAGGCTCGAGACACCAACACCGTACCCTCGAACCGGCCTTCACCGGCTCACACTCGGGGATGTTCACGCGCTTCTTCACGCGGAACACGTCGCGAAGTACGTCATCGACGCGTCCAACGTCGCGCACTTCGACGAGCACGCGCTTCCCGAGCGCGTGACGTGGCGGCCCTCGACGCTGCGAGCTTCCGTGGCTTTTCCGCCGCCTCCGGAGCCGCCTCCGGAGCCCAGCCCGGTGATACCCGAGGGGCTCGAGAAGGTTCGAGAAGAGCTCGAGAAGGTCCGGCCGAAGTTCACGGCCGACGTCGAGCGGAACGTGGAGCTGATGCGCGAGAGGGACGCGCTGGTGGATGAGTTGGAACGCAACGGCGAGGCGTTGAGGGAGAAATTCGAGCGGAGAGCGGACAGGGCGGGCGACGTGTTCGTGGCCGCCGCGCTGCTCAAACCCGAAACTTCGCCCTTCGACTTTGCGGATGAAGTCGAGAATGGGAGTGGGCGACCACGGCGTACCGCGAGCGAGCATAAAGTGTTTTTACAGCAGAAACAGCTCGATGAACACCGGAAGCAACAGCACTTGATGCCTCAGAGGCGTAGCCTCAGAAAGCCTCAGAAACATATGCTTGATGCTGCTCAAGCGAAACATATGCTCGCTGCTGCTCAAGCTCTAGGTGCTGATCCATCCCCGGCGCCGAAGAGAAACGTGTTCGAGCAGGTAATTGCAGAGTCTGCGAAGGGATCTGGGACCAAGCCCTCTGCGTACCCGGGAAAAGATCTCGCGGTGTACGCCCTTTGCAACAGAGTCTGCGCCAGGTTTCACGCCTGTGCGACGGAACCGAGGTTCGTATTCGACGGGACGCTTCCCCATCGGATGTTTGAGGGTATGATGTTCTTCGTCGAGACGCAGCGCACGGACGCGCATCACGAAGCCATCCGCGATGCGATCAGGCACGGCGGCGAGGTCATCGTCGGCGCTTACGATGCGAGTCGAGTCACGCACCTGATCGTTGCCGATAAGTGCTTCGACGCGGCCAAGCTGATATGCCGCCCGACGCTCTGCCTGGGTCCCGCGGTGGCACTGGCCGCGGCGAAGGCACACGCGACGTCGTGCCCGCTGGCACCTTACGTGAAGCTCGGCATGCGCGACGGCGTGGCGGTGGTGCCGTGGAGCTGGATCAGACTCTGCGTTAAAGTGGGGAAGATGCCCGCCGGGTCCGCGAGGTTGATCAAGCCGCTGCCCCCGACGGCGTTCCCGTGCGTCCCGTCGGAGTCTAGCCGATCTCGCGGGTTCGACGACGCGTGGAGCGACATGCATCGGCTTTCCGACGTCCTCGGGCTCAAGAAATTGCTCGTGGAGCGAAGGAAATTGAAGAAGAAGCTAACCCGACAGCTTTCGGCGCGTGAAAAGTTCACCACGGATCCAGCCGTCGTCAAGACCCGCACCGAGTTTGTTCGATTGAAAGACAGGGTGGAGACGCTGGAGAGGAATCTCAGGCTCAAGGGCCCTACGCCCATGTGCCGCGACCCCGCACCCGGTGACTGTGAAGTTTTCCCTCCGACAAAGGTCGGGGGTTTGCCCGACTGGCCCTGGCACGACGAGGAGGGATTGAACGCGAAGACTTTTCACCTTCTAATGTTTGGGAGTTTGTCGCGCAGGTCAACCTTTCGCAAGTTCACGCGAGCTGCTCCCTCATCCCCGAGGGTTTACTTCCGACGAGTGGCGTGCTGTACTTTTTCTTGGACCGCGACTTTGACAGGGGCGATGAGGATGAGGCTGTTTGTTTGGTCAGATACTACTCCATCTTGCCACACGAGGGAATTCGTCCGCACTGGCCGGGCGCGCCTGTAGACTCGGCATCCAAGGCTGCGTACGACCGCACCGTGCTCAAGCGTTTCCAGAATCATGGACACACGCGAGTCAATCCGGTCACTTACTATTCAACCGCGCTCGCACCAGCTCGAGACGCCCTCACGATGCGTCCGTGGATCGAGGGTTCAGAACTCTTGCCGCCGGAATGGTCGGATTGGCAGGAGACGGATTTTTCTCCTGAGCATCCAATGGCCGAGCGTTTCGATGAGAACGATGACGTCGAGGCCGAATACGAATACGTAAACAACATCGGCAAACTGTTCCCGTGCCCGCCGGCGGATACTCCCATGATGCTCGGCTACCCCGTAGTGTCCGAGGAGGCGGTTGATGCTTGGAGAGAAATTCATGGATTCCACTTTGATTCGCCCGTCGGTGATTTGTCCGACAAGGACTCTGTTCTCCTCCTGCAGATTGCTCCTCATGGACCCAGCGGTTCATGGGCCGCCTTCACAATGACCGAGGAGAACCTGAGGGAGCGCAAATGGGACAGCGTCGCCGTCCAAATCTATGCAGCCAACAAGGATTTCTAATTTTTTCCGTCCGAGGCTGACCGTGCGAGCCGCAGGCTGCCCCACCCTGGCGAGGAACCCCAGGGCGCGCCGCGGCCGCGTTACACACACGTGCATTGCGACAACGTCACGCACACCATACGTGAGTACTTGCTTTATAAATACATCGAACACACGACGTCAATACAGAACCGCCTCGACTCTTCGCCCTCGCACACTGTGAAAAAGCAGTCGAGTGTTACTTGTAATTTTTTTCGAGTGTTATCGGCGGCGGGTCCCCATCGGGGCGCACTCCTCACCGCCGACCGTCCCTCGAGAACCTTCGCGATGGATCGCGAGTCCCTCGAGCGGAACGTCAACGCCCACATCGAGCGCGTGGTCACCCGCGCGTTCGACTTGGCTCCAGCGCGCGCGGCCCTCGGCACCGCCGACCGCGCGCGAACCGCGGGCAACGCATCTTTCCGCGCCGGCGACTTCACCATGGCCATCGAGGCGTACTCGCAAGGCATGGTCGTCCTGCGCCGCGAGGCCACGCACGAGCCGGTGACGATGGCGGCCGCGGAGCGCGCGCTCCTCGCGCTCCTCGCCAACTCGGCTCAATGCGCCCTGAAGCTCGGCGACCACCAGAGCGCCATCGACCTCGCCACGGACGCGCTCGGAATCCACGCGTGCCCGTCGGAACCAGGTCTCTTCAAGAAGCTCATGGTCCGCCTGGCGCTCGCGAGGGACGCCGCGGGCGACACCGACGTCGCGATCGCGACGTGCGAGGAGGCACAGCTCCGCGGCATGCACGCCACGGAGTTCGACGACATCATGCGCGCCGCGAAGCCAACGAACCTCGGATCCCTACACGACGGCCAAGAGCCACGGATGTTCGTCATGCTCGGCCTTCGCCTGTCCAACGGAGCGGAGAACCTCGCGAGGATCCGCGGCGTCGTCGAGAACGGACAACTCCCGCACGTCGATCGCAGGGACGAGGGCGGCAACAACATCCTCTGGGGCACGCTCCAGGCGCTCGCAATCGACGAATCGACAAATGAAAAACTAGCCGGAGCCGGCGGACCGGGATGCGTCCCGACCCTCGCGTACCTCTACGCCGCGGGAGCCGACCCGTGCCAGCGCTACGACGGCGGTAAGACACCTCTGATGTTCACGTCAGGGAGCGGCATCGTGGACGCGGTGGTCGCCACGCTGGAGGCTATGCGGTCGAGGCGGAAAGCGCTAAACGCCGAGGTACCCGGATCGAATCCAACCGGTGACGCATCAAATCCAACCGGTGACGCGTCGTCCATCGCCGAATGGGTCGACGTCGCCGACGACGGCGGATGGACACCACTCATGGTCTCCTTGATGACCAAGGACGAGGCATCGACCGGCGTGGCCACCGAAGAGGAAGGCCACGCTGTGCTTAAAGTCGTTCGAGAGCTTCTAGACGCCGGAGCGAACCCAGCGCTTCAAAACGTCGACGGTGAGTTTATTTTTATTTCCGTATGGGCAAATAGAATGATGATGTCGTGTTTTGTTCATCACAGGTAACTCGCCGCTTCATCTCGCCGCCATGGCTGGGTACTCGGAACCCGCGTGTGAGATTTTGCGTCGATCTTCTGACCCGGCGGCGCTGCTGGCACTGCGTAACACGCACGGCATGTCCCCAGTCATGGTCGCACGGCGTGTCGCGCCCAACTCTGGTGTCGTCGCGGACCTCATGTCGGCGGCGGAGAAGTGCGGCGCATCGACGGTGCTCGAGCTCGAGGAGGACCTGAGGGTTTGCAAGTGGGAGGCGGCGGTGGGTAAGGTTGGCGAGGCGAACAACGCGGTGATCGAGCGCATCGCGAAGACGGACGGCCCTTCGTTTTTGAACACGCCGTGGGCGGAGCAGGAGTGCGTGTACGCCAAGTGCGACGCGTGGCTCGCAATGTGCAACTTCGACGAGCTCCCCGACAAGAATGATGAAACCTCCGTGACCGATCAATCAAACAAAAAACCGCTGAGCGTCCGAGCGTTCGAGGCGTACGGCGACGTGTACGCCGCGCTGCACACCAAGATAAGCGGCGAGCTCCTCCCGCGGTGCGTGAACAAACGTTTGGACGTCAACACGCCGGGCACCACGCCGACGGAGGCGGACTGCGCCAGACTTTGGTACATCTCCGGCGGCGACAGACCGGCGGAAGAAATCGAGAAGCAACCCCCCGCGAAGTTCGTCCCGCACCTCGGCGGGTGCGTCGCGAACCCGCGTTGCGTGGCGTGGCACGACCTCGTGGGCTCGGTGCTCCCGCACTCGTTCGCGTTCGCGGTGCCGAGTGAAGCTGCGCTGTCTGCGATTGAAGCGTTGAAAAGGCCGCTCGTCGAGATGGGCGCCGGTAAGTTTTTTTTAATCATCGTATGGGATATAAGATTGATGATGTCATGTTTTGTTTACAGGTACTGGGTATTGGACCGCGTTGCTGCGTCGACGCGGCGTGGACGTCGTCGCGTACGACAGGTACCCACCGACGACGATCACCAAGGGCTTCGTCAAGGGTGAGCGTCCCTCGAGTCACCCTCATTCCGTACTTTCAAATACCTAATTACCACGCAATTACTGACCAATCGTTCCCCACGTACGCACTCAGGACAAGCCAAGTTTTTCGGCGTTGAGTACGTCGACGACGTGAACGAGTGCGACGCCTCTGGGACGTGCTTGGAGTCTCACGCGGACAGGTTGCTGATGCTGTGCTGGCCTCGGTCGCCCGAGGACGTCGAGGGCGGGGACTGGGACCTCGCGTGCCTCGACGCGTGGAAA